>Ga0172363_10002456_pt1 | contig 14951 bp, 16 predicted proteins | sample LakKivs2_kivu2a2_FD_114541 | JGI IMG/M metagenome (GOLD analysis project Ga0172363, IMG submission 114541) | Sediment microbial communities from Lake Kivu, Rwanda - Sediment s2_kivu2a2 | ecosystem: Environmental > Aquatic > Freshwater > Lake > Sediment | place: Rwanda: Western Province, Lake... | reverse complement strand
TATAATTTATTTAAAAAAGAGTAAAATAAGATTATTCAAGTAATCTTAGAATAAGATTAGATATATAAAATTTATTATCATCTAAATTTTTAGTTAATAAAATAGTTTCAGTAAATTTATTGGTAATATGATAATTATTTGCAGAAATAATACCTGATACATTAATTAATATAATATTATCAGAAACAGGTTGAGCATTTATTTTTAAATTATAATGAGTAAATTTATTAATACCATATTGATTTAATTTTAATAAATAATTATTAAATCCAATTAATTCTTCATCTAAAAATAATATTAAACAATTATTAAAAAAAAATTTACCTAATTCATTTAAATTAATATCATAAGTTTGATAATATAATTTAACAAAGTCATCAACTATTTGTCTATAATAATATCGTATGTCATAATTTGTAGTTGTTATTAACTGTTGAAATAAATTCATTATATAAAATTTTTAATAAATTTTATATAATTAATAAACGAAAAATTTTATTTTCTAATAACATATTTATTTTTATTACATTGACAATATTCTTCCATATAATTCATTTTTGTTTTAATTGAGTGTGCTTTACAACATTTATTATTATGATATCTATTTTTTATTATAAATAAATTATCGTGATTCCAAGATTTACATAATTTTTTATTACATTGGAAACACCAATCTTTTCCACATCCTATTAAATCATATCCTTTATATTCATATCCACATATTACATATTCTGTATTTTTATTTAATACACATTCTTTCTTACAATGAGGACATAATTTAGTTATTTCATCTTCTATTATATTTTCTTCTTTTATTAATTTTATTCTTCTATATTTTAAAATTCTATTTATTGTATTTATTTGTGCAATATCTTCTGTTTCTTTCATTATTTTCTCTACTATGTCTATTACATCTTCTTTATTTATTTCTTTTATAATTCTTATATATATAGTAAATTCTTCATCGGATATTCTTTTAATATAATTTTTATCATTTAATAAACTATTCATAAGTTGTAGTTCAGTATTATTTTTAGTATATTTAGATAAATAATTATAAATAGATTCTATATAATTAATATCTTTATAATATTTTATATTTTTATAAAATAAATCAAAAATATCATAGTTATGAGTAATCATATAATTTAAATAGATTTGTTTATATAATCAATAAACTTAAAAAAAATATAATGTAAATAATATAGATGAATAATGCATTTACAGTTTCGGAAACTGACCCAATAGAAGTTAAACAATCGGATAAATTATTTATAAAGAAAAATAAAGGATATAATAGAACTAACAATAAATGTGATATATTTAGTGAAAAAAATTTATTCGAAATAGTTGATAGTGCGGACAATTGTAATAATTCAAATGGTTGTTCTCATAATTGTCGTGAAGAAATTTGTAAATTAAAAAAAGAAATATGTTGTCTAAATGAAAGAATAAATAAATTAGAAAATTGTATTTCAGATTGTTCTTCTGATTGTAAAGAACCTAAAGAAGATACTTTCGCTCGTATTATTTATTTAGAAGAAACTGTTAGAAGTCTAAAAAATATAATTTTTTCTAAAAGAGAAACTAATTGTTAATATTATTATTTTTCTTTTCTAATTCCTTTATATGGTGAATCTTTTTGTGATATAAATTTACCTGTTTTTGTATCTCGTTTTACATACATACCATTATATTCATTATATACCTGACTTCTTTCTTTTATTTGTCCATTCCTTTTTCCATCTCCAGTATTTTTTCCCATTTTTTTATTATTTTTAAATATTATTAAATATTTAAAAATAATGTCAATTTTTTTAGTTATTATCTTGTTTTAATTTATATAATATTATATTTTCTTTACTTATTGGTTTATATTTATTTAAATTTGGATTTATATTATTAACTGTTGATATATTTGATAAATAACTATTAATTTCATCTTTTGACATATTTTTTATATTATTTAATATATTATCAATATCTGCTTGTTCTATAATTAATTCTATATCATCTACTGTTTTAATTTCTATATTTTCCATTTTAATTTATATTTTATTTATTATTATTTATTTATTTTTTCATTTTTTTATATAATTATTGTTCTTATATTGTATTTATTTATAAAATTATCTTTATAAAATAATAATAAATCATTTTTAGTTATCTTTATTAATTCTTTTTCAATTAATTTTTTTATATTTGGTGTGTTATTAATTAAATTATTTATATTATAATTAAATTCCTCTAATTGACTATCAAATGTTTTTAATATATTATTTATTATTATTTCTATTAATTTATTATATTCTTTTTCTGTAATATTATTTATAATATCTTCTATACTTTTTATAAATTTAAATATACTTTCTATTATTAATTTTGTATTATTTATTGATTGAACTATAAATGATATTCCATATATATTTGTATTTTTATAATTTATTTCTTTTATAAATTCTTTTACTATATATCCATTTTGTTCTTCAGTTCTTAATTTATTAAAAAATCGTTCATTTGTAATTTGATATAATATTAACATTGTTGCATATTTTTTTAACCAATCTTCTTTATTATTTGTTATATAATAAAATATATTAACTATATTATTTGGTTCTTCTATATTTTCTTTTTTAATATTAAATACTTCAAAATTAGTTAATTTTTTGATATCATTTGAATGTTTATTATAAGTTTTTAGTTTAAATGTTTTTTTAATATCATATATTAATTCATATGAATTATCTAAACTAATATTTCCTTGAATTAAACAAGTTAATTTTCCAATTAATATATTTTTTTTAAATTCATTTATATCGGAAATTGTTATTTCGTCTAATAATTTATGTAATTGTTTAAAAGAATAATAATTATTACATATTTTTTCTTCTAAATATATATTCACTAATTCTATTAATGATTCATATTTAATATTTTTATAATATTTATCTAAATATTCTTTTACTTGTTTAAAACTTAATTCAGTTATTTCTATATTTTTTATATTATCTATTACTAAATTTAATACTTTGTTTATTATTTCATTATAACTAATTATTTTTATATTTATTGATTCTTCATTTATATCTATTGATATACTATTATTAGATATATATGCATCATATCCATTTATTATTAAATTTGATATAATTAATTCTTTAATAAATATACATTTTATATAATTTAATGGAGATTCATAAAAAATAGGATTATATATATTAATATATAAATATATCTGTGGATCAGTATTAAATAAATTTGGATAATACCAAAATACTGGTTTATTTATTAATAATTTAGGTTTATTTAATTTTATATTTGATATTGTGTTTAAATTACTATTTGATGGTATATATATATTCTTTTTAATTAAATTAAATTTAGTATTAGTAATTTTATTAAATAAAAAAGATGGATCATTTACTATTTCATATTTAGTTCCATAATATTTTTCAGTTTTTAAATTATTATTTATATATTCTTTAGAACCAATAAATATTATTGAATTATTTAATATTAAATTATTTAATATATTTGATAATATATCTATAAATTTTTGTATATCTATATCACCATATAAAAAAGGACCATATAAACAATTTTCTAAATCATATTCTATTATATTTAAAGATAAATGTGATGTATAATCTATTGGTGACATTTTGGATAAATAATCAAATATATTTTGATTTATTTTTTTTAATTCATTATAAATATATTTCATATTATGAATATTATTTTTAATAAAATTTATATAATTATCTACTATACTTATTATTTTTGAAATATTTTTAAAACCATATTTACTTAAAATAATCCTAATATTTATAAAATCTACTTTACTATCCCATTCAAAATTACTACTAAATTCAATATTATCTATATAATCTAATTGTTTTAATTTATTATATAAACTTGTATCATTCTTATTATTTATTATATATCCTAAAAATTTTAATGGTTTGTAATTTATGTATTTTTTTGTTGAATCAATTTGCCATAAAATATTTATATTATTTTCTTCTATTACTGGTATATATTTTATTAAATTATTACAATATTTAGATGATTTTATATTAAATGGTTTATTATCATATATTGGACGATTAATATTTTTATTTTTAATTGTTTTAAATAATTTTGTTATTTGATTTACTATATTACTATTATGATAAATAACTAATGTCATTAAATTTGATGAATAATATTTATTAAAAAAACTAATTAATTCATCTCTAATATTATCTTTTAATAAATAATCATTATTACCTGTTGAAAATTTACTAAATGGATAATTTTTATTTGATATTGTCTTTAATAACATTGATAATCTCCAATTTTCATTTGATATATTTTTTAAATGTTCAGATTCAATTGCTTTTAATTCTTTTTCAATACTATTTTTAGAAAAAATTGGAGTTTTAAAAAATTCACAAAAAATATCTAAACTTTCTAAAAAAAATTCATTTTGAATATCATAAAAATATGTTGTAGTTTCATTCATTGTAAATGCATTTGTTGTTCCTCCATGATTATTTATAAATTTCATAAAATAATCCTCATTTTTATATTTTTCTGTTCCCATAAATAACATATGTTCTAAAAAATGGGCTAATCCATTTAAATTTTTTGGATCTTCATATGAACCTATATTTACTGTTAATGATGCACTTGATAAATGAGTTGTTGGATCTATTATTAATAATGTCTTTATATTATTCTCTAATGTAAAACCAATATATTTTCTATTATCAATTTTTGGTTTTATTATTTTCATTATATTTATCTATTAGAAAAATTGATATTTATATTTAATATTAAAATATTAAATATAATTATATTTATGTTAGACCCAAATTATATTTTATATGATGGTAAAGAAAGTATTGTATCGTATATGAAAAAATTAAATAACTATAAAAGTAAATTATATGAACATGAATATAATTTAATTTTAAATTTTATTAATGAATGGCTTAATAAAGATTTAAAATCTATCACTGATTTTAAAAAAATATCTCTATCTTCTTTACTTATTAATAAAGAATTAAATATTAATTTGATTAATAAATATGCTGTTTTATTTAATAAATCATTTAATCTTTCTATTAATATTGATGATTTAATCAAAAAAGATGATGGTATTATGTTTATGTTCTTTAAAATTATTAAAAAAATAGATTATAAAATTATTAAATATAAATCTTCTAATGATATTTTATTTTCTGTTGTTAAATAATTATATATTATATACTTGATTTGTATTGAATTTATTTATTTTAAAATTATATGTATTTATATATTCATTTGTATTTTTATCAAACTTTAATTCTCTTAATATATCTTTATTCTCCATATAATCTGTAGTTTCTATTAAATCATATCCATCTTGTTTTGTTATTATTACTAAATCACTTAGTAATCTATATGCGGTCTCATTTATACTTGTATAATAAAATATTTTACAAGTTTTTATTACATTATTATCTTTTTTTAAATCTAATCTATAATAACTTATAAAATCTCTTATTTTATTATCTTCCATTAATAAATAACAAGTAACCATTTTATTTAAAAATATATCTTTGAATTCTTCTAATTCTAATATTCTATATACATTGTATTTATTAATATATTTTAAATAATGTTCATACATTTCTTCTACATTTTTTTCTTCTAATTTTATTATATTTTTGTTTTTTGGTTGTTTTTCTAATTCATATGCCTTCACTAATTCATTTAATGTTATATTTTTTGGTCTTATAAATTCTATTTTATATAATAAATTAATATTTAATGGACGATAATAATTTGTTAATTCTATTATTGGTGTTGGTATATATATATTTGTTTTAAATATTCCAAATATTATATCATTATTTACTGCTTGTCTTGTTAGTTCTTTTATTAATATATTTGTTAATTTTTTCTGTCTTAATTTTGAATGAACTACTACTAAATCTACTTCTAATACTTTTAATTGTTTATTATTTATTTGTAATTTTACTTTTTTCCCAAATATTATTCCTATAATTTGATTTTGGGTTGATGATACTCCAATTACAATACTATTATTATAATACCATTGTAAATATTCTTTTGTATAAAAATATTTAGTATTATTATTATTTAAAAAATTACATATATCTTCAGATTCTTCTAAATTTGAATAATTTACCCATTCATAATTTTCTGGTAATTTATATTCATCGAAATTTTTTTCAAAATTTGTTATCTGTTCAAATATCATATTATCTTCTTTTTGTATTGGTTGTGAATTCCAAAAATTATATTCATAATTTTTAGATTCATCCTTATTTTTTGGATATCTATTTTTATTTATATATTCATTTATATTCTTAATTTGTTCTGTAGTTAAATCCATATATCTATTCTTATTATTTATTTTTTAAGTATTTTGACTTATATTTATTGTATCATTATTTATATTTAATCTATATTGTCTATTATTTTCTCCTATATTCCTAAATTGTATAATACCATTTGTATGTAGTATTAATCTATATATTGATTCTTCTTCACATGATTTACTTACAAATATTAATGTATTATTTTCATATATATATGTATCATATAATGCACTTATATTTTGATCCATATCTATTATCTTTGTTTCACTATATTTTGGACTATAAAATATAAATGGTTTATTATATATTCCATATTCATTTATATTATCTTCATCTATTATTATTTCTTTTATTTTTCCATTAATTGTATATTCTTTATCTTCTATTTCTTTATATTCTTCATTATCTTCATCTATTATTTTTTGTTGTAATTTATTTTTATTTATTGTTATTTTATTAATATTTAATATTTCTTCTTGTTTATTATTATTTATATTTGTTATTATTGGATTATTTTTTTTATCTATTTCTAATTCATATAAATTATTATTATTCTCTAAATAAATATTTCCATATCTATCAAATAATATTATTATTTTTTTATTATCTACTGTTATTTCCATATTTACTTATATTTATTAGAATTATTATAATATAGTTATTATTTTTCATTTTTTTTATAATTTATAAAAAAAAATAAATTAACATTTATTTATAGATATTAGTAAATTTAATAATTGTAAATATTCATCTGCACCATCTAATAATCGTTTTTCAGTATCAGAAATAATTATACATATATCTGCTTTTTGTTGATTATCTAAAATATTTGATTTTATTATAATTGTATTTATTTGATTTAATATATTATAAATTGGATATCCAGATGATCTTATTTTATTTGCTAATTCCATTATTATTTTAATATTATTTTTTCTTGTAATTATACATTTGTTATTTATTTCATTTAATAATTCATCATTAATATAACCTGTTAATTCACATATAAAATCAATTGTAATTTTTTGATTATGTTTTATATAATTAATATGTTGTAATAACATTATTGATTTTCTCATATCTCCTTTACATAATTTAATTATTTCATTAATTACTGGTTTTGTTATTATCATATTTTCTTTTTTTGTAATATCTAATAATTTTTTTGTAATTGATTCACCTGTTAATGGTTTAAATCTAAATTTAACACATCGTGAATTAATTGGCTCTATAATTTGATTAATATAATTACATATAAAACAAAATCTTGTTATATTTGATTTATCTTCCATTATTTTTCTTAATGCTGATTGGGCTTCTGTTGTCATAGCATCTGCTTCATCTAATATTATTATTTTATATGGAGGACATTTATATTTTGGATCAGCATCTCCAATTGCTGTTTTCGCAAATGTTACTATTTTTCCTCTAACTACATTAATACCTCTTTCATCACTTGCATTCAATTCAATTACTCTTTCTTTAAATTTCTTTGGTCCAAATAATTCTAATGCAATTGCTAATATTGTTGATGTCTTTCCTGTTCCTGGTGGTCCATAAAATAATAAATGTGGTAAATTTCCATCAATTATTGTTTGTTTTAACATTTTAACTACTTCATCTTGATATACTATTTCATCTAATTTTGATGGACGATATTTATCTACCCATGGTATTTGTTGTTTATTTTTTAATGTGAATATATCTTTTATATTTGTTTTATTATCTGTATCATCAAATAAATCCGAAAATTTTATCATATATTATTATTATTCTTTATAATTTAAGTATTATTTTTTTATTTTTTCAGTTTTTTATTATCCTCATATATTTACAAAAATAAATATATTAAATATAACTATAAATTGATTTAATTATAACTATAAATTAATGTAATTTATATTTAAAAAATTGAAGTAAATTAATAAAATTATTTTATTTTAATATTAAAATAAAATGATAATTGGACTGTTAGGGAAAAAAGGAAGTGGTAAAGATACTGTTGGAAATTATATATCAAAAAATTATAATGGTCAATGTGAATCATTTGCTAAACCATTAAAAGATATATGTAAAATTCTATTTTTATTTAATGATGAACAATTATATGGAAATTTAAAAGAAGAATTAGATAATTACTGGAAAATAACCCCAAGACATGCATTTCAATATATTGGAACAGAATTAATAAGAAATAAAATAAAAGAATTAATACCAAATATTGGAGATAATTTTTGGATTAAAAATATGGAAAAACGACTAAATGATAATGATAATGATATTGATAATGATAATGATAATAAAAAATTAATAATAATAACAGATGTTAGATTTCAGAATGAAGTTGATTTTATTAAAAGTAAAAATGGTATTGTTATTAAAATAAATAGAGATAATATAATAAATGATGAACATAGTTCAGAAAAGAATATAGATTATATTAAGAATTATGATTATATAATAGATAATAATGATACATTTGAAAGTTTATATTTACAAATAGATTCTATTTTAAGTTAATTAAGTTTAATGATATTAAAAATAATATAAAAATTTATATATAATGAGTCAATCTAATCTTCCAAATTTAGTTAATCCAGATTTTAATCAACAATATCAATTTAAACAACCACCCGCAAATAATTTTACAAATGAAGTTCAATTACAAAATAATTTAGTTGTTGATTCTGTTAATTTATTAGGTTTTACATTACAAAAAAAATATGTATATTTATTAGGCGTTGTATTATTAGTTGTTGTTGTATTTGTTTTATGGAAATGGTATAATAAAAAAGAATCTGATGAAAATGAAGAAGTTGATGATGAGTTAAATTATGAACAACAAATGATGTTAAATTATCCACCTAATATGATGAACATGTATCAAAACATGCCACCAAATATGCAACCAAACATGCCACCAAACATGCCACCAAACATGCCCCAAAACATGCCACCAAATATGCCACCAAACATGCCTCCAAATATGCCCCAAAACATGCCACCACAACAATTAAATATGAATAATAATCAAAATCAACAAAAATAAATAATATATTTTTATTTAAAAATATATTATTAAGAAAATTACTGTTGAGAACATTGAACACCTTGTGGTTGATGATGGTGATTATTATCATCAGAATCAGAATCAGAAGAATAAGTATTATTAATATTTGAACTTAAATCTAAAGGAGTTAATATATTTAATGATTCATCTAAATTATCACTTAATTTATCTAATTCATTACCAGTTAATACTTTATAAAGTTGTTTTTTAACATTATAATCTAATTCTTCTTTTATAATTTCATATCTTACAAATAATTTACCTTTTTGATATTTATCTACAATAGGCATACCTTCATTAGAAATACATTTTATATCATTATTATATACCATATTATCCTCATGTATATATAATTCTCTACCATCTAAATGTTTTATCTTCTTGTAAAATCCACATATTGACTCAACTAAACTTAATTTAATTTCAACTAATAAATTTGAAGCATCTGGTCTCTGCATATCTTTTATCATAAAATGTCTTTTAAATATATCATGTTCTTTCTCTTTTATTATAAAAATAATTGGTCCTCTTTTAGTTTTATCATTTAATAAACTATTACCTTCATTTTCTAATATTACTTTATCTTCATGTTTGCTACCTGCTTTTATATGTATTTTTACTTTATGATTAGTATTAATTAATTTATCACCATTACATTTTGTACATTTATCAAAATTATCACTTCCTTTTCCATTACATTTTTCACATTTCTTTCTAAAAATTTGTCTAAATGGTCCATTCTGAATCATTGTATCAATTAATCCTTGTCCTTTACATGAATTACACATATGTTCTTTTTTATCTTTAGAACCAGTTCCATTACAATTTAAACAATTATTCTTTCTTGGTATTTCCATTGTAATATCTTTTCCTGAATATAATTCTTCTAATGTTAATTCAACTAATACATTTATTGGTTCTGCTGTTGGCTCATTTTTCCTACCAAACATTCCACTAAATATTTCTGATATATCTGGCATATTCATATTATTTTGTTCTAATCCATTTTTACCAAATTTGTCATACAATTCTTTTTTTTTAGGATCAGATAAAACAGTATATGCTTCAGTTAATTCTCTAAATTTTTCTTGTCCCCATTCTTTTTTATCTTGAGGTAATTTATCAGGATGATATTGTAATATTAATTTCTTATAACTTTTTTTAATTTCTTCAACTGATGCGTCTTTTGAAACTTTTAACATATCATAATAATTTTCTTCCATTAATTATAAAATAAACAATATATACTTAAATTATTTATTTTATAATATAAATAAAATTCAATATTTATTAAAATCAAATGTTTATAAATATTAGATTACATATAAGTATTTCTATTTAGTGATCTATTGTATCTATAAGCACTAATAGTTCTATTAAATGTTTTAGGAGAATAATTTATTTTTGATTGCTTACTTACTATAAATATACCATTTTTGAAATTATTATAATATAATTGTATATTTATTAAATCATTTGTAGTTAATCCTTCATTAAAATTATATTTATCAATTAATAATTTTTTTAATGATTCCATATTTGGTTGTTCAAATTTAATTTCTATACTGTTTGGATCAATTATATTTGCATTCATATAATAATTCTTTATTTTTAAATAATTTGTTTTTAAATCATCTGGTATTTCATATTTATCTTTATTTTCTGTATTACTTATATATTCTAAGAATTTATCTATGTTTTTAAATTTTTTATATTCATTATATAAAGTTATTTGATTCATACCTTTTATTCCTGATGAATAATCAGTTCCTAATAATATACATAATTCAATAAATTGTTCTAAATTTAATTCTAATTCATTTAATAATATATTAGTATCTATTTCAGTTAATATACCTTTTTTATCAGATGATTTTAACATTTTTTTACATCCAAATAATATAATATCCCAATCTTCAGTTAATACTGCATCTACTTTATTATTTATATTTAACGCTGCACATTGTAATTCGGCTTCACTTAATGATTGAACATAAGGTATTCCCATATATTTTAATAATTCTTGTATTTCTCTAATATCTTGATCTTTTATAAAATATGTTCTTTTTTTATATTTTATTATATCTTCTTCATTTAAATTTTCTTCACTTAATTTTTCTTGGGCTTTCATTTTTATTATTTTTCTATCTGCTAATGTTTTTCGTTTAATATCTGGAGGTTTTCCATCAAAAACATATACTGGTAATACACCATTTTTTAGTAATTGTAATGTTTTATTTTTTATTCCAAATACATGACTTGTAAATTCACCTTTATTATTTACTAAATCATTTCCATTATTACTATCTCTAAATGCAATAACTAATCTATGTAATGTTAATGATATATCAATTGCTATTTTTTTACCAGAATATTCTCTATAATTAGTTTCTCTAACTGCTCTTTTACAATATTGTTTAATGATTTTATTTATTCCATTAACACCCATTGTAGTGTATTGATTGTTGTTATATTAGTAATATAAAATAGTTTATTAAGTTATAAAATCAATTTTTTACATAAATTTAAGTATCATAATAAATTAATCCATAAAATAAATCAGAATTATTTCTAATAATTACATTTCTATTGGGAATTAAATAATATTTTTTGTAATTTAAGAAATTTACAGAAATAATATTAGTATCAAAATAAATATTATTTATATAAATTTTATCATATATATTATCACAAAACATCATTATAATACTATTCTCTAAAAAATAGTTTAAATTAATATCATAATTAAATTTAATTTTAAAATTATTACAAAAATATAATTCATTTATCTTATCAACAATTTTTAGATGTTTATCAATTGTAATATTTTCAGAACATTCAATTATTATTGAACCTAAATTATTTTTATTTAAGATTTTTACTGGAATTTGATTTTTATGTATTGATTTTATTTTAATGGGATAAAATTTATTATTTATTGGTCCTATTAAATAATCTTCATCTAAATTTATATTACCTTCAACTATTAATCCTAATACTACATTCCCTATTTCTGGAATGTAAAAAATATCATTTATTATAAATTCAGTATTATCAGTTATTGTATTATTTGTTATTTTTATATTATTTATAAAATCCTCTAATAAATTTATTCCATATCCTGTTTTATTTGAAATTGTAAATATGTTAATATTTTTATTGTATATTGGTGTATTAATATTAAATTCTGTATTTATTTTGTTATTATTTAATATTTCTTTTAATTGATTTATTGAAAAATCAATTAAATCTTTATTATCTATTATATCTGTCTTTGTAATTACTATTGTATATTTTATTTCTAATTTATTACATAATGTTATATTCATTAATATATCATCATTTGTTATTTTATTATCTATTAAATCATTAATATCAATTACTATTATTATTAAATTTGGTTTATATGATAATATTCCATATAATGTTGTTTTTATATATTTAATAAATCCAGGCATATCTATTAAATCTATTAATTTTGTTGATTTATTATATATTTCTTCCCATGTTGTTCGTATATTACTATTATAATTAATTATTTTATTATTATTATATCCAATAATTTCTGTTCTTATACTTGATGTCAATCCATTATTAATTTCATGATTATATCTTAAAATATTTAATCTTGAACTTCCATTACCATTATCTAATTCTCCATGTGTTATTACTCCTATTAATGTAGTTTTTCCACTACCACTTTTTCCTATAAATCCAACTCTTATATTTTCTTTATTTTCATATTCTATTTTTCTTATTATTATTTTTATATATTCTAATTCATTAATTGGTAATATCTCTAATTTATGAATTGTTATATTTAAATCTCTTATTATTTTTTTGAATACATTTATTGATTTTTCTATTAATGTTTTATTTAATCCTGTTATCTCTCCATTATCTGATACTCCTATATAATATATAGCCTCTCTTATTCCATACATATCAAATCCCTCTTCTAATCTCCATAACATCTGAGATTTTAATCTATATATTTTCATTTCATCTACTGTTGTTAATTTTAATTTATATTCTATATTACCCTCTTCTATCTCTGATGGTAATTTAATCATATTTATTTATTAATTTAATATAGTCATAATATATTCTTTTATTTTCATTTTTTTTAATTTACTTTTTTATAAAAAAAAGTAAATTAATTTATTAAATTATTATTTATTAATTTTAAATATTTATTTTTAGTCTTAATATATTTATTAAAATATTTAGAACCTCCATAAATATAATATTGAGTGTATAAATTTTTATATGGAACTTGAATATTATTAATAAACCAATCTAAATATTCATTGTTAAATTTTAAATAATTTATAAAATAATTTATTATTTGTTGGCGTGAATTATAATCATATTGATTTAATATTTCATATATTTTTAAATTATCTCTTTTTGTTATTAAATCTGTTAATATTATTTTTAAACTCTCAAAATTTATATCTTGCATTTTATATTCACCTATTCTATTATGAAATATTGTATAGGGTTCTATTATATATTTATATAACCATTTGTAATTTTTATCTTCTAAAAATATTGTATATAATCTTCCTATTAAATATTTTTGTGTATCTTTATTGTGAAAATTTAATAATCTTCTTATGTCATAATTATTGTGATTTTGTGTATAATATATTAAATTATTTAATGTATTTTGTTGTATTGTTGTTAATGTTCCTAATGTTGGTTCTATATCTAATAAATATGTTTCATTATATTTAGATTTTTTATCTTTTGTTTGTTTTAATCTTCTTATAAACTTATTATGAGATTTTTCTATGTTTTCTATAAACCATTTAAAACTATCTTCATCTTCTTTTAATATCTCATATAATCTATCTATTATTTTTATTTGATTCTTTTTATCATATCTATTTATTAATCTTACAAATAATCTTCTATCTCTGTTTTTTATTATTTGTTTGAATTTATTAATTTTCTTCTCACTTATATAATCCTTCTCTCCTAATTCATAATCATATGATTCATCTATATCTTCTATTGAGTCTTTATTTTTATGTATCTTTCTGTATTTATTTACTATCTTCCTTTCAAACCATTCTTTATTTTCTTCCTCATTATTATTCTCTAATTTCGTTATTACTTTCTCTATTATTTCTTCTTGATTATCTTTATTATATTCATTTATTATTATTATTATTTCATTCTTATCTTCCACTTCTATTAATTCTATTATTTCTTTTATTATCTCTTTTTTATAATAATCTTTTTTCCCTATATTCGGTCTTTCTTCCATTCTACTTATAATTTAGAAAAATTATATTATCTTATCAATATTTAATAATTTCTAAATTATTAAATATTTTTTTATGGTAGAAGTGGGATTCGAACCCACGAAGCACTTCTGCATTGGCTCTTAAGACCAACCCCTTTGACCGCTCGGGAATCCTACCAACTTATATTATTATTATTTCTTTAAGTATTTTTATTATTAAATAATTTTTAATTAAATAATTAATTATTTTTAATTA
>Ga0172363_10002449_pt1 | contig 14964 bp, 10 predicted proteins | sample LakKivs2_kivu2a2_FD_114541 | JGI IMG/M metagenome (GOLD analysis project Ga0172363, IMG submission 114541) | Sediment microbial communities from Lake Kivu, Rwanda - Sediment s2_kivu2a2 | ecosystem: Environmental > Aquatic > Freshwater > Lake > Sediment | place: Rwanda: Western Province, Lake... | reverse complement strand
GGGCTCTTCTCCGAGGTCAGGGTGACCCCGGCCGGCGACCGTGAGTGGGCGGTCGGCGGCACGCCGGCCGACTGCATCAAGCTGGCCCTTCTCGAGCTTCTCCCGTCGAGGCCCGACCTGGTCGTGTCCGGGGTGAACCCGGGCCCGAACATGGCGAACAACATCTACTACTCCGGGACGGTCGCAGCCGCCACGGAGGCTGCGCTGTGGGGGATCCCGGCCATCGCCGCGAGCACGGCCGTCGGGAAGCCGGCCAACCTCGAGTCCGCGGCCGCCCTCGTTGCGCGGCTGGTGAGCTCCGGAGGATGGAGGTCGCTCCCGCCGCGCACGGTCCTCAACGTGAACATCCCGGACGAGCCGCTCGAGAGGATGGGGAAGGCCGTCTGGACCAGGACCGCCGTCTTCGCCGAAGAGGTGCCGTTCACCGTGCTGGAGCCCGGTTCCGTCTACCGCTACACGAGATGGACGGGGCAGGACATCCTGCCGTCGGATCGCCTCACCGACGTGGAGGCCCTCTCCTCGGGCCTGGTCAGCCTCACCCTGCTGGGGACGGACCGCTCACTGGACCCGGGCGGCCTTCCCGTCCCGCTCTAGGGACCGCTTGCAGCTCCTCGTCCTCGCCGGCCTGATGGCACTTCCCGATGCCGTCTTCCTGAGCCACTCGGCGGTGGTCAGGCTCTCTCCCGACACGACGATGGAGGAGATCTCCGACGAGGTCGTGATCCCCCTCACCACGCAGGGGGTCGCGCGCTACTCGGTGCTGTCCGTTCCCTACACGAGGGGCTCGGACGAAGTGGACGTGGAGCTGGCAGAGGTCCGCCCGTGCAGGCCGGGCAGACCCGTCTCGCCCGCAGAGGTCGCAGAGGGACCCCGGTCGGGATTGTCCGCCTCGGGCAGGCTGGAGGGGACGTTCCGCCAGCTGACGCTGTCGTTCCGGGGGCTGGAGATCGGCGACACAGTCAGGATCATCACCAGGAGGGCTGTCGAGCGCCTTCCCATGGCCCCCCTCGCCGACTATTCGTTCTACTTCCAGGGCAGGGACAGCATCGCCTCCTCGTCGTTCAGGCTCGAGTGGCCGTCGGCGGTCGATCTCCATGTCTGGCAGTCCGGCGGCCCCGAGCGTGCCGAGAGGGCCGCGTCGGCGATCAGGTACATCACCTGGCTGGGGGGCCCCGAGTCCCCGATCGAGACGCTCCCTTTCTCCGTTCCGGTCGACGAGGCGGCATCCAGGGTGGTCATCTCGTCGGCCTCGCCGCAACAGATCTCCCGCAGGCTCTACGAGGCGCTCGACCCCGGGCCGCCCGATTCGCTGACGGCGGTCCTGCTGGACAGCCTGGCCTCTGCGGCCCCCCCGGGGCCGCAGGCTCTCAGCTCTCTGGTGTCCTCCATGATCTCATACGCCGGGGCGGAGATCGGAGCGGACCCCGGCTACACGCCGCAGCCTCCTTCCGTGACCCTGGAGAGGAGGAGCGGCGTCTGCAGGGACATGGCGGTTCTCCTTGCGGCCCTCCTGAGGGCACGGGGGACCGAGGCGTGGGTCGCGCTCTGCAGGAACTCCCCCAGGCTCGATCCCGTGGTCGGGAGCAGGAGCTTCGATCACATGATAGTGATGGCGGTCTCTGGCCGTGACACGTTCTGGCTGGATCCCTCGGCGGCATCCGGGGGAGGGGGATCGGGTCTGAGAGGCCAGCGGGCCCTGCCCCTCACGCCCGGCGGATGCGGCATCCTCCAGCTTCCCGACCCCTCGGGAACGGACACGATAAGGATCGAGGCGGATGGAGCACTCTCGAACCGTCTGGACACGCTCTCGGTTTCCCTGAAGGTGTCCTTCGCGGGCGGAGCCGAGGAGCTGTGGAGGGGCATGATGGCTTCCGTCCAGCCCGCTGACAGGCCTGAGGCCCTGCGCCTCCTCCTGGGCGCCCTTCCGGGTTCCTCACTGACACTGACGGGCGATCCGGGAGAGCCGGGATCGGTCATCTCGGTGGAGGGCATGGCGATATATAGGGTTCCGACCATGCCCCGCGGAGGCGGCATCGCGGCATGCATCCCCGGCCTCGACGAGATGGACCAGGCCGGCACCCGCGTGGCAGCGATCCTGCTGGCAGGAAGCGCCGGCCGCCCCGGCATCCACCTGGAGACGCCGCTCTTCGAGTCTCTGCAGATGACCCTGAGCCTGCCCGGGTCCGTGACCGACCTGTCGGACCGGGTCGAGTCCGAAGGGTATTCCAGTTCCTGGGAACTCCATGGAAGCAGTGCCGTGCTGACCGAGACCGCCGTGCTCGGCCCCGTGTGGCCGGACAGCGGGCAGGCCGAGATGCTGCTGGCCTCTCTGAGGTCGAGGAGCTCGCCCGGCGGACGCGTCGTGGTCGTCCTCCCGAGTCGGGGGCACATGTGACGGCGGCCCTGGCCGCAGCCCTCCTGCTGTCCCAGCCCGCCGCGCCCGCGTCCTGCACCGTGAGTGTCGACAGGCTGTCGGACTGCGTGCAGGTGACGCTCGACATCGAGGGGACCCCTCAGGGGCTGATCTCGTTCGATTTCGATCCCGCGTGCGAGACGATGGAGCTGCTGTCCGCCACCGTCGCCAGGCCCGGGGAACCCGGAGAGCCGCTTCCCGCCTGGGCGGTCGACACGCTGACGGGAACCGATGGATCCCCGCTGTCACTGGTGGTCGCGGTCCCGCCCGGATGCACCGCGTCGCTGAGGCTGTCGAGCCGGATGTTCGACAGGTTGTCGAGGACGGCTCCCTCGATGGTCCTTGCCCCACCGGTGCCGGGTGCGTCGATGACGGTCCTGGCGGATGACCGTGAAGGGACCCTGCGCTGGGAGGGGGAGGGCTACTCCGCCTCGAGGCAGGGGACTCGGACCAGACTGGTCAGCTCCGCACCGGCGGGTCAACTCGCGCTCTCGTGGATGGGCACATGGTCGGATCTCTACTCGGCTCTCTCCGTAGAGGCCGACTCCATTCTGGCAGAGGGGGATCCGCTGGCCTCGAGGGAGGCGGCGATCGAGGCCGGCGCCGCAGGAGCAGATCCATCCGCACAGCTGGCCCGCCTGAGGACGATCTTCTGCAACAGCATGAGATTCCTCCACCCGCAGGCTTCCGGGCTGCTGTTCCCGGTGAGGTCTGTCGAGCAGATCCTCGGCTCGAGGACGGCTACGCCGCTGGAGGCCGCCGTGGCCTTCACCTCCGTCTGCAGGCGGCTGGGCATGTCGGCCGGGCTGGTCTTCGTCTCCGGCGGCAGGTGGTCCATTCCTATCGCAGGGGCGTGGAACAGGGTCCTGCTGGAAGTGCAGGCAGGGGGCAGGAGCTACCTCCTCGAGCCGTCGGCGGTCCTCTCCCCGGCCTTCTACGTCAGAGAGTCCTCGGGAGCGAGGATGCTGGATGGGGATCATCCGTTTCCGCGGCCGGTCCCAGCGCAGCCCCAGGCGTCCTTCACGGAGAGCTGGGAGATCACGGGCGACGGGAGGTTCGCGCTCTCCGCCCGTGGGACCGGGGCCTGCGACTGCGAGATCCGGGGGAAGCTCGCGGGCCTCGACGAATCGCGTCTGGCCGTGGTCCTCTCCACCTGGTCCTGGCGGAGCGGCTTCACGCTCGAGGTGGACTCGGTCTGGACATCCGACCTGTACGACCTCGGAGTGCCCGCCGCGTTCGGAGCCTCCGGCAGGCTGCCGCCACTCGAGGGAGGCTACGCCCTTCTTCCGCAACTGGTGTGGAACACGCCTTGCGAAGGGGGATTCGCAAGGACATGGAGGCTTCCCCGTGGCTCTTCCGCCGGAGGGGGACTCCGGGTCGACGGCCCGGATGGAGCCGTGGTCCTGGCCGACACGGCCTCGAGACCGGGTCGCATACTCGCCCGGCTCGGAGGGCCGTCCTGATGAGCAGAGGCTCCCGGACTGCCGTCGTCGCCCTGTGCCTGGTCCTGGGCATCGGAACCCGGGCGGCCGTCATGCGCGGGATCGACGAGGTCCTGATGATGGGCCGCCTTCACGTCGACGAACAGATCTACGCTTCCGGATCGCTCTTCACGGAAGGCGGGGCCTTCGACCGCCCGCCCGGGCAGTTCCTCCTGGTCCGGGCGCTGGCGCCCCTCGGCACGGGGCCTGCGCGCCTGGCTATGTCCCTTCTCTCGCTCGTGCCCGCCCTGATCCTCGCATCGACATCGCGCGGCAGGTGGGGCGCCCTCTGCGCAGCGGCCCTCTCCGTGGACCCCTCTCTGGTCCTCGCAGGTTTCCAGCTCCTGCCCGAGACGCCCGCCGCCGTGCTCGCCGCCGCGGCGCTGCTGCTCTATTCCAGAGGCGGCGCGTCAGGCCCCGGCCTCCTCCTGGGCATCGCATCGCTCTTCAGGCCGGAGACGCTGCTGATCCTCCCCCTGATGTTCGTTCCGCGAGATGGGAGGCGCCGGGCCCTCCGGCTGGCTCTTCCCGCACTGATGGCCGTCTCCCCCGTGGTCCTGGTGAACCTGATCTCGGGAGCGGGACCGGCCGTGGCCGCCAATGGAAGCGAGAACCTGTGGCTGGGATCGTCGCTTGATCTTCTCAGGATACCTCCGGGGGCCGAGTTCGAGCAGCTCGTGGCCATCGATCGTTCTTCCGGGGACACATTCCTCGCCAGATGGTGGTCGGCTGTCGGAGCTGCTCCGCTGAGAGCGGCTCTGTTCGCGGCGAGGAAGTGCGCCGCGGCTCTGGAGATCCCCGGCCCCGGAAGGAACATCGACAGTGCTGACGCATATCTGAGGACGGGACTGGCATGGCTGCTACCGCTCACCGCCGCGGCGGTCTGCCTCGGCCTGGCCCGCCTCGTGCGCCCGCGGGCGGGGCCAGGAGACAGACTGGCCGTGGCCGGAGTCGCCTGCCTCCTGATAGCGGCAGCCCTGTTCTTCCCATCCGAGAGGTACAGGGCGGCCTTCCTGCCCTTCTTCTACTTCGCGGCCGCCTCGCGGCCGCCCGGCAGGGCCGACGTCCTCCCGGCGGCTGGCGCGGGCCTCGCGGTCGTCTTATGCTCGCTTCTTCCCATCCGTTCGTCGCGTCCCGGGCTCAACTACATCGTGCACGCGGAAGGGGAGCTCGAATCGGGTGACATGACCAGTGCCTTGCAGGACCTCCATCTGGCAGAGCGGTCGGGCTTCCGCGGCGCCGACCTGGACAACCTGGCCGGCATAGCGATGGCATCGTCCGGCGATACGCGAGGGGCGCTGGCCAGATTCGAAACGGCGCTCGGGACTGCTCCCGGGGCTCCCTCCATCTGGACGAACTACGCCCTCTGCCTGGCTTCGCTCGGGCGGATGGACGAGGCTCGCGCGGCGGCTTCCAGGGCCGCGGCCCTGCGGCCATCCCTCCGGACACGCCTGGAGCCGCTTCTGAGATGAGAAACCCGCCCGCCGTCTGCGATGACTTCAGCGGTCTCGGGACTCCTTCGCAGGAGGGCAGGAGAGTTGCGCGAGCCCTGGGCACGATGGGCGTGCTCACGGTGGCGAGCAGGATCCTGGGCCTGGCCAGGGACATGGCACAGGCAGCCATCCTCGGCACGGGGATGGCGGCCGACGCATTCACTCTGGCCTTCGTCATCCCGAACATCCTCAGGAGGCTCTTCGGGGAATCCACCGTGAGTGCGGCGTTCGTCCCGACCTACACCGGGGCACTGGTCACCTCGGAGCCCTCCAGGGCCCACAGGCTGGGGTCCGCGGTCATAACGGTCACCGGTGTGCTCCTTGGTGCGTGCGTCCTCCTGGGAATGGCCGGCGCCCCTCTCCTGGTGACCGTCTTCGGCCCCGGCTTCTCCTCGGTGCCGGGCAAGACGGCGCTCTGCGTCGAGCTCCTCAGGCTCCTCTTCCCCTACATCTTCTTCGTGGGCCTTGCCGCGGTCGTGATGGGCATCCTGAACAGCTCCAGGCACTTCTTCACACCGGCCCTGGGCCCGGTGCTGTTCAACCTCGCCGGCCTGGCCGGGCTGTTCGGCCTCGCCAGGATCTGGAGGCCCGACGCTCCTGTCTGGGGTTTCTCGGTCGGCGTTCTGGCCGGAGGGGCGCTCCAGCTGCTGGTCCAGATCCCTGCGCTCGGAAGGACAGGCTTCAGATTCGCTCCGAGCCTGGGCAGAGGCGACGGCATCAGCAACGTTGCGAAACTCGCACTGCCCGCCCTGCTGGGCCTCATGGTCGCCGAGGTGAACGTGATGGTCGACCAGGTGGTGGCTTCCGTGCTCGAGCCGGGGAGCGTGGCGGCGCTGGCCTACGGGAACAGGATCATGCAGTTCCCTCTGGGGGTGTTCGCGGTCGCCCTGGCAACCGCCCTCCTGCCGACCCTCAGCAGGCAGACCGCCCTGGGCAGGCTCGGGGAGGCCAGGATGACACTCGGGTACGCCACTCTCGGCCTCGCGCTCCTGCTCGTCCCTTCGACGCTGTTCATAGCCGCGCTGGGGCGCCCCATGATCGCGGTCATACTGGGCAGGGGAGCCTTCGATGCAGAGTCGATAACGCTGACCACGGCAGCCCTCGTCTACTACTCGCTGGGCCTCGTGCCCTACGGTGCCGTGAAGGTCACGGCGCCCGTCTTCTATGCCCTGAAGGACACGAAGACCCCTGTGAGGGCGGCCATGGTGAGCATGGGCTTCAACATCGTCTTCAACGTGGTCTTCGCGTGGCTCTTCACGGCCACCCACATCCAGAAGCCCCTGGCCGGCGTGGCCCTCGCCAGCAGCCTCTCCTCGGCACTGAACGTCACTCTGCTCAGGAGGGCCCTCCGCAGGAGGTTCGGTCCCGGAGCGGGTGCCCCCGCTAGGGCCTGGGCGGCCATGATCCCGGCCTCCGCCGCATGCCTGGCCGTGCTGCTGCTCATGAGGGGCTGGGTGGACTCGATGGCAGCCGCATCGGCATGGAAGGGTGCGCTTGCACTCCTGTCGGCAGGCCTGGCAGCCTACGTCTCCTGCGGCCTGGTCTACATGGCCTCGGGCGGCGGGTCCGCCCGTCCCCTCTGGAGGCTGATCCTCAGGCGTGGCCGCGAAGGCGCTTGAGGCGTCCGTCTCGGCAGCACCTCACCTGCCGGGCATCTACCGATTCCTCGACCAGTCGGGGCGCATCCTGTACATCGGCAAGGCAATCGACATCCAGAAGAGGCTGCGGGGGCATCTCTCGAACGAGGGCGACAGGAGGCACCGGCTCCTCCTCTCGAAGGCGGCGGCCATAGACTGGACAGTGACCCGCTCGGAACTCGAGGCGCTTGTCCTGGAGGCCGAGATGATCAGGATGCACAAGCCGCCCCTCAACGTGATGCTCAGACAGGACCACAGGTACCCCTTCATAGAGCTGACGGTGGACGAGGCCTATCCCAGGCTGACGGTGACCAGGAAGATAGATCATCTCAGGAAGACGCTGAGATTCGGTCCCTACCCGGACGTGCGCAACCTGAGGATGCTGGTCGACTTCCTGCAGGACGCATTTCCACTCAGGAGATGCCGCACGCCTGGGGCCGGCCAGTGGGGCAGGAACTGCGTCCTCGGCCAGATGGGCAGGTGCCCGGCTCCCTGCAGGGGAGGAGCCGACGGGCAGTACGAGAGGAATGTCCGGTCGATTGCCGCCATGCTGGGAGGCGACTGGGAAACGGCCAGGAGGGGCATCCTCTCCAGGATGGAGGAGGCTTCGGCGAAGCTGCGCTTCGAGGAGGCCGCCCGCTGGCGTGATCTCCTCGACAGGCTGGACGGCTTCGGCTGGCCCGCCCCCGAGACGGTCAGGGACCGGGTGCCGAGAGACATCGTGGCCGTCCGGGAGAACTGGGGCATCGTCCTGCAGATGAGGGCCGGCAGGTTCGTCGGCGTGGTGAGGCTCCCCTTCGAGAGCAGGTGGCGCCTCTCAGACGAGCCCGAGAGGCTGTTGGTGATGATAAGGGAGTACTACGCCGAGACGGGTGACATCCCCAGGGAGATCCTCTGCCCCAGACCGCCCGCCGGCTCCGAGGCACTCACCCTGTGGCTGAGGGAGAGGCGCGGCTCCGCGGTCGACCTGCTGAGCCCCGCCAGGGGAGGTGGCAGGGAGCTGGTGGATCTCGCGCTCCGCGACCTGGAGCACTTCCTGGCAAGACTGGAGTGGAAGCGCCCGGGCGGAAGGTCCGAGAGGATCCGGGGAGCTCTGGAGGCGCTGGCCGACCTCCTCGGCCTCGACGGCCCTCCGGCATGGATGGTCGCGCTCGACGCATCGACCGTCCAGGGTTCGTATCCGGTTGCTGCGCTGGTCAGTTTCCGGGACGGGATGCCCGACAAGGCGGGCTACCGGAGGTTCTCGATGCCGGAAGAGATAGGGCGGAACGATCCGGCGATGATCTCGAACGCCATAGGCCGGTTCGTGTCCCACCTGGAAGAGGCGGCTCCTGACCTGATCCTCGTGGACGGGGGTGTGACCCAGCACAGGGCGGCCCTGTCGGCAGGCTCCTCCCTCTCGGGCAGGACTGTGTTCGTCTCCATCGCGAAGAGGGAGGAGACCCTCATCGTCGGGCCCGAGGAGAGGACGGTGCGGATACCTCCCGACTCGGCTCCGATCCTCGTCCTCCGGGCGATGCGCGACGAGGCGCACAGGTTCGTCCTGCAGTACCACAGGCTGAGCAGGTCGAAGGGCGAGCTGCATTCGCAGATAGACGAGATCCCCGGCATCGGGCCCTCGCTGAGGGCGGCGCTGCTGGGGCGCTTCGGAAGCGTCGAACGACTCCGCTCCGCGACCGAGGAGGAGATCCGCGAGGTTCCCGGGGTGGGGCGGGCGAGGGCCGCAAGCATAAGGAGGTTCTTCGATGAGCCGGAAGCCTGAGCGGTTCGGCGTCCTCGCACTCGATCCCCACCTCGACTGTCGCGGCTGGGTGGTCAACCCGTTCGCCGACCTTCCCGCCGGCTCGAGCATCTCCGACTGCCATGCCTTTTCGGTGGCCCCGGGAGCGCGCAGGGGCAACCATGCCCACCCGGAAAGGGACGAGAGGGTCGCCGTCCTCGCCGGGAGCCTGAGGGCCACAGACCTCGGGACGGGGACCTCGCTCGACCTCTCCTCCGACGAGCCGAGGCTGCTCCTCATAGCCCCCGGCGTACCCCACGTCTTCGAGAACACCGGAAGCGCCGTCGCCGTGGCGATCTGCTTCAGCACCGTCCCCCAGGGCCCGGATGCGGGTGGCGCTGCTCCTGCCGGCAGGATATCTTTGCGTTAACATCCCTGCTGCCGGGATGGTGGAACTGGCATACACAACGGACTTAAAATCCGTCGGCTGAGTGCCATAAGGGTTCGAATCCCTTTCCCGGCACCAGCTTCCGAAGGGTGAGGAGCCTGATGGCCCCAGTGCGGATACTGCCCGACGAAATCGTGAACCTGATAGCGGCGGGGGAGGTCGTGGAGCGTCCCGCATCCGTCGCGAAGGAGCTCGTGGAGAACTCCATCGACGCGGGAGCCTCGAGCATCGAAGTGGATGTCGAGCAGGGGGGCCGCCGCTCGATAGCGGTCAGGGACGACGGCTGCGGGATGTCCAGACACGACCTGATGCTCTCCATCCAGCGCCATGCCACCAGCAAGCTGTCGAGCGCCTCGGACCTGGCTGGGATCGGCTCGTTCGGCTTCAGGGGAGAAGCACTCCCGAGCATCGCCGCCGTGTCCCATCTGAGCATCACGACATCGGACGGCTCCTCGGCCTGGAAGCTCGAGGTCGATGGCGGGGTCCTCCGGGATGTCGCGCCGGCCGCCAGGACGCGCGGCACGACGGTCGCCGCGTCGTCCCTGTTCTTCAACCAGCCGGCCAGGCGGAGGTTCCTCCGCTCGGTCGAGACGGAGCTCTCGTGGCTCTCCAGGTACATCACGGCGCTCTCCTTCAGCAGGCCCGGCACAGCCTTCTCGCTCCGCTCCGACTCCTCCGCGGTCTTCTCGCTGCCACCCTCCACTCTGGAGGAGAGGGTTGCCATCCGGTTCGGAGTGGACGGAGCAACCGGCCTCCTGTCGTCTTCCTCCGAGGACGGAGGACTTGCAGTGCGCCTGATCGTATGCCCTGACAGGAGGTTCGCCTCGCGGGCCCACTGCTACGCTATCGTCAACGGCAGGTTCGTGAATGCGAGGCTCCTCCTGGGCCCCGTGGAGAGGGCCTTCGCGGGCCCGGCGGGATACCCGGTCATGCTGTGCCTTCTCGACTGCCCGGCATCAGATGTGGATGTGAACGTCCACCCGGCCAAGCTGGAGGTGCGCTTCCGCGATCCATCGGCAGTGGAGTCGGTCCTGCTGCGCTCCATCGAGGAACTGGGGACCGGAAGACGCGACTCCATGCAGGTCAGGCTGTTCCAGTCGTTCCCTGCGGGCCGGTCCGCGCCCGGCGCAGGGGTCAGCCAGGCGGCTTTCGAGTTCGAGGCACCCCGCCAGGCGGGAGACGCCGGCGAGGTCCATCAGCTTCCCGTCATCCAGGTGGGATCCAGCTACCTGGTCACTTCCGTGGCCGGCGGAGTCGTCATAGTGGACCAGCATGCCGCGCACGAGAGGATACTGTTCGAGCGGATCGGGGCGAGCCTCTCGGAAACCGGTGCCGCTCCCAGCCAGAGGCTTCTGCTCCCCGAGACGGTGGAGATCGACCAGGGGACTCTTTCGGTCCTGTCCCAGTACGCCAGCGTGCTGACGAGCGCGGGCTTCGAGTTCGAGGTGAACTCGGGCGTCCTGTCGCTCCATTCGGTGCCGGAGGGGGTCATGCACGCGCTGGAGTCCTTCCTCGAGGTCATCGCCTCCCTGTCCGACCCTTCGCGCGCCTCGCTCCCTCCGCTCCAGCAGATAGCCGCCGCCGCCGCCTGCGCAGGCTCGATCAAGTTCGGGGACGCCATCTCCCCGCAGGCCGCCCGGGAGCTGATCGACTCACTCTTCTCGACTGCGGACCCGTTCCACTGTCCGCACGGGAGGCCCACGCTGATAGAAGTCTCCTTCAAGGAGCTCGCCGAGAGGTTCGGGAGATGAGCACCAGGGGCGAGAGGGTCGTCGTACTCACCGGATGCACGGCATCGGGAAAGACCGCGGCGCTCCTCCATCTTGCCCGGACGATCCCGATAGAGGTCGTCAGCGCCGACTCCAGGCAGATATACAGGGGAATGGACATAGGCACGTCTAAGCCCTCGCCCCTGGAGAGGGAGCTGGTCCCCCACCATCTGGTGGACATCCTCGATCCCGATGGATACTACTCGGCAGGCGACTTCGCGCGGGACGCCGCCCTGGCCATCGAGTCGATAAGGTCCCGGGGGAGGATTCCCGTCGTGGCCGGGGGCACCGTGCTGTATCTCATCGCCCTCAGGGGGGGCTTCGACGACCTCCCCCGCGCCGACACGGCCCTCCGGCACGCCCTGGCGGCGGCGGGGAGGGCCTCGCCCGGGCTCCTGTCGAGGATGCTGAAACGGCTCGACCCGGCTTCCGACGCACTTCTCGGTCCAGCCGACTCGGTGCGCAGGACCAGGGCCATCGAGATAGCGATCCTGTCGGGGAAACCTGCCTCGAGTCTCCGCCGCGGAGGCTCACCCGGCGACGGATTCCTGCTCCTGTGCACGGAGACGGACAGGGCCGGCCTGCGCAGGAGGATAGCCGCCAGGACCTCGAAGATGTTCTCCGACGGCCTCGTGGAGGAGACAAGGCGCCTCGTGTCGATGGGGTTCGGCAGGGAGTCCGCCGTAGGGAGGACGATAGGATACTCCCAGGTCCTGGACTCGCTGGAGGGACGCTCCCGCGGGGAGGACCTTCCCGCCCTTGTGGAGGCGGCGACCTGGAGATATGCCAGGAGGCAGAGAAACATGATCGGCAGGCTCAGGCCGGAGGCGGTGCTCTACGGCCCGGGCCGGGAACTCGCCGGGTTCTTCCCGGGGCAGGAGGATTCGGATGCAGAAGGGCGCTGAGTCCGTGACGGAGCATCTCCCCCTGGAGGAGATACGCATTGACGAGATCATCTGCCTCGATCCACCCGCCGAATGGGTTCAGGAGACAGAGGCGGGGGAGGAACCCCCCATGCCGCCGGTACTCGTGGAGGACTCGGGCCGCTATCTCCTCCTCGTTCATCACAGGACCCTCTGGCAGGCTAAGGTGTCGGGGAAGCTCACCGTGAGGGCCCTCGTGGTACGGAGCTCGGTGCACATCCCCCTCGCGCACCGGACGGTGAGGAACTGCCTCGAGGAGGCTCTTCTGTTCGACGGCCTCCTGGGAACAGGGATCGTGCCCAACAGGAGCAGGCTCGCGGACATGCTGGGCTTCTCCAGGGCGCGCATCACGCAGGTCCTCAACATCCTCAAGCTGCCCGTCCAGATCCGCCAGAGGCTCCTGCTGGCCGACCACGTGAGCGAGTTCCAGCTCCGCCCTCTGATAAAGATCGATGACGAGAAGAGGCAGTTGACCGCCTTCCGGCGCCTGATGGCGGACAGGCTCACGGGCAGGCAGATGGCTCTGTTCGCCGTCTCCGAGGATGCGGCCGGAGAGCAGGCCCCGGGGGAGCAGCCCGTCGACCTGGAGGAGATCCTCTCGGTGGAGCCGGAGGCCGCTCCCGCCAGGGAGGCCGCCGGCGGCGGAGAGCCGGGAAGCCCTGCCGAGTCTCACGCCCCGGAAGAGCCCCCCGCCCAGAGACAGCATCCAGTCAGGGTCGTTCAGCACCCGGCGGCGGCTCAGGATGAGGCTCCCCGGGCGGTGACCGGACCCAGGCAGACCTATGCCAGGCTGCGCAGTCTCCTCGACTCCCTCGGCACCCTCAGGCAGCAGGACTGGCACGAGGAGGCTCGCAGACTGGGCGCCAGCAGGGAGGAGACGGCCTTCCTGGAGGGGGTCTCGTTCCTCCGGAAGGGGATCTACGACAGGGCCTCGGACATCCTCTCGCGCTGCGTGGCCGTCGAGCCGGACAACGCGCTTGCCTGCTTCTATCTGGGCCGCTGCATGAACCTGACCGAGAAGCCCCGCGAGGCGGAGGAGTACCTTCGTCGCGCATGCGAGCTCATACCCGACGATCCCGACTACCTCTCCGAGCTTGCCATCGTGCTGGAGAAGCAGAAGAGGCACTCCGAGGCCTCGAGCTTCTACAGGCGCGCAGGATCTGCCCGGAAGTCGACGGCTTCGAAGACGAGGAAGCCCTGAGCCGTGTCCGGGAGACAGGCCGCCGTTCTCTGGGTCCCGGTGACACTGACCGTCCTCGCCTGCGCCAGGATCGAAGCGCCCTCCGGAGGTCCGGAGGACGACACGCCTCCGGTTCTTGTCTCGATCGATCCCGAGCCGGGTCCGGGGCATCCGGATCTCAGGAGGATAGTCCTCCGGTACGATGAGAGGCTCGGGGAGTCCACGGCCGAGCTGGCCCTCTATCCAGCGCTCGAGTCAGTGACCGCGGTCTCCGGGAAGTCGATAACCATCGAGCTCGCCGAACCCCTGTCCTCGGGTGTGCTGGTCGTCCACGTGCCTGCGACGCTCAGCGACGCCCACGGGAACCAGACGGGCACGGCGTGCGAGATGGCCTGGGGCGGGGCCGACACCCTCCCGTCCTCCGCGATCCTCATGAGCTTCACGAGGCAGGCCGGCGGAGTCCCGTCGGGCAGGGTGATCGCGGACGTCGAAGCCCGGGACGGAAGCCTCGTCAGGAGGACTTCCGCCGACAGCACCTATTCCGCCGTCGCCGGATGGCTGGGGCCGGGTGAGTATGCCGTGACCGCGTACGAGGATCCCGACTACAGCTTCACCTGGGAGTCGGAGGCGGAAGCGGGGGCCGATACGGTGGTCCAGCTCGGGTCGGGCGACACACTTCATCTCTCGATGGTGCTGTCCGTGGTCGACACCGTCGGCCCGAGGCTCAGCGATGCCCAGATCGTGGACATGCACCACCTCGTCGTGACCTTCAGCGAGCAGGTCAGGCTGCCGGCTCAGGATCTGCTGCCATTCCGTCTGAGGGACACGACCGGCACTCCCGTCCCGGTGCTGGGCGCGTGGAAGACCGGGGCCCGCGATCAGCGGTCCCTCGTCCTCGCCACGGGCCGGACAGGAGCAGGCCGGTTCGTGCTCGTGGAAGAGGGGATGATCGACATGATGGGGAACGAGGGGCTCCCTGACTCCCTGGAGCTGGAGGGCTCGGACTCGCTCTCGACGGACACGCTCAGGATCCGGAGCACCTACCCGGCTCCCGGCGCGGTCGACGTGCCTCCGGCAGGCCCTTTCTCGTTCAGCTTCTCCGACTGGGTCGATCCGGACTCCGTCGCCAGCCACCTCTCTCTCGTCAGGATAACGGATCTGTCGAAGGTGCCGGTGGAACTCGGCATGGATGACGGGCGGAGCTTCCTGTTCTCTCCGCTGACCGAGATGACGGGGGAGGAGCAGTACCGCATCAGCCTGGACAGCGGACTGGTGGACCTTCAGGGGAACGCCATGCCGGCCCAGTCATGGTCATTCGTGCCTGCATGGGGCTCGGAGCCCGGGAGCCTGGAAGGGCACATCAGCGGAGGGCGGGAGGTAGTTCTCCAGGTCGCGCCCGCCGGGCAGTCCGGCGGCGCGCTTCTGTTCAGCGTGCCGGGATCGGGCACGTATTCGGCAGGGCCCGTCCCGGCCGGGAGGTATACGGTCACCGCCTACGGCGATCTCAACGGGAACGGGATCTGGGACGGCGCCGCCGGCGAGCCATACGGTGCTGCACCCGGAGTGGTGCTGGTCAGGCCGGGTCTCGTCACGACCGGAGTCGACATTGAAGTTCTCCCCTGACAGGGCATTCCGCTCCGAGGCCTGCACGAGGTGCGGCTCCTGCGGCATCGTGTGCCCCTCCGGGGCCATACGGTCCAGGGTCGGCGAGCCTCCACTTTTCATTCCGGATCGCTGCATCGGCTGCGGGCATTGCGCCTCCGTATGCCCTGCCGACGCTTTCTCTTTCCAGTGCGAGACCGGACGGGCTGCGGGCGCGGGAGAGACCATGGAGCTGTTCAGGCGGAGGAGGTCGATCCGGTTCTTCAGGCCTGAGCAGGTTCCGGACGAGGTTCTTCGG
>Ga0172363_10002445_pt1 | contig 14976 bp, 16 predicted proteins | sample LakKivs2_kivu2a2_FD_114541 | JGI IMG/M metagenome (GOLD analysis project Ga0172363, IMG submission 114541) | Sediment microbial communities from Lake Kivu, Rwanda - Sediment s2_kivu2a2 | ecosystem: Environmental > Aquatic > Freshwater > Lake > Sediment | place: Rwanda: Western Province, Lake... | reverse complement strand
TGCAGATATTCAAGAGTGTTTTCAAGGAAGTACTGGATTGAAGCTTCTGTTGGCTTGTTTCTGTTTGATTTCAGTATTTTCTCAACTGCTTTCATCTGTTCTTCAATAGTGAGTTTCGGATCTTGCAACGCTTCTATGAATGGTTTGTAGATAGCACAATACTGGCCTTTGGAGTTGGTAATCCTGCTAACGACCTCCCACCCTCTGGTCTTCATTCGATTTCGTCTTCTATGAGCTCTTCTTTTCCGAGCCTGGTTTTTCAGTAATTGCAAATCCTGTTCCTTCTGCAAGTCATCACCTTCAATTAAGCTGAGAACTAGAATGTCCCCTTCCAAGCGGAATTCTTTAAGAACTGGAGGTAGTGGGTGCTTCGTTCTTATCCAGCTCACAACGTCGGATATTGGAACTCTTACCACCGTAAGAATTTCTTCTCCCATAAATTTTACATCCTTATACGTTATTATACACATTATAAGTTGTTATAAGTATATAAGCTTTCTTATAGCCAAATAATAGGGGTGAATTACAGATCAAAGAACTTGCTTCGTCTGAGCTGAGTACGGCCAAATGTTCCTGAGATCGATCGGTTGCGAATCCATGTCACGAAAGTATAGCGTTGAATTGAGCCGTATACTCGATTCCGCTACTACCTATCTAACTACCCTATACTGATCTGACTTCTACTAGGCGGCCTTCCTTGATCCTGAGAATTACACTATATGCTCTGAACCGTGTATACTGCTCCTGAACTGGGCTGTTTTTTGGTAAAGTTTTATGCACACACATTTGAAATAGGATTAGCTTACGGCCTTAGCTAGCTACAAAACCAGCCTCATTGTTTCTCCAGAGCTTTGGCAATCGTCAAGACAGCACACTCTGTGCCTGTCCACCATTCACACTCATCCTGTTGACAGTCACGCGGGACGCCTTTGCCCACTACTCTCTTGCCAGGTACACTTATGGCAAACGGAAACGGACACATTTTAGGCAAAAGTTCAGCACCTCCAATTCATATGATTGTCCAAAAAAGGATATGAGAAATATTAAAACTGTCGGTCTCTCGCACTGCTTTGTGTGGGGGGGCAAAGTTTTATCTTAATTCCTACGCATAGTGGCAAATTGGCGCGGGTGCATGCACGTTATGTCATTCGAACTTAACAAGGCGGTAGCTCGCAGTTACTTTGACGCTTACAGTACCGGAGACATAGAGGCTGTAATGAAGTTTGTAGGCTCCAACTACGTTCTTCACCCTGGAGGAGGTGGAAAATCGATGAATTCAGATGAGAGAAAAAGAGATGAAATGGTGTTTTTCAGGGCTTTCTCCAACATCCAAGCAGTTGTGGAAGACCAAATCGCCGAGAATGACAAGGTCGCTAATCGCATAACAATGTATTGCACTCACACTGGAGAATATCAAGGTGTCTCAGCGACTGGAAAGCGAATTGCAATACCCTACATGGACATCGTTCTTATCAAGGCTGGAAAAATTGTTGAAGAATGGGTTGAATACGACACTGCGAATATTCTGCAGCAAATCAGAGCCCGCAAGAATCTGTAGCTCGTACACAGTGCCAGTTCAACACGTGCAGAACCCTAGTCTCGCAAAGGAAAACCTGCAATTTCGCAGGCGTGAGCAACAACGAGGTACTGTCGTCGATTCAGCAAATGCTTAGCCTCTTGAGCCACTAACGCGAACATTTGAAGCGCTGCTTTGCAGGATTCTTCGAAACTCTGATTTCCTTCTCCCAAAGCGATGCTCTGCAACTTCGCCCACTTTGCCCCCATTTTCGCAGAGACAAGAGCCCAAAGCTGATTTTCAGAATCATAAAGAATCCTTTTATGCACAGCAAGTATCGGCGCCATTTTGATAGCTAAGACGGAACGCTGAACCGCCGCAGCAGTTGTGCGTCCAAGTTGCAGGTTGCCGATTAATCGGTGAACCTCTTCAGCCCAGCCAGTGATCTCCTCAGCAACCCATCTATCCGTCTGCCTGCTTAACGATTCCCACCGCCATCTTTCAGCGTCTTCTTTGAGTGTACGTGCGATTCCTTTTGGGTCGTGGATTATTACGGCATTGCGCCAAGCTGGGATGATTCCTCCTGCTTTGCTGGGGTCAGCGAACGCTTGGAGATGCTGTCTGGCAGTACCCCATGATATAGATATTAGGAAGCCTTGAAGCCGTTCAAGCCTGTATTCATGTCCTCTGCCTATGGCATGAATGTCGATGTCTGATTCCTTGTAAGCGTCTTCTCGCACTCTACTACCGAAAACGAACACTGCTTCTGCTCCCTGCTTTACAAGTCTGCGAGAGACTGCTTGACTAATCTGTAACACTTTTCTATCCATCTGACATTCTCCTTACAAGGCTGACGATCCAGAGATAGCGTGCACCAACAATTAAAATCTGTGCTCTTTCTTTTATCTGAACCCGAGTTCAGGTCTCATTGCCCGCCGCACCTCATCAGATGTCCCGAATTGACGTTGTTTCCCCGAGTCATCTTGAAAAATGTGAGGGAGATACGAGTCACTGTTAAATAAGCACCATGTAATACAGCTTGATGGAGAGCGGACACATTGAGTGATAATGTTTATGAACAGCTTGCCGAAGCTTTGGACAAACTTCCAAACGGCTTTCCAAGAACCCCCTCAAATGTTGAGATAAGACTCTTGAAGAAAATTTTCTCTTCTGAAGAGGCTTCGATAGCAAGCCAATTGAGCGGCTACAAGGAGTCGGTTGAAGCCATCGCCAGCCGCATTGGGCTTCCTGCTGAAGAAACGAAAGAAAAGCTGGTGAAAATGTCAAAACGAGGCCTCGTATGGAGTGACAGCGAAGGTGAAAAAACGTTTTTCAGGCTGGCACCTTTTGTTGTGGGAATCTATGAGTCACAGCGGGAAAATATGGATCACGAGCTAGCTCACCTGGTTGAGGATTACATGGCAAGTGGTGGAGCAGTCGGAATCATGAAGCCACAGCCAGCTTTGCACCGCGTGGTCCCCGCTCAAAAGGCAGTCAAGTCTGAGTGGATTCTCCCTTATGACGACGTGAAAGCGATCCTCTTGAACTCCAAGTCATTTCGCCTGAACGACTGCATATGCAGAACACAGCAAGACCACATAGGCCGCAGATGCAACTTTCCATTGAGAACCTGCCTCAGTTTCTCTTCAACTGAGATGCAGCCAAGCGAGCATGACATTTCGAAGGAAGAAGCACTGGCCTTTCTTGACAAGGCAGAGGAGATGGGCCTTGTGCACACGGTCAGCAACGTTATGAAAGGGCTTGGCTACGTCTGCAACTGTTGCGGCTGCTGTTGTGGGATTCTTAGAGGAATAACTGATTGGGGCATCGAGAATTCTGTGGCCCACGCCAACTACTATGCAGTCATTGACGCTGACGAATGTGTGGGATGCGGAATATGTAGGAAGAGATGCCAAGTGCATGCTATTTCCGAAAAAGACGGAGTGTCCGTTGTGGATCTTAACAAGTGTATCGGCTGCGGCTTATGTGCCACGGGATGCCCAAATGGCGTAGCGAAACTGCAGAGAAAGCCTGAAAGCAAGATTGTGAATCCTCCAGCAGACTTTGAGAATTGGGAACACGAGCGTCTTATCAATCGTGGGCTAGACAAGAGTAACCAAAAAGTCTTTGACAATTAGGAAAGCGTCTTTAGCTTTTGCTCGCACTCTGAAGCTTTTTCTCAAGCTATAAACGAGGCCAAAGTGAGACCTGTCAGAAGCAGGTTGATTTGTTTGGGGTAAAGTTCTATTCCAAACCCAAAAACTAAATGAAACCTCCAATCAGGTAACTGACAATAATCAATATGACACCGAATATTGGAGAAAAGAGGAGTGTTAAACCACCAACAAACCCTGTAATTGTCATGAATAGACCGAAGATACTGAAATTGGCACCAGATAAAATCATTGTAATAATTTGCCATATTCCAACAATTGCCAATATGATGAAAACCATCGCCATCAAGGATGAATATTGAGGAGCTAATTGTCCCATGATTTCTTGTGCAACCATCTCCAATAAATCCTGTGGGTCAATGCTTACTCCAGTATACAGGTAAATCCCGAGAAATAGACCTGCTATCACAGAACTTGAGGCAAGGGATTCAGCCTTCTTACTAATGTTGCCAATCATTCAGAGATGACCATGTGTCTTATTAATTCTTTACTGCATATAGAGTGTGGATTTGGCTTACCTCAGGGATTCTAGATTTCCATGATTTTCTTTCACTTCTTAAAAACATGGCAAATAGTAACGCTTCTTCATTGATGAGCGTCTCAATCTCCTGTCTCTTTCCTCTCCTAATCCTCGGAACGTCAACTTTAGACTCAAAATGCTTGTTCAGTTCTCTAATCAAAACCCTATTCTTGACTTCCCTGAGGTACTGCCGTTCTCCTTTTCTGTTAGGAGAGCAATCCTCTTTTTTCTAGCCTCTCACCGTTACGTCATGGAAGGGGCAGAAATTCTGGAATCAAGTAACAGAACCATCTCGTTAAATAGTTTCAGAAACTCTCGGCCAGTTTCCGTTCTCTGGAACGTCACCTTTCCTGCCATTGTATCCATCCGAATAAGGTCGTTTGACTTCATCAAACTCAAATATTCCCCTGATTGCATGGAACTCATGTTACAATGAGACATGATATTGGTTCTACCAGTTGGCTTGCGCAACTCCCTCAGAATCTCCGCTATAATCTCAAATTTGCTGCGGTTTCTGTCGGAAACTTCTCTCATTCTTAACATACCATACTTCCTCTAAGATAAAGACAAACGATTTCGGAGGCAAAAGCAGTTCATTGCCAAGATAGCAATTTTGCAGTAACCTATCGACGGGCCTTTCCACAATATATCTCAGCGCACCTTATAAGGATGAGTGTTTCCACTTTTCTTTTTGCGAAACAAGGCAGATTCCAGGTTCTAGGCGCAAGGGATGGGGTTTGCACCTAGGTTCAAATGCCGATGGCGCTGACGCCCAAGTGTCTCTCACAATTCTTTTTTTGTTTACAATGGCACGTATTGCTTGAAGCATCTGTTATGGAAGCAGTCTTTCTGCTATCCACTTCTTGAGCTGTTCCTTTGCTGGAATTTTCTTTCTCCAGCCCAAGTTTTCAAAAAAGCCTTCGTAACGAAAGGTTACCATTTCTTCTAAGCTTGAAGGGCGATTCTCTGTGACATCTTCCCAATATAAATGAAGCGGATAATTATACGTTGGTGGAAATTCCTCAATCTCCTCTGTCTTCAAAGTTGATAGGACGGTTCCTGCAAGTATAGCTTGATGCATAAAAACTGTGTAGCGCTTATCTTTCCCGTACAGTTCCTGAAAATCGGCAGCCTTGTAGATTTCTAAGAAATTGTCTCGCCAAACCCGCAGTAAACGCCTTTCTGGGCGAACAACCAGTAAACCAGCATTGAAATAGGGGCGGATTCGGGCTCCGTCAACGTGGGTCATCATCGGGGAAACCCGGTCTTCAGGTACTCTGCAGAGACGATAGATTTGCGTCCAGAATGGGTCGAAAGGTTCGCCGTAGCGTGAGCCGATATTCATGTGGTGAACTGGTCTGCAGCCCAAGTTCTTGCCGTCGTGCAGAACAAATTCTTTGGGTTCTTGAAGAATGATTGTGTTACTATCCAGCCAAACCAGCAGGTCAGTTTTACCTTGAGCTATTGACTCAGCGTCAGCGTTCACAAAGACTTTCCGCGCAAATGGAAACTGCGGAATTTCTGCATCTGCGTCAAAATGAATAAACGTTGTATTCAACGCTGAAAGACTGCCTCTCACTGCCTCAGAAAGATTTTTCTCATCACCCAGCGTAAAACACCAGATTGGAGCTTGTGAAAGTGATCCTGCAAAGGCACTAATGCTTTCTGCAAGCAGCAAGAATCGTCTTTCTGACGCCTTGTCAGGCGATACACTCGAAGCAAATGTTAACCTATCTTCTTCCATACTCTCTCCAGCTTGCTCCATAATCTATCTCACAGAAAACTCGACACTCCGCAGAAGTATGTTCACGTTTTCTTTATGTGCAGCTTCTTCTGCGTTTTCTCCCATTTTAGATAGCGCTCTATAGTCATTTTAGGATCGACATTTTCGCCTTTCGCCTTTTCCTTTACCCATGCTGTGGTGCCGATCTTTTCTCTATACATCAGTTGCCCTGCCTTGTAGAAAACTCGCCAACGTCCCAGTTCTCGGCTGTATTGATTGAGGAAAATACTACAAGCCAGAAACTCGGGGCATTTGCCGCAGTGCTCAATTTTCTTTTCGGCTATGCAAGCGTATGTCTTGCATTTTCCCCATGAAGGTCTACCCTTCAATGCAGAGCAGCCCTTGCATGGCTTTTCATAATACAGGCATTCTCCACAATACAAGCCGCAAGGCGTTGCTAATCTGTTATCTGAATCTAATTCCACAAACGTCACATTGCCTGATTAAAGATGTCTCATACTTCCAATTCATTCTATTTAACATTTCGCAGTTCACGTTCACACTTGGGAGATTTAGCTCGCAAATCCTTCTATCTAAATCCATTCAATGCCAAGAAGCAAGATTGAAATGTGGGAAGATGCTAGGAAAGGAATATTAGCGAATGCTTTTCTATGCTTTAAACAAGGTGTGTCGGATTGACGGCCATATCTCGACGAACAACCAGCTTGGGCACCGAGAATGCTTTTTCGGTTCTTGCTGAAGTCAACAAGAAAATGAGAGAAGGAGCAGACATAAAGAATTTCTGCATAGGTCAACCAGATTTTGACACGCCCGAAAACATAAAACAAGCAGCAATCAAAGCGATAAAGGAAGGCAAAACAGGTTATACACCTTCAGCAGGCATTTTCGAGTTGCAGCAAGCTGCGGCAAGAAGGTTTAGTAAGACAAGAAATGTTGAAGTTAAACCTGAACACGTTGCAATTGCTTGTGGTGGAAAACCGTTCATATACTGGAGCATCCTGTGCACAACCGACTATGGCGCGGGTGACGAAATAATATATCCGAATCCTGGCTTTCCGATTTATCAGAGTCAGATCGCTGCACATGGCGCCAAGCCAGTCCCGCTACCGTTAGTTGAAGAGAAAGAATTCGCGTTTGACATAGAATGTCTTAAAGAAAAAATCACTAGTAAAACGAAGATGTTGATTGTTAACTCTCCGCATAACCCTACAGGTGGGGTTCTGAAGAAGGAGGAATTGAAGGCAATTGCTGATCTGGCAACTGACCATGATTTCTGGGTGTATTCCGACGAAGTGTACTCAACGCTTGCATATGATGCGCCTTTCAGTTCAATAGCTTCGATTGACGGAATGCTTGACAGGACAATAATGGTTGATTGTGCTTCGAAAGCATACGCAATGACAGGGTGGCGCCTAGGTTACGCGGCGAATAGAACACTGGCTCCACACTTTGCAAGGTGGATGACGAACACGGACAGTTGCGCTAATCAACCGACGCAGTGGGCAGTTGTAGAAGCGCTTAACGGCCCTCAAGATGAGTCGAAAAGAATGGCAAACGAGTTTAAGGAAAGAAGAGACCTCATCGTCAGACTTTTGAATGACATTGAGGGAATTCGATGCCTAAAACCGGGCGGAGCATTCTATGTATGGCCAAACGTAACCAAAGCTTGCAAGAAAGTCGGTGCGGAATCAGCTGAAAAACTCAGGCAGATGCTGCTTGAAAAAGGCGTTGCCTGTTTGGCTGACATACATTTCGGAGGAAAGAACGTGGGACAGACTGAAGAATACTTAAGATTTAGTTATGCTACAGCGAAAAATGAAATCATTGAAGGAATGAAAAGAGTTAAAGATTTCATCGAAAAATGAGACAGTGCTACCAGGAAACCCCATCCATTTTTTCAACGTGTTGATGCAGGGGTTAGGTTTATACTGTCGTTTAAAACTGTCAAATTCGTTCAAACGCATGCTGAACCAACGAGTACACCATGTCGAGGTCGAGTTTGTACGAGCGACAAGTGGAGATGTCCCCCATATTCCCGACTGACTTAGATATCTCCAAGAATAACGTGGTCAAACTGGCTCAAAAGAACTGATAGAAGTGTCTTCTATTGTCTTTTTCTTTATCATTGGTCACCATTGTGTCTGGGTTGGGGTTCCCCTCAACCAAGATATTATTCTGTCTGCCAACTGATTTCTGAGGTTAGCGAATGAGTGGTCTGTGTCAAAGATTTCTATTTGAACTTGCTTGGCTTCATGCCTTTGCAAGGCTCTATAGAGAGGCAATATGTGATGCTCTGCTGTGTTTTCTTGGTCACGCCATCCACCGATTATCAGAATATCCTTCTTGGACAATGCTTCAACGTGCTTTACCAAATCGTATTTGTCCATGTCTGCAAATACATCAGCAAACAACTCCTCAGCCGATAGGCTACTGAAACCAGAATCAGATGTGCCTTGGTCTACCATCTTCAAAATAGCTTCCTTAAATTCATCGCTCAGTTTCATCATTCTTGCCACTTCACTAAGGTTGCCCCCAGCAACATAAACCACTCTTCTTGCAGTTGGGTCTTTCAACGAGCCCAACAGAGCCATGCCGCCCCCAAAACTATATCCTATAACTGTGATATTTGAGGGGTCAACATTGAACTCTCGAACAGTAGAACTGGATTCCACGTAGCGTATTGCTGAAATCACGTCCTCTAAAGAGTTCGCAATTGTAAACAGTCCTTCGCTTCCCCACGTGCCACGATAATTAAAGGCAAGAGCATTAAATCCTTCTTTCATCAATCTCTCGCCAAGTCCAAGCACGTCTGTGTTGTTTCCAGGAAACCCATGACAAAGGATAACCGTTGGCAGTGGTTCAACTCCTGAGGTTTGATAGAAGATTGCGTGGATATTCGCACCGTTGCTCTCAAATTCTACTGGAATTGGTTTCTTCATCTGCTATCACTTAACTATCTGTTTTCAAGTAGTTCTTAACAGTTATAGAAGAATTACACACGAAATCCGAACGATGGTGCCTTCTGTCGGTTCAGCTATGACTTTTCCGCAAAACCAAAAAACGGCTCAAAAGAATTGAAGAGGTTCAGCGCGCGCTCAATGATAAGGTTCAAGCCGTGTTCTTGGTTGGTTGGGGTAAAGTTTTATCCCACACAGCAAATCATAGGACCGCTGGAACTTTAGCGTGAAATTCCCAGAGGTTGACAGTTTTAAACCCTTAAGTGATCAAGAGTGCGGGGGGTGTGGTTTGAACACCCCACCATAGTGGAGACGTCACCCGCAAATCCCTTCTTTTTCTATTTAGCGCGCGCTAGCGATTTGCCTAATGCCCCGACCAACTTATCAACGGAAACAGAAACTGGGACGCTGTGCCCACAAGTAAAATAAGTCGGAAATTCAGGATGATAAAGCCAGGTGGTATGTTGGAGACAGTGACAATAGTTGTTAATGCGGCCCCATATGGAGACGAAAGACTGTACAACGCCTTGAGACTGGCAAGCGCACTGGTTTCTACCTCGGTCGGAGTCAAAGTGAACATTTTCCTTCTAGGCGATGCTGTGGTGGCAGCAAAGAAGGGACAGAAAACTCCAGAAGGGTACCCCAACTTTGAAGAAATACTCTGGGAACTCGTGAAGAAAGGGGCAGAGGTTGTAGCATGCAGTACCTGCGCTAGCGCAAGAGGGCTTGCCTACGAAGACATGATCGAAGGCGTCCAAAATGGAACTGTAATGCAACTTGCCCATTGGCTCAAGGAAAGCCAAGGAGCTCTTTCATTTTAGCCTATGCTTGCTGGCAAATGTGTGACAAAACATGACTGCAACGAAGCGCGCGCAGCAGTAGAGAAATATTAGTTATGCTGAGTATAGAGTACTGGTGAGTGCTGCGTATGGCTGTTATGAACGTGAAAGCAAGAATGGTTGAGGATTTCAGAATTGTCACAGATGACGGACGAGCTCACAGTGTATGCCTCGATTTGCCCAGAGATTTGGGAACAGATAGAGGACCAACTGCCCTAGAACTGGGTGTAATGAGCTTTGCAGGTTGTGTAGCAACAATCTTTGTCCTTATGATCAAGAAGATGAGGCTTAAGATTGATTTTCTCGAGGTTGATATGAAGGCAGAAAAGCCTGAAGGCGCTTCTACTGTGACGAAAGCCGACTACACGCTGAATGTCAAAAGTCAGGAGAAGAAAGAGAGAATAGAAAGAGCGTTTGACCTCATGCGCGAGAACTGTCCTGTGGGGCGTCTGTTTGAGAAAGCTGGCGTCAAAGTGACCTTTCAACTGAAGATCATGCAATAACGCTATAGATGCTCACATAATAGAAGAAGACAAGCAGCTAATCGAGGCTGGTTTCAAATACGTCAGCGAGAGAGAAGGTTTCAAGATCTACAGAAAAAGAGAATAACTCCTCAAAAGTGAGTGGAGTTTTTTGGAAAGTGCGGGGGATGGGGTTTGAACCCATGCAGCCCTGCGGCAGCAGGTCCTAAGCCTGCCTCCTTTGGCCAGACTCGGACACCCCCGCGCACGTCGATATGGTTATTGGATTAGACTCCATGAAACCCGTTAATAACTTTTGACATTCAAGCTGTGCAGGTTTTGGATAGTGATACTGTTCTTGGCGTGAAGTTCCTTCAACTGCTTGCTTGAGCACCAAGAAAGATGGTGAGACAAGAAAAAGTAAATAAAAAGATAGGATCAATGTAAGGAGCGGAATAAAAAGGAGAAAGGTGCGGTGAGAGACGTAGAGCGACGGTTGATTTCTGAGCTTGTAAGAGATTCTCGTAGAAGTGATCGGGAACTTGCCAGAATAATTGGGAGTTCTCAGCCCACTGTGAGTAGGTTGATTAGGAAGCTTGAGAAGGAAGGAATCATTCAAGAATACACCGTCATACCTGACTTTCGAAAGCTCGGATACGAATTGCTGGGTTTGACTTTTGTTAAGCTCAAAAAGAATCTTGGTGAAGAGGAAACTGAAAAGGCAAGAGAAATGGCTAGAGATGGACTTACTGAAGATAATCTTGAAATCGTCATGCTTGAAAGAGGATTGGGTTTAGGATACGACGGTGTCATTATCGCGTTTTATGAAGACTACGCAACTTACATGGAACACAAGAACAAGATAAGACAATACCCGTTCCTAGAATTGTCAGAAGTAGAAAGTTTCCTGATAAGTTTGAAAGACAACGTGCGTTACCGCCCATTAACGTTCAAAACCTTAGCCAAACATCTATTGACACTGAAAGCGGCAGAAGCGAAAAGCGCAAAAAAGAAACGAAAACAGGAAGACAAACCCTGACAGCAACGAAGAAACGAGAGTGGACAAGAAACGAAAACCCTAAATCTCATGGCAATTCTCTTTCTAGAGAAAGTTCGTGCCTCGGTGGCCTAGCCCGGTTAGGGCTTCGCCTTGGTAAGGCGGGGGTCGCGGGTTCAAATCCCGCCCGAGGCTTCAAACACCCTTTTTATACAGGTCATACGGGCAAGATGCAGATGGTTGGAATATTCAGACTTTTCTGATTTCTCAGATAAGTTTAAATCTTCCGAGCAGCACACTCGATTGTACGGCGAACGAGATGAATAAAGGTGAATGTTGCAAGGTCGATGCCGTAGTGACAATAGATTCAAAAGGCCAGATAGTTCTTCCGAAAGACTTAAGGGAAAAAGCACATCTCAAACCAGACGACAAACTGGCAGTGATCGGATGCGAACAAAACGGCGAAACATGCTGCATCATGATTATAAAGGCTGAACGTCTTGGAAACTCTGTGAAAACCATGCTTGGCCCAATGTTTAAGGAAATCTTCAAGTAAGGAGGAGTCTGTTTGAGAGAAGAAAAAATGAGGAAAATTGTGAGAGAACGTTATGGTGAAATAGCCAAGACGAAAAGTTGTTGTTCCAGCCGAACTTGTTCAGGAACAAGTAGCAAAATTGGCTACAGCGAGAAGGAACTGAAATCTGTTCCTGAAGGCGCCGATCTCAGTCTAGGATGCGGAAATCCTGTTGCTCTCGCATCTCTGAGAGAAGGAGAAACAGTCATTGACTTAGGCTCAGGCGGTGGGCTTGACTGTTTTCTTGCTTCGAAAATTGTTGGAGAAAAGGGAAAGGTGATCGGCGTGGACATGACACCAGAAATGATTGACAAAGCAAGAGAGAACTGCAGAAAAGGCAAATATAAGAATGTGGAGTTTCGGCTCGGAGAAATTGAAAACTTGCCAGTTGCTGACAACACTGCAGATGCCATAATATCAAACTGCGTGGTTAACCTTTCACCGAAAAAGAAGAGAGTGTTCCAAGAGGCCTTCAGAGCGTTGAAGCCTAGCGGTAGATTGATGGTTTCAGACATCGTCTTGCTGAAAGAACTGCCCGACGCTGTAAGGAACAACGTGCAAGCATATGTTGGATGCGTTGGTGGAGCGGTGATGAAGGACGAATACTTGGAATCAATCAGAGAAGCAGGGTTCCAGAAGGTGCGCATAGTAGAAGAAGAACACTTTCCCCTCAAACTTGTGACAGATGATCCAGAAGCAAGAACCATAAATAAAGATGCAAACATTCCGATTGGAAAAGTCAAAGAGCTTGTCGATTCGATTGCAAGCATCAGAGTTTGCGGCGTAAAACCAGATAAATGAAAAAGTCAGAACAGCCACGCCCAAAACGTGTGATCACACACTGACTTTTCTGACGGAGAAAAACTGTAGTGTCGGCAAACGCGGAGAGATACCTGAAGACATTTATAAGATGACGAAAAGTGTTTTCAGAGGTCAAAGTTGAGATAGCGCCGAGAATCAGTTGCAGAAGTCTAGGACGCTCGACTCAACTTTCCGTTGCTACGATGAAGAATTTTCCGTGAGAACACAATTATATAATTTATATATACATACTTGACAATGAAGATAGAGAGGGAAACCGCTGTTGTTTATTGATGACGCCCTAGCCATGGCATCACTTGTAATAGGGGTTGTCATCGCCTGCATAATAATTGTTTACGCGATGAGAAAACGTGGAAGAAAAGAGCAGATTTTAGAGGAAGAAAAAGCGGAGCCAGAATTCAGGGCTTCACCTTTCAAAATCGGCAAAAGCGTTCCTAAAGAAGACGCTGTAAAGGCAAAAGATGAACTGCGAATATTGGATTTGGAGAGAGAAATTCTGAGCGACGCTATCCGACGGCTCTATGAGGCACACGCAGAAGGAAAGATAACAGAGGAAGAAAGAGAAAGACTTGCACAAACGTACAAGTCACGGATGATGACCGTGAAAGACGCCATTTCAAAAGATGAATCAACAGTAGCTCTGCATGAGCTTGAAGGCATGCAAGAGGACCTCGTGAAGCTTTTCAGCGAACGCTTCGATGAGTTGAACTCGAAAATCGGGGAACTACGCTCCAAAGTGGAAGTGCAGCCTGTAAAGGAAATAGAAATCCACACGGTCAAAGAAGCGCCAGCAGCCTCCACTGAAGAAAAACCTGAAACTGAAGAGAAAGCAAAAAGGAAGAAAAAGCAGGCGCCCGCAAAACAGAGCGCAAGAACAGAGGCTGAAAAAAGAATAGATGAAATCAGGTCAGAAGTGGAAAAAGTTTTAGACAAACTGGGGCAGATGGAGCTTGAAAACTAGACAGGAACATGTTGACAGAATGAAGAAGAACGCCGCCCTAGAAGCAGTCAAACATGTCAAGGACGGCTTTGTCGTGGGTCTGGGAAGCGGAAGCACCGCTGCCTACGCAATTGAAGAAATAGGAAAGAGAATAAAACGCGAAGAAACACGCGTTCTAGGCGTTCCAACATCCACCCAAGCCTTCGCATTAGCAGTCAAGCATGGAATCCCAGTAACAACGTTGGAGGAGCACCCAAAGCTTGACTTAGCCATAGACGGAGCAGACCAGATAGATGGAGAATTAAATCTCATAAAGGGAATGGGTGGAGCTTTGGCGCGGGAGAAAATCGTTGCCTCTGCAGCGAAGAAACTTGTCATAGTTGCGGATGTAAACAAGAAAGTCAAAACTTTGGGAGAAAAAAACCATCCAATACCGATAGAAGCCTTACCTTTCGCCGCGGCAGTCGTTGCTCAGAAAATAAGAGAAAACGGCGGAAAACCAGTGCTGAGAGAAGGAGTCGGAAAGGTTGGAGCTGTCATAACGGACAACGGCAACATCATCATAGACGCAGTTTTTGGGCTTGTGCACAAACCAAAAGAGTTGGAGTGCAAGTTGAAGCTGATTCCAGGCGTTGTTGAGACAGGACTCTTCGTAGGGATGGCAGATGTAGTGTATCTTGGAAAAGAGTCTGGCGCGGAGAAAATGGTCAGAAGAGAATAAGACTCTAGCTCCATGAAATCCATGTGATTTTGAACTAGCTTTCTTGTACTTTGCCGAAAACAAGCCCGCTTAGGCTCTGAACAATGGAAAATGTTTTATCTACATCATGATATACTGCTTCAAAGGGAATGTTATGGCTAAATGCCCCAAATGTAAGAGAGAAGTGAGCACTCCAAAGAAAACTTGGAAGATGGCTGGCAGAAAAGACAAGAACGGAAAGAGAACCGAACTCACAATAGGACTCTTTAATTGCTGCGGGAAAAGCTTCAGGTCCGTTCTGAACAAGAGAAAAATCTAAATCCAACAAGAAAACCCAAAACCTTCCTTTTTTTATTTTAAAACGTCAAAATGTCTTGTGCAAAAGGACGGCCGATTGTCCAGAAGCCGCATTGGCAAAAACAATCTGAATCGCGATGACTTTTGGTTGGCTAGCCCCCCCCGCTTATCCTGATACCTTTCCATTCATCTTTTGAAAATCTGTGAAGAAACTCGTCGTTTCTGTTTTCCAAGCGGCGGGCGCTTACGCCTAAGCGAAAGAGAAAAGGGAGGGTTGGTTGCGGTGCTTCTTGGCGAAGACTATTACTGCAAACACTACCAGCTGAAATAGCATCAAGGCTGAGAGCACTGGAAATTCTGGAATCACGAAGCCTGCCGTGACCTGCACGTCGTTGCTGTCTAGGGCGTCTATGCCCTCGTCGTAGAGACCATTTT
>Ga0172363_10002443_pt1 | contig 14979 bp, 13 predicted proteins | sample LakKivs2_kivu2a2_FD_114541 | JGI IMG/M metagenome (GOLD analysis project Ga0172363, IMG submission 114541) | Sediment microbial communities from Lake Kivu, Rwanda - Sediment s2_kivu2a2 | ecosystem: Environmental > Aquatic > Freshwater > Lake > Sediment | place: Rwanda: Western Province, Lake... | reverse complement strand
TTCTGGATGGATAGCTATTAATGCCTCTGATTCTGGCTATACTATTGCAGATGCAGTCAGGCTGGAGTTTGTAAGTGGAGGTACCTCTTCTGGAAATTTCACTTCTTACTCCGTAAACACGACCCAGCCAATAAAACAAATCTCGAATATAACCTGGCAGACTTCTGGTAGCGATTCTTCCAATAATAATATTACTGTCCAAGTAAGCGTGGACAACGGGCATAATTGGTATAATGCAAATAATGGAGAGAGTCTTTCTGGATTTACAGCTAATGACAGTCTGGTTTACAGAGTTTTGTTCAGCTCAAATGATACAAGAATCATCTCTCTCCTAGATATGAATATCAGCTGGACAGAGCCTCCTGTGGTGAATATAGTCTATCCTTTATCTGCTACTTATAGCTCTGCTGTTACTGAACTTAACTATACTGTAAGTGTTTCTACAGGAGTTTCTTTAAGCACATGCTGGTGGAGGAACGGAACAGATACAACAAAAAATTATATTACTTGCGGGGAAAATGTTAGCGGGATGAATTCCAGCGAGGGAAATAATACATGGTGGGTTTATGCTAATGATACAGATGGTTCAGAAGGGTACAACTCTGTAATCTTTACTGTAGATACAACTGCTCCTTCTATCGATTTTATTAACCAGACAGATGAGGATGAGAATTTGGTTAATGATTCTAATCAACTTGAGCGTGGCGAAAACCTTACTATTTATGTTAATGTAACTGATAGCAACATAGACCGCGTTTGGGTGGTTGTCTGGGAGACTATAAAAGGAGGGGCACAAAAAGCAAAAGTGTTCTTTACTTATATTGGAGGAATATTATGGAAAGCAATTATTCCAACAGACTATACCTGGAATTTATTGGAGTACAACTATACTATTTATGCAAATGACACAAGTGGATTTACAGATGAATATGACGGAAACTTCACTACTGTTCACCTGAATGCAACAATCAGTTTGTCTCCTAATCCCTCCCCTGGAACGGGCGAGGTTACAGTTTCTGGAACAATTAATTATAGCAATGGCACTGACTTTGGTGATAGGCCAATTAACATCTGGCTTGCAGGAAGCTTGTTGCTTCTTGAAAATTTAACTTCTAATGGAAACTACAATAATTATAAAAATTTCACAGATACTTCTGAAAGCGATTTTAATAAAGGAGAGTATTATCAGACTGAAACAGACGGAGAAAATATTACTTTAACTACTGGAAATACAACTGGAAATTTCACTAAAATCTTAGATGCAGGAGCGAGAGTAGAATGGAATTCTGTATCCTGGGATTATCTTGGAGAAGCCTGCTTTGGCACAATGACTTATCAGGAAGGAGATTTTAATAGCTATTCTGGGACCAGGGATACTTATTTAGACAGCCAGTCTCCAAACACCAATTATGGGGAAAATGAATCATTATTGTTAGATACAGATCCTGCTACTTACAGAAGCCTAATAAAATTTGACAGCATTTTGGGATCTGGTGGGAATAAAATACCTTACAATTCAACTATATATGAGGCAAATGTAACTGTAGAAGTTTATGATGCAGGAAACCAGATAAATGTATACGAGATACTTGAAAATTGGGAGGAAAGTCAAGCTAATTATAATTATCGAGTTACAGGAACTGCCTGGAGCTCTTCTGGATGCGCAGGCTCTCCTTCAAGGGCAGCAACTGCAGAAAGCAGCTTTACTCCTTCTTCTACTGGGAGCTATACTTTTAACATCACTAATGCATTTAAGAGATGGACTGATAGCACTTCTTCTAATTACGGAGTTGTTTTGCATCCAACTGCAACAAACGATGTTTTTGTAAGGAGCAGCGAATATTCTACCCAGTCTCAAAGGCCAAAATTAACTGTAAGATTTGCCTCAAGCGATTGCACTGCTGTTGATGTATATGTAAGAACTTCTAACGATAAAGTCACTTGGAGCTCTTGGCAGCAGGTGAGCAATAATGGAACTATCACAGATGCAAATGGCGCGAGCAGATATTTGGAATATACTGCTGTGTTGAGCTCTCTTAATAGTTCTTCTACACCTTATCTCAAATATGTTAATGTGAATTATACAGCAGTTGTTACTAATTCGAGCGGAGGCTACAGTTACAATTTTTCAAGCCCTGTTTCTTTTGGAAATTATCTTGTTAGTGTTAACACTAGCTATAAGACTATAGATGTTGGGATTTCTGAATCTTTAGATGTTCAGGCAGGTGTAAGCCCTGAAGTAGAGCTAATTTCTCCTGGTACAGGATTGTGGTTTTCTTATGGAGATTTGACTTTAATTTATAATGTGACAGATGGAAATGGGGACTTTTCAAATGCAACTCTTTTTATTAATGGGCAAGTAAACCAGAGCAATAGCTCTGCAATTTTGAACGGAGAGTATAACAACTTCACAATTAATTTTACCAGCGGAATTTATAACTGGAGTGTTGAAGTAAGAGACTCTGCTAATAATCTTGGTTATGATGGAAACTGGACATTTTATATTGACTTGATAGATCCCAATGTTACTTTGATTTATCCTGGAAATGATACTACTTATACTGCTAACCAACTGAACCTTAGCTTTAATGCAACAGATAATATGGACAGCATTTTGAATTGCCAGGTGACTTTGGATTCTAGTGTTATAAATTCAAGTGTTTCTGCAGCAAATGGTAATGTAATCAATGTTTCTTCAGGGGCTTTAAGCAGCGGGCATCACTATTGGAATGTCACTTGCAGCGACGAGGTTGGAAGAAACCACACAAGCGATACATGGACTTTTAATGTTTCAGATACTCCTCCTAAAGTAAGTTTAGAGTGGCCTGACCCTAATTATCTAGATAATGATGGAAACATTTCTTTTGTGTTTAATGCAACAGATAATTCCGGATTTAAAAACTGCACTTTGATTATCAATGGAAGTTTAGAGTATGTGAATCAAACAGAAATAAATAACGGCGGGTATACGACTATTAATGCAACTGGGATAGGGGAGGGGAATTATAACTGGACAGTTGAATGTATTGATTTAAGTGGGAGTACAGATAAACCTGGAGAGAGAAATTTTAGCGTGGACTTAAATGCCCCTTCGATTAATTTAAGTGCTCCTGCTAATTTAGGTGTTTTGAACTACAGCGACGTTCATTTTAATTTTACTGCCAACGATACCATAGATTCAAATCTTTCCTGCGTTTTTTACATTAATGGGAAGGAGATATTTGAGAACCTTTATGCGCAGGCTGGCCAGTTAACTGATATGCTTGTAGAAAATCTTACGGATGGAGTGAAATACTGGAATGTCACTTGCGAAGATGATGTTGAGCATTCAAACACAAGCCAAACATGGAGTGTAAATATCAGCGAGCCACCTTCAGTTGTTCTGAATACTTCCAATGAAACTTGGTTTGATACTTCTTCAGCTATGCTGAAATATATTCCTAGTGATAATACTAACTTAAGTTCTTGCATCTTGTTCATAAACGGAATTGAGAATGCTACTAATTCTTCAGCGATATTAAACTCAGAAGAGAATATTTTTGAAATAGAACAGATTGCTGATGGAACATACCAATGGAGGGTAAACTGCACAGACTATGCGGGGTTAGGAGTTATTTCAGAAACAAGGATTTTTTATGTAGATACTAATGCTCCTAACATAACTCTCCATTATCCTAATGGAGAGGATGTTTATGCTTCTAACATTACTTTTAATTTCACAGTCATAGACTATGTGGATGCCAATCTTACTTGCAATCTTACAATTAGCGGGGAGGTAGAGGCAGATAATCTTGAGGCTATTAATGGGACAGTTGTCAACATTACAATATCTGGAATAACTGATGGATATCATGAGTGGAATGTAACCTGCTGGGATGATTCTTGGAACATAAATACGAGCCTCACTTACAATTTTACCAGGTACACTATCCCTTTAGTTTCTTTGATTTGGCCAGAAGACGGACACTGGTTTAATAGTTCTGGATTTAATTTGACTTATCTTCCAGAAGACGACCAGGGATTTTCTGCAGCTTATTTAATAATCAATGGCCATCTCAATATGACTAATACAACAGCGATTTTAAATGGGGCAGATAACAATTTTTCTGTTGATTATCTGCCTGATGGGGAGTATAACTGGACAGTTAATGTTACTGATATAACCGGGTTAAATGGAACTGATACTGAAAGGACTTTTTATGTTGATACAAATGCTCCTCTTCTTACTTTGAATTACCCTAACAGGTCTGAATTAATAACTACGAATAATGTCACTTTTAATTTCACTGCTTCTGATAATCTTGATTTAAGTATTTCCTGCGATGTTTATTTAAATGGCGAAAATGAGTATTCTAAAAGTGTTTCTAATGGAAGCGATTCTATAAATTATCTTCTGCTTCCAGATGGCAATCATACTTGGAATGTAACCTGCTGGGATGAAGCTGGGAATTTAAACGAGAGTTTCAACATTAATTTTACAGTAAAAGCTCCGCCTAATGTAACTTTAGATTCTCCTTATGATGACTACAGGACAAATGAATCAGATATTACATTCCTTTATACACCTTATGATGCTATTGGTATAACTAAGTGCGACCTGTATATAGACGATTCGTTTAATGATACTTCTTCAGAAATAGACGAAAACGAGCAGAATTCTTTTCCAGTTTATAATATCCCAGAAGGCAGACATAACTGGACTGTTAATTGTACAGATTCTGATTCAAATACTTTCCAGCCCCCTGTAAAAACTTTTTATGTTGATAAAACCCCTCCAAGTATAAACTTAACTCTTCCTTTAAATAATTCGGGAATTGACTTTAACTATGGAAACGTAACATTTCAATGGAATGCAACCGACGCTTTAGATTCTCAATTAACCTGCAATCTGACAATTGATAGTGTTAATGAAAAATATAACCTTCCAGCTACTTCTGGAGTTCTTCGCTCTGAAAATGTAAATAGTTTAGGAGAAGGATGGCATGTCTGGAATGTAACCTGCTGGGACCGTGCAGGCAATCAGAATACAAGCATGACATGGGAATTTAATTTTACTTACCCTGATTTTTTTATTAACGCATCTTATCTTATTTTTAATACAACAAACCCCGTTGAAAATGAAAAAGTGCTTATTAATGCAACAATAAGGAATCTTGGAGGAGCAGATGCTTATGATTTTGCAGTCCAGTTTTGGGACGGCCATCCTGATTCGGGAGGAGTTCAGATTAATGGAGACAAAACTCTTGACATTCTAAAATACAACACCACAGAAACAAGTGTTGTGTGGACTGCAGACAGAGGAGACAGCGAGATATTTGTCTTTATCGACCCTCCAACTGCCACAGGCGGAAGTTTTGAGGAGTGGAATGAAAGCAATAATGAGGCGAGCAAAAACATTACAGTTGGCTCATGGTTCAGATCCTATGGCAATATAACTTCTGAAAGTGTGTATGTTCTAGACAATGAGGGTAATTATAGGGTTGTTAAATGGCTGGCTGAAGATATTTATAACGGGAGTGTTTTTGTTGCAGATTATGAAAGCATTATTTCATGGGCAGACTTGCAGGCAATTTCTAAGAATGCATCTGATGGAGATTCTGGAAATGACTTTGCAGATATAGACGCTCTTTTAGGAATGTCTTCTTACACAGATTCTGTTTATAATGAGTATACAGATTCAGGGGTTGTTGATAACAGGGATACTTTCATTATTTTTCAGAAGATAATAGATGAAGTTCCTGTTGCCAATTCAACTAATAACACCAATTTCGTAACCGGCATTTTGTGGGATATGTCTGATGATACTGATGGAGAGTACAGCCAGGATGATGCAGAAAACCTGATTTTTGCAGCTAAGGTTAATCAAAATAAAGAAGGAGCTTATGGAGTGTATGATTACGAGGTTAAGGTTCCTTCTGCATTAAGAGAGTACAAAGGAGCAGATTCCGAAGTTGCTTATTATGTTGAGATTTATTAAAACAGAAAAATTAGTCTGAAGGTTTTTCCCATATTATTTTTTTGTCTAAATCATAATTCTTAAAATCCCTTAATTTGATATACTGCTCTTCTGATAACTCAACATGATTTATTGTGAAATTGTACTCTTTTTTTATCTGATTAACTATTAGAGTTATTTTTTCCTGCGGAATAAACTCTCCAACTAAGATAATTTTTGCATTATTGCCTTCTTTTGACTCTAGTAGTACTCTTCTTAGTCTAGGACGATTTGAAATTAAGGAGATAAATTTTTGTATTGGGTCTTCATCTTTTCTTAATATTTTCATTAACTCTCTTGTTTTCTCATTGTAATCTAGCTGGTAATTTCTTACTTTTCCGATAACTGCTGTTTTCATAAAACCTTTTTCTGAGAGCCTGTTTAATATTCGGAAAGTAGTTGTAATGTTCACTTTCGTAATGTTTGCTACATCACTTAGAAAATATTTTTTCCCAGGATTTTCAATAAATAAGCTTATTATTTTAATTATCTTTTCATCAAAAAGGTCTTTTAAAATATCCATTTTTTAAGGCAATAATCTCACTGAGCCCGGTTCCTCCGATAGACTTAATATCTTCGATAAATTTGTATCCAATAATGCTTTTTTATAACATTTAAATATCTTTAATTTATCTATCACTTTTTCTAACATTTTAATTTATTTATTGATACCTCTTAGTTTAAATAAGATGTTATTTTTTCTTTTCCCTAGATTTATAAGGAATGCGTGTTTATAAACCTTTTCAATTATGACAGAATTATTTTATTAATGATAAACTATTATCAAAAAAGAAAAGATAATTTCATTTTTGAAAAAACGAAACATTTATAAACGCATAGTCTTTTGTTTAAAAGTAATTCATCCCTGAAAGGAGGAAAAAGAGGTAATATGAAGACATTAGTAAAAATGGTAGGTTTATTCGTAGTGCTACTAGTAGTTTTAACTGTTAGTTTTCTTAGCAGCGTTGTTGCGGTTATACCTTATGGAGCAAATTATTCAAATGAAAGAACAACAACAGCGCCTGCAGATGACCCCCAGTCACATACAGCACTTGCAGGAAACGTTACATATTTGGATATTTATGGTTATACAACAACACAGTCATGGCAAGGTTACTATGGTAATGTTTCTGGTACACTTCAGTTAGCAGACAATAATGATAAAGTCCTTTACAACTGGAGTCTACTCTCTCCAAGCGGAGAAGTTTACGCAACAGAAAACGGAAGCGGACAGGTTGCATGGGCAAATATAGCGTGCTTTAATCTTGCAGGAAATCACTCGGCATTAGAAACATGGTTCAACATTTCAACAGACGATGTTGACGGAATTAACGAGACTTTTTCAGATGCAAATTCGCACGACAAATTCTATACTGCAAATACAGAGTTTTCAGCAGGAGAATGTGCAGCTGCCTACATGTATTCTGAAATTGGGCAAGGAACTACAGGAATATTTGAAGAAGTGCTTTTAACAGACCAATCAGATGACATACAGGTAATCTTCACAGCGATTTTAGAGGAGCTAGATGAGCAAGGTTTTGATGGAGAATACTATGATTTTGAAATGATTGTATTGGAGAACGGGCATGGAACAGACACAACAGCTAGGAACTACTACTTTTATGTAGAGCTAGAATAAATTTGTTTTGTTTTTGTTATTATTTTTTAGAAAAAAAGAAGGAAAGATAAGAGGGAAAGACACAGTGAAAATGAAGACACAAAAAAAATTGGTGGGAATATTCTTAGGAATAGCCTTGTTTATGGCTGTTTTACTTTTAATAACTGTTGAGGCTGTTGACCCTGTCCCTCCAAATAGCATTGATATACTGAGAAACGTGACAAAGAACACGACTGGTGCGCAATTTATTAACATTTCAGGAGGAAGGATAGCCCATATAGATATCAATGCCACTATCCAGAATCCGAGATGGAAGGCATTTGTCGGAAATGTTACTGGAAAGTTCACATTAATGGATCCTGAAGGAGAAACTGTTTTTGACTGGACAATCTCTTCTATAACAGGAAGAATCTATGCCACAGCCAATGACACTGCATTAAGCTGGAGTACAGTCAACTGCTCTAATGTAACAAGTCTGGAATGGGAAAATGATAAGTTTAACCATACAAGAGCAGACGATAATATAACAATAACCTTTAATGCTACTTTCAACAGTACAGACAATAAGACTTATTCAGGAAGCCACAATCCTTTTTATGTTGGAGGAATATATATGGATGCAAGCACCTGCCCTACATTAAACACATATGAATCTTCAAATCCTCAGGATACAGACTTTGAGGAAGTTGCTTTGTATGATGGAAACAACATGATTTATGCATCTATACTAGAAGATGATGAAGCAGGCTATAGTGGGGACACTTTTGATTTTCAAATGATTGTTCCTGAAATCGCGTTGCCGGGCTATTCGTCTTCGACAGCATATTATATTTATGTGGAGATAGGAACTTAAAATGAATGATATGAAAAAAACAGGAATAGAATTATTTGGGTTAATATGCATTATACTAGAGCTTGTTCTTTTGTTCTTTTTATTCTCTTTTTTTGTTTCTCCTGTAAGCGGAGGCATAGGAAATCCAAACACTACAGTAATAACACATTTGACTGTGGGAGAGGTTTATCCAGAAATTTTAAATGTAAGTGTAAATTACGATGCTGAAACCATCACTTTATCACCTAACACTACTGTATCTGTTTATTGTATTGGTTTGATAAGGGATTACAACGGAGAATCGAACTTAAGCACTCTGACTGGAAGATTTTTCCATTCTTCTTCAACTTATGATAGCGGGGAAGATAATAATACCCATTACAGGAACAACTCCTGCAATATTTCTTTTGTTACAGAAGATTGGGGGGTTCCAGACGACGAATACCATGCTTTAGGAAACTGCACTTTTGAAGTCCAGTATTATGCAACTCCCGGAGTCTGGAACTGCACTTTATGGGTAAATGACAGCACTAATTTTAATGATTCAAATAGCGATGGCATTAACGTTTCTGAACTGCTTGCCTTACATGTTCCAGACACAATAAATTATGGCGTTGTTAATGCAACCGATATGTCTGGTGAGAATATTACAAACGTTACAAACGTTGGAAATGTGATGTTCAACTTAAGCTTTTTAGGTTACGCAGTCTCGCAAGGAGATGGCTTGGCTATGAACTGCACTCTGGGGGGTATTAAGAATATTTCAATTGAGCATGAGAAATTTAATTTAACTGAAAGCAATCCGGGTGTTCTTACATTAGATGGAACAGATGGTATTTATGAAAATCTGACTACTGCGACTCTTGTAAGGCAGTTCAATCTTGACAGAAGAACAAATGACGATTTAAATGATGTGCTGAATTCAACTTATTGGAGAATTTATGTTCCTACAGGGGTTGCAGGAAGCTGCCAGGGCAATATTATTTTTGGGGCAGTTCAGTCTGGAGAAAGTTAATAATCTATGAAAAAGACATCTAAAGAGCACGCATTTCCTTACTTGTTGAAAGCAGGAGGATTATTTTTTGCTTTAGGAGGCATGATTTCAGGAATAATGTCTGTGGCAGTCATGTCTGTGGAATCTTTTTTTCACATAAAAAGAAGAGTCGAAGGCGGAAGATATGTTGAATTAAAAATAAAAAACAGGAAAAATTGAAAGGAGGTTTAAAATGTTTGAATTTTTACAATCTGCAGTGAATATGGATGCGGCAGCGGCTCTTGCAGGCGTTGGAATTGCAATGATGATAATTTACCTTGTTCTAGTAATTGCTCTTTACATTTATTCCGCTTTAGCATTTAGCAGAATCGCAAAAAGAGCTGGGAAAGAAAATAAGAGCTGGATTGCCTGGATTCCGGGGGTCGGGCCTGCGATTTTAACTAACATAATTTCAGGGAAACACTGGTGGCCTTGGCTTTTATGGTTAAGCCTTTTAATTTTCTGGATTCCAATATTAGGCTGGATAGTCTTTATTGTGGCAGTGATTATTTTTGTAGTGTATTCCATAATTTGGATGTGGAAGACTTATGAGGCAGTAGGCAGGCCAGGATGGTGGGCAATTATGCCGATAATTCCATTTGTTGGGGGAATACTATACCTAATTTTCATAGGAATTGCTGCATGGGGTTCAGGAGGAGAGACAGCTAGGCCAGTAAAACGTATGAAAAAGTAAATTTTTTTATTTTTTATTTTTTATTATTTTGTCTGCTTGTATCTGCAGATAGCTTTTGTATTCTTTTACAGTTCCTTCTACTTCTACATTTTGGATGGCTGTTATATTTGAATTACAGATAACATCTATTTTTCCTGTTTCGTCTTTTATAGAAAGAATTTGAAAGCCTTCTTTGTCCTCTATCTTAAATATTTCTCCCTGAACTCTGACTTTCTGGTTAATCATATTGCTGTCCATTTCTTCTAGGTTGGTCAGTGGGCGGGGTAGGATATCTGCAAGCAATGTAAGCAAGAAAATTCCTATAATTGAAGCTGCCAGGGATATTTTTAATAGATGTTCCATTTTATTTCAGTCACTCTCATAATTTAATACCTTCGGTAAATTAGCATTTAATGATACTTTATAATTTCTGAATATTTCTGATTTTTCTTTATATATCTTTTCTAGCATTTTTCTACTTTTTAGTAGGTTATCCTTTAAGCAGGAATCCCATCTAATTGAAATTAGTAAGATTTATTAAAGATTGTTGTAAGAGGATGATATGAACAAAATAAGAATTGCAATTGAGGCTACAGGCGCAGATAAAGGGTTTCATGAAGTTTTAGAGGGCGCCAGGAAAGCTTATGAAAAGGATAATGGATTAGAAATAATTTTGGTAGGGGGGGAAGATAGAATAGCCGAAAATTGGGTTCCTGGCTATTTGAATTTAGAGGTTGCAGATTACACTTATTTTTCTGGTAAGGAGGTTAAAGGGAAGGTTAGTTCGATACAAAAAGCAATAGAAATGCATCGAAATGCAGAGGTTGAGGCGGTTATTGCTCCCGGAGATACAAAAGGGGCAGTGCTTTACGGGACAAAAATTTTAAGAAGAGTAGAAGGGATTAAAATGCCTGCAATTGCTGCCCATCTTCCTTTTAATAATGTTTTAATTGATGCAGGAGCAAATCTTCAGTCAAAACCAAGGCATTTGTTTCAAAATGCAATAATGGGAAATGTTTTTGCGAGACATTATCTGGGAGTAGAAAGCCCTTTAATCAGTTTGGTAAGCGTTGGGCATGAATTAAGGAAGGGAGATGAGTTGATTTTAGAAAGCAGGAAGTTAATCGAAGGATTAAAAGGGAAGGAGGGGTATAACATCCACGATTTTCATTTTGAAGGAAGTTGCGTTAAAAGCCTTTATGGTGGGGAAGTCAGGATTACTGACGGGAAATCTGGAAACATAATGTTAAAGGAAGGAGAAGGAATTATCGAAGCAATGATAGATTTTTTAAAAAAACAATATAAGGGGATGAATTGGATGAGGAAGGCTCTTCTTGCATTAAGCATGAGGAAAGATTATAACAATATGAAAAAGAATTTTGACTGGAAAGAGTATGCTGTCTGCCCTTTATTGGGTGTTGAAGGAAATGTTATGATCTGCCATGGAAAATCTGATTCAGATACAATCGCAAATGCGATTCTTTTAACTAAAAAGTATTTAGGGTGCGGGATTAATGAACGGATTAGAGAAGAAATTTCAAAATATCGTTGAAAACCTTTATAAATAAAAGAAAAGTGGTTGATTTATGAATGTACAAGAAAAATTTAAGTTAATAAAGAGAAATACAGAAGAAATTGTTACAGAGGAAGAGCTGAAAAAACTTTTGAAGCAGGAAAAAGAGCCAGTGGTTTACTGGGGGACTGCTGTTACCGGGAAGCCGCATTTAGCTTATTTTTTTCCTTTATTAAAACTAAGTGATTTTATTAAAGCAGGGTTTAAGGTTAAAGTTCTCTTGGCAGATTTGCATGGCGCTTTAGATGGAACTCCTTGGGCGGTTTTAGAGCATAGATATGAGTATTATAAAGAGGCAATCACTCAGATTTTCAAATCCTTAAATACAGATTTGAAAAAAATAGAGTTTGTTAAAGGGAGCGAGTTTCAGTTAAAACCAGAGTATAGCTATGATATTTTAAGGATGGCTAGCTTAAGCACAGTTCATGATTGCAAAAAGGCAGCGTCAGAAGTCGTAAAATTGGGAGATAATCCTAAATTGGGAGGGTTGATATATCCAATAATGCAAGCTCTTGATGAAGAGTATCTTGAAGTAGACGTTCAGTTTGGCGGGACAGACCAAAGAAAAATATTTATGTTTGCAAGAGAAAATAATCCTAAGGTAGGTTATGATCCTCGGATAGAGATAACGAATCCTATGATTCCTGGATTAGTGGGCAGGAAAATGAGTGCCAGCGAACCTAAAAGCAAAATTGAATTAACTGATGACGAAAAAGCAATTCAAGAAAAAATAAATAAGGCAGAATTTATAGAAGGCAATTCAGATAATGGAATAATGGCTTTTTTGAAATATGTTGTAATGGTGATAAAGAAGGATAAAGGAGAGAAATTTTTAATTGAAAGGCCTTCAAAATTTGGGGGAAATATTGAAGTGAGCTGTTATGAAGAGATAGAGGAAGGAGTTAATAGTAAAAGGATTCATCCAAGTGATATTAAAAACTCGGTTGCACGAGAAATTTGCAGTTTGTTAGACAGAATAAATAAAGAGAAGTTAAAAGACTTGGAAGAGAAAGCCTACTAATCTATAGTCAGATTTTAAGATAATCATCTTACATAAAACTCTACAGTATCTTTGTCTTTCAAAACGTGCTCCAATCCGACTTTTTGATTTGGGAATTTTGAAGAAGGGCCTGTTAGTTTTGTTTCCTTTATTTTTGAGGAAAATCCATGGAGTATTTTTTCTGCTACGTCTTTGACAGTTGCGCCTTTTGGAAGGATTATGGGCTCTTTGTCAGCAGGTTTTCCAGGCTCTTTGGTATAGACTCTTATTTTTTCAAAAGACTGGAAGATTTTTTCTTTTAACTCAGAAAAATTTTCTTTTGTTTTGCAGGAAATTAGAATGAAATTATATTTGTTGCTTTGGAGTCTTGCAGATATTTTTCTTTTTTCGTTCTCGTTTAATAAATCTGTTTTGTTAAGTGCAATTATCCTTTTAGAAGAGGCTTTTGTTAAAAAAAGCTCTATTTCTTTAATCTGAGAATCATTTGTAATAACAATAATTAGGGTGTCCGCCGTATTTACAATGCCCAAGTCACACAATTCATTTTCTATTGCGGGCATATCTATTAACTGTATTTTTGCTCCTTGGTAGTCCAGAGTGCCGAGAACAGGAGTCTTGGTTGTATAATCATAATTAGCTGTTTCTGGCTGCGCATTTGTCAAGCAGGATAGAAGGGAAGATTTTCCTGTATTTGTCAGCCCTACAATAACTGCCTGCATTTCTGATTTTTTAATGCCTGATTTTTTCCCCTGTTTTTTCTTTTTTCGTTCTACTGCCAGTTTTTGCTTTAATTTTTTATAGCGGGTTTTAAGGTTTTTGCTTAAGGTTTCAGAGGATTTGTGCTTTGGCATTGTACGCAGCATCTCTTCGAGGCAAACAAGTTTTTCTTCGTCTGTTTTTGCAGATAAGAACTTTGCTTCTGCAGTCATGTACTCATAAGTTGCATTAATTGGCATATGTTTTTAAGGAAAACTAAATTTAAGAAACTTGCGAAAAATTACTAAGGTTCATGAATACGACTGTACCAAGAGTCTCTTGCGTAACTTGGCACAGTATGGCTTCTTCTAGAAGCGTTTCTTAATCTTTTTCTTGCTCTTTGGCTTGCTCTTTTTTGAGGATGGACATACGGGCTTTTTTCTTTGTGATCTATCCACCATTGAAGAATTCCTTTTGCTTTTTTCATTGCCTTACTTTTTCCTTTGCCTATTAAATCTATCGGGATAACTTCATTTCCCATATAAATGAATCCTCTGTCGTACTTATCAGTATTTACTCTTGCGCTAATTTCTTTCTGTCCATATCGGATGGATGAAGATATTTCAAAGTTATAATCATAATTTGGTTCTTTGGTATATTCTGCACGATAGTCTGCAATTTCTCTTCGCATTGAACATATAGACTATTTTTGTTTAAAAATATAATTGATTTTCTGAAGTATATTTTTTAATACGTATAAGTTTATAAGCAGGGCAAACAAGATTGATTATATTTATAATGCCTTTTTCCTTGTTCCTGTATGGATAAGTCTTTTTTTCTTCAAGATGCAGAAAATGTTGCCAGGGATTTATTGGGGAAGGTTTTGGTGAGGAAAGTTGATGGTATTCAGAGGAAAGCAAGAATAGTTGAGACAGAAGCTTATTACGATGAAAAAGACCCGGCTTCGAGAGCAAGGCAGAACGGAGATTTAAGGGAAACAATGTTAATGGATGCAGGGACTATTTTAGTTTATGGCTGCCATAATAACTGGCTCTTGAATTTTGTGAACAACAAAAAAGGAAAAGCAGAAGCGGTTCTTATAAGAGCCCTGCAGCCTTTAAATTTTGAGGGAAGATGTAATGGGCCGGGATTATTGACAAAATTTATGCTGATAGATAAATCTTTTCACAAGCAAAATTTATTCAGTAATAAGTTAATCTGGATAGAAGAAGCTGATAAGGAATTTGAAATAAAGAAAAGCTTTAGGATTGGGGTGAGAAAAGATTTGAAGAAGAAACTAAGATTTTATGTTAAGGATAATCCTTTTGTTTCAAGAAACAGATAATATAGTAAAAGACATAAATTTTCCCCTTAAGTTTTTATGTCTTTTCCTTGATACCAAAGGCGCACTTGGGGAATTATAAGCGTCCTTTGGTATAACTACGCAATGTTTATATTCCTAATATTCTTAAAAATTTTATGGATAAGATTATTGATTTAAACATGCATTCTGAAGAAAAAATAAGGGAATATATCGAATCTTTGAAAAAAGACAGGAC
>Ga0172363_10002441_pt1 | contig 14983 bp, 12 predicted proteins | sample LakKivs2_kivu2a2_FD_114541 | JGI IMG/M metagenome (GOLD analysis project Ga0172363, IMG submission 114541) | Sediment microbial communities from Lake Kivu, Rwanda - Sediment s2_kivu2a2 | ecosystem: Environmental > Aquatic > Freshwater > Lake > Sediment | place: Rwanda: Western Province, Lake... | reverse complement strand
TGAAGGCAAAGACGTAAAAGGCAAATTTGTCTTAGCAACAGGCAGAGCCAAAACTGTCCACGAACAGGCAGTCCACAAACACGGTGCTGCAGGCGTCCTAACAGACACGATTACATATGAAATGCCAAACGTCCGAGAAAGCCTAGACATACCAGACGCTCATGCGTATCAAAGTATTTGGCCCACAGCAAAAGAACAAGACAAGGTAACATTTGGTTTTTCCTTAAGCAAACGCCAAGGCAACCAACTACGCGCGTTGTTGGCGAAAGGCAAATCCGTGAAACTCAAAGCCAAAGTAGATGCCCAACTCTTTCCAGGCAACACAGACGTCGTAACCGCCACAATACGCGGCAAACAGAAACCAAACGAAGAAATCTTCCTAATCGCACATTTGTGCCACCCAAAACAAAGCGCCAACGACAACGCTTCAGGAAGCGGCTCACTCTTAGAAATCGCCAGAACCATCATGACGCTGATAAATTCTGGAAAAATTCCGCAACCAGCAAGAACCATACGCTTCTTCTGGGTTCCCGAAACCTTAGGCACAGCAGCCTACCTATCTCACCACGAAGACACGTTTAACCGCTTCATAGCAGGCATAAACCTGGACATGGTAGGCCAAAACCAAGAACTGTGCAAATCTACGTTAAACTTGGACCGCACACCAGACTCCTGCCCATCATACCTGAACGATTATGTTTACAGTCTCATAGAACAGTCAATCAAAGAATTTGATTCAGTAACCGTCTTCGGCTCCTCATCAACATTCCGCTACAACACCACAACCTTCAGCGGCGGAAGCGACCACGCCGAATTCACAAACTCCACTGTAGCTGTTCCATGTGTTATGCTAATCCAATGGCCAGACCTCTACTACCACACAAGCATGGACACAATAGACAAAGTCAGCGAAGATTCGCTAAAACGAGTCGGATGGATAACCACAATAGCCGCCTTAACACTTGCCAATGCCACAGCAGAAACCGCATATCAACTAGCAAACCAAACTGCTTCAAAAGGCATCATCAGAATCGAAGAAGTTGCCCAAAAAGGCATCGAAGAGCTGTTCAAGAAAAAAGAAGACTCAAAACTTAAAGACAAACCTGTTGAATATGCCAAAGAAATAGCAAAAACTGCTTTCCTTTGCAAGAACAAAATAGAACATCTAGTGTGGCGTGAACAGCAAGCAACAAAGTCAGTGAAAAGACTTGGAAAAAGTCAAGAACTTGACAATCTGATAAACAAGGCATGCGAAGACATAGCAAACCGAGCTCAACAGAAAACTGCAACACTCGAAGAAGCTCTAGGTTTCATCGCAAAAACGTTAGCCATAGCCATTCCAGCCAAGCTTGAAGAAACAGAAGCCGAGGCAGAATTGAAAAAGCTAATTCCTAGACGGCTGTTCAAGGGCGCACTAAACTTTGACTTGCTGAAGGAGGCGTTGGGCGAAAAAGAGTATGAGTGGTATCAGGAAATTGGTGAAAAAGACCGCTACTTCGGCAATAAAGTTGCTGAGTTTGTGAATTTCATGGATGGAAAACGAAATGCCTACGATATGCTTAAGGCAGTTTCAGCGGAATACGGCGAAACCAATCCTGAATATGCGTTAAAGTTTCTGCGAGATTTGGAAAAAGCAAAGCTTGTCACCTTTGGATAACATGGTTTCATTTTGGCTAAACACACTTATACTATGATTTTCTCTACATACGTGTCTGTTGCTAGGAAGCCTAAACATGGTTTGCACAATCGAGATTTACGAAAAGCCAAAACTGAATAATCCTGTTTTAATTGAAGGCTTGCCGGGAATAGGGTTCGTAGCTAACATTGCGACTTTGCATTTAATTCATGAATTGAAAGCTAAGCTTTTCGGCGAAATTGTGTCTGCTTCTTTTCAAGATTTGGCGGTTACCACTAAAACAGGCAGCACTAATTCTCCGATAAATGAACTGTATTATCACAAAAGAAGTGATGGCGGTCATGACTTAATTATTTTGTATGGCAATACGCAGGCGTTGACAACTTTTGGGCAGTATGAGCTTTGTGGGCGTGTTTTGGACATTGCTGAAGAGTTGGGTTGCCATTACGTGATAACGTTGGGCGGGTTTAAGATAGAAGAAGTGAAAGCGACTCCGCAGATTTACTGTGCAGCCACGGATTCTGAAACGTTGAATGAGGCTTTAAGCCTAGGGACAAAGATAATGGTTGGGAACATTTTTGGTGTTGCTGGGGTTTTGATGGGTTTGGGCAAAATTAGAGGGTTTAAGGGTTATTCGCTTCTTGTGGAGACTTTGGGCATGCAGCCTGATGCAAATGCTGCGCGTCATACTTTGTCGGCTTTGTGTAAATATTTGAATTTGAGCGTTGATTTGTCTGGTTTGGATGCGGCTGCTGAAAAGACTCAGAAGGTTTTGGAATCTTTTGGTTTGGTTAGAGATGTTCAAGAAGAAAGGAAGAAAGAGGAGCAACGGTTTCGATGGTCTATTTAGCCTTTTGTTTCACTTATGAATTGTTCGTAGACTTTTTGCACTCGTTCTGCGGCTGGTCCTGAGCCTTCTGCTACGCCTTTTTCTGTTACTTTGACTTTTTCCATGACCCATATGAACCCTTTATCCTCGTAAAGTCTAACCATTGTTGGAAACACTTTTTCCAAACGATCCGCGAGGGATTTTATGTCGAAGGGTTTTTCCACGCTTAATATTTGGGCAACGATGTTTCCGTTGAGAAAAACTCTGTGCAAGGTTTTTCCTTCTTGGTCTTTTGCTTCTGCTAGGCATAGGCTTAAAGTGTCAGGATTAATGCCGATTAACGTGCCACTGTACGTTTTTTCGGTTGTTGTTAAAACAATAACGTTCTTATCGACTAGTGCTGTGACTTCTGTGAAAAATTTTCTTTGTGCTACAGACAACTTTTAAACCTCCACTACGCCCTAACAGTTGTGAAAACACATATTTAGAGTTTAAACAAGACGAGACAAAATTTATCTTTACAGTAGGGCTTTTCAAGAGCCTGTTTTTTCTGCTTCATAAAAAACGACAAGTATACCTATAGAACTGAGCCTAGTTGAACCGAGATGATGCCAAAATTCGTATGATTAGCGTGTTAAAGCTGATGTTGAAAAAATAGGGAAGTGAGGGTTAGCAGAAAAGTTTAAACTATAAGGCAACAATATATTGTGTTGTAGGCATAGTCACTGCCTAGCCCTATTGGAAGGGCAGAAAGAGAAAGAAAGGAGTGAAAAGAATGAAGGTGAGTAAGACTTTTAAGATATTTGCGGCAATCTGTGAACTGCTTGCATTCATATTGGTAATTCTTGGTCTGGCAGTTAGGGGATTTGATTATAACCTTGGTGCTGCTTTTTATGCCGTTGCTTTTGGACTAGCGCTACTGCCAATCGGCTGGTTCATTAGAAGTATTCGTCAACCAATCTAGGGGATGCGAAAATGGAGAAACGTAAAATTGTCGCTGCAGTCACTCTAATGGTCGTCCTCATGGCTTCGGGGGCTGTTCTAACTCCAAGTGTTTCGGCTTTAGCACAGAACTATATCATTCTTGCCTTTCCACACCAGTTGGGAGAATGGGCAACCGCTTGGAAGAGTTAATTCAGTAGACTCTAAGAAAGATTTCTATGGCTATTATGGTTCTGGTGATCCCTTACCACCTGAGTTGGGATACAGGAATTCCGGAGACACGGGCGTAAGCATCCCTTCAGATAGAGATGCTTGGACTGAAAGCCTGACGCCAGATGATGGTGATTGGTATGCAGTTTCAGGCGAAATAAGCCTTGACACGGGAACTAAGAAAAAAGGTGATGGAAGCATCAAAACCTACGCTGAAAACCTTTACTACGCATCTTGCAGACTTGTATTAGACAGCGGCAAAGAGATTAACACAAACCTCTATTCTCTCCTGAGTTTTTGGATCATGCGTGAAAGCGCGTTCAGCGGATATGTAAACGTGATTCTCTATGATAATGCAGATAGGGGGGCTGCACACATGTTTAATGTTGGTGCGGCAGAATGGTTCCAGCAAAAGTTGAAGGTTGGGGCTCAAAACGCCGATATTTGGGATGTTGAAAGTGGTTTCGACTGGACTCAGATAAAGATAATTCGTTTTGACTGTTGGTTCAGCGGCACTGGCACGGGCAGTTTCTGGGTTGACGGTTTATGTTTTGTTCAGCTTTCAGAATTTATTGTGACCCCTGCTGATGGCACGTTTTTTGGCTATAACTTTGGAAGTCGTTTCTTGATGGCGGCTGGGTACTTCGGTGCCTCCTATTCGTATGCTTACTTCGACCTGTTCGACCATACCCCAGACAGCGATTATGGACCGCCCTTTAAAATTAAGCCGCAAACATTCATAAACATTTGGTATTACCACTATCAACTCGCAGATTGCATGATTGACGCTGAAATATACAATGTAAAGACCAAGCAGCATTGGACGCTTAGAGATTTCAATTACGATGGCAAATATATTGTGGATCAAAACGGCGTTCGGATTCATCCGGCATGCCGCTGTGTAGACTCAATTGGTTCATGGGAATTCGCTAGTTTCGATTTGTCTATTGTATATGAGAGCGACCCTGAAAACTGGTACGTAACGAAGATATGGATAGGATTCGACAACGGAGGCAACGGACAAACAGGTCAATGCAGAACCTACTTTGACATGCTATTCATATCCTATGGATTGGGAGGCAATATGGAGGTTATGTCTCTGGCAGCATAGTTGCTTGGGATAAACACTTGAACCCCGATGGTAAATACAGCTTATGGCTTAAAGTTGCCATTGCAGGTCATAAACACACCAAAAGCGGCTTTGATGTGTGTGCTGGGACGCTTAAGGTCTATGTTGATAATCCCAATGCCCAAGCACTTACATGGCCCGAGCCCACAGGTGTAAACCTAACCCAGCCCGACCCACAAGCTCCAAAAGTTAGCCAATTCATCTCTGATGTTGCGAAAACAATCCTCAGTTGGTTTCCAGGGGGACAAGTTATCGATGTGATGGATCTTACCTCCGAATTTTACGGTCTTATAAGTAGTCCAGAGCCACAGCCGACCTACACGTTTCCTCCAGCCAATTTGGTTATCGCCCCTGAACTAGTTGCAGGCGAGGTCTACATACTAATATCTGGAATTACACCGAGCGAAATAATAACCATCCCCATTGAGTTTAAGGTTACGTGGTGGACTGGGGACACGGATGAGTTCACATTGAATTTTACATGGAACAGTGAACCTGATGAACTTCCAAAAGAATGCTTATCCATCTCCACTTATACCGGTGGCACTACAGACCCTGCTCCCGGAATCTACGATTATGATTATGGTGAATCTGTGACTGTTACAGCGTCTGCATATTCAGGCTACGCGTTCAGTCATTGGCTTTTTGATGGAGCAACAGTTTATGATAACCCGATAACTGTTACGATGGATTCTGACCACACTTTAAAAGCGTACTTCAGTCGGGTTAACGACTTTTTTGATGGTAACTTTCTGGAAGGCTGGTCATGCAGTAAAGGCGATTTTTTCGACACAAACGGTGACATTGGCACCCTGTGGATCTTCGAGGGCAGCTCTGCCATAATGACTAAATCATTGAGGTTCAACTCTGCAGTTCTCGAATTCGCCACGGTCAGGTGCACCTATTTGTGGGAGGGCGTAGCGTGGAGGTTCATAGCAAGAAGGGCTTCAGACGGCACATGGTTATACGGTCCCTTAATCAGTGATGCAGAAACAAAAACATGGGTCATCACAGACTGGTACACTGGCGAAATAGACAAGATAGGCATCAAAATCTACGGCGAGGATGGAGATTATGCGCAATTCGATTATATCGCCATCACTAACAATGTTGCTTTGACTATCGTGGCTGGTTCAGGCGGAACAACTAACCCATCACCCGGAACCTACGAATATTCGCAAAAAACATCGGTGCAAGCCACAGCTACTCCTGACACAGATTACTACTTCAGGTACTGGAGTCTTGACGGACAAATTATTGGATACGCACAGACAATAACTGTCACCATAGACGCTAACCACACGTTAAAGGCACATTTCATCCATCCTAGTGGTACGGGTTGTCCAGCGCTTCTCGCTTGGAACGGAACCAACTATGTGAACTACGGCGTCATAAACATCCATGACATCGAAAACGACGCTATTAGAGAAGTATCTGTATCAACCGAAGACGTGAGCTTAGCTGGCTACAAGGCCAAATTCAAACTTAGAGAAGGATGGGAAGGGCTAAACTATTCACACTCCCTAATCGACCAAGTGAAACTCTACGCAGTAGACAGCAACGGAAACCTCTACCTATGTCCGCTCATACAAGCACAACACAACGAACAAGGCAACGTTTTACTTCAACTCCTACTCAGCGACAACTACAGAACCGACACGTACCTCATGCAGACAATAGACCTAACCTTCATAGTACCATACCCACAACAAATGATAGTAAACTTCGTCTTTGTCATAGAAGGACACAACCCTCTAAAAACCTAAACTCCCTATACTTCATAACATATTTGGCTCCAAATATAGGGGCTCTAGGCTGTTGCACGCACACACAGACGCTATGAACCCAGCTTTCTCTCTTCAAGGTTCTGCTTCAACAATACAATCGTATCAGCCGCCACATCACGATAAACAACAACACCAGGCCCAACCTGACTATTACACCCAACCTTAACACCAGGCATAAACAACGCATTAACCCCCGCCTTCACACCATCACCCAAAACCGCCCCAAGCTTCCTTCTCCCACTATCCACAACCCTATCCCTAACAGCCATCTTAATCGTCCCACCATCAAGCCGATAATTAGCCATCACCGTACCCGCACCCAAATTACAATTCTCACCCAACACGCTATCACCAACATAAGACAAATGTCCAATATGCGCATGATCCATGATTAAACTGTTTTTAATTTCACAAGCATTCCCAATCCGCACCTTTTTGCCAACGCTCGTGTAAGGACGAATATAACAATTAGGCCCTATGTCACACTCTTCACCAATAAACGCCGGACCTTCAACATAAACTCCTGAACGCACACGCGCAGTCTCAGCAACACTGACTGGGCCAACAAAATACGCGCCATTTTCCACAAGCCCACAAACTCTGTGATTCATCCTCTCCAAAGCCCAACGGTTTGCCTCAAGCAAATCCCAAGGCCTTCCAATATCTACCCAATCACTCTGCGAAACCTTAACAGCTAAAACCGTCTTCTTTTTCAGCAATTGCGAAACAGCGTCTGTTATCTCCCATTCACCTCTCGCTGAAGCCGAAGTTTCCCTTATTTTATCAAATATTTCTGTTGAAAAAACATAAATGCCCGCATTCGCCAAATCTGACGGAGCTTCATCATGCTTTGGCTTCTCAACTACCCGCTTAACCTGCTTCTCATTCTCAAGCTCCACTATACCATAATCTTCCGTATTTTTAACAGAAACAACAGCCATAGTTGCGGCTGGTTTTTCTTTTTCATACAAGCCAATAACTTTTTTCACTGCATCGGCAGAAAATAGCAAATCGCCATAAGCCATTAGGAAATCATCTTTTACATATGGTTCAACAAGGCTTACAGCATTGCCCGTTCCAAGCACCGCTTTTTGCTCAACATACTCAATCTTTAATCCAAACTCTTTACCATCACCGAAATATTGGCGAATTGCTTCGCCCATGTAATGAATAACTATCAACGCTTCTTCTATTCCAGAAGCTTTCACAGCATCTAAACAGTATTCAAGTATTGGTTTTCCGCCAACCTTTATCAAATGCTTTGGTCTTGTCGACGTGATTGGCTGAAGTCTCACTCCTTCTCCAGCAGCCAAAATTACAGCCTTCATTTCCACATTTCACCAACCAATTTCTTGACGAGAGCCACTCCCTTCTTCATTATTTCCTTTGCTGCTTTTAATAATTCACCTTCCACTATTACCCTTACACAGGATTCAGTGCTAGATGCTCTAACCAAAATCGGCGTCAAATCAACATTAACTAAACCTCGCACGCAAGAACTGTTAAAGAGTTTTGACTTCAAACCTCTTTCCCCAAATGTTCGTCTTCATGGTTAAAGTGAAGAATGTATTTAAATAATTATGCAAAGCAAAACTTGTAGGATTCGATGTTGTTGCACGCATTTGTGCAGAAGGAATCGAAGTGCAAAATAAAAACCATTAACGAGAAAGAGCAGTTTTTCGTTTCGTCTTCTCAAAGAATTCTATCACCTGTTTTCGTGTAGGATGAATTCCATTTGGATCAGAGATGTAATAGGCTGCAACCGCGTTGGCTAATGCCAGCCTACTGCCATCTGAAAGCCCAAGGGCGTCTCCTAAAATGTTTCCCGCGTTCCAAGCATCGCCAGCTCCCGTTGCCCTTAAGACTGGAACTTTGAAGGCTGGAACAATTGCTTCGTCTTTTTTTGTAAATGTCATCGAGAAGCTTGTCGTATGTAAGTCAATTCTTGCTGACAGACGCGATGCCAAAATTCTCGCTGATTCTTTCGCTAACTCTTCAAACCTTAATCTCTTTCCTACTTCTTCTATCTCGTTGCTTAGCTGCGATGCATAACAGATCGCTTCATTCTCATTAACACTTAAAATATCCACGAGTCTGCCCTGCAAAACGTTCTTCACTAGTTCTGGAATTTTTCTCTTATTAGGGGTTGGATCTGCTGTATCGTAGTATGTTTTGCCTTTTCCTTTTGTTTTTACGTGGCGAAAAACACTTTTAGCCAATTCTGTTCCAAAGCTTCTTGTTCCAGCCCAGTTAAAAACACAAACGTAATCCGCATTTTTGATTGCTTCCAAATCATCGTTATTTAGATTATGTGGTCCAAAATTGGCTAGTGCTCCAACGTCCCTAAGCATGATGTTGGCTTCTCCATTTTCAGTTGCTAATTCCAATGCAGTTGTTATCGATAACTTCTCAAAGATTTTAATGTGGGAAAAGTCAACCACTCGCGGTTTGAGGTAGAATTTTATGAGTTGCAGTCCAAACTTGCTTGTGCACACTATTGGAGTAACTTTTACACCTAAAGCACCCAGTGCAGAGGCTGTGTTAATCGAATTTCCTCCTCTAAGCTCTGTCTGTTCTATCTTGTCTATGCTGCCGCCCTTTCGTTTAGTTACATCTCCGAGGATTTCAGAAAAATCCTTCACATCATAGTTTAGGTTTATTATGCGGTCAAGGAAAAAGTCAGGCATGATCACAACGTCAACTTCTCCAATATCGCTTTTAAGAAAGGTTAGTATCTCTTTGAAAAAGTCACTACGCAAATCTCTATTCACCTGAAAACAAGATAGGTGCTGAACGTAGATAACACTTTTATCTAAGCAAGAGGCGAACGCAAGTCCAGACAATATCGCCGAAGAATAAGGCTATGATTAAACCTACCGCGATGAAGATAAGCATAGGTAAGCCTGGAGTTGCCCAAACTGTGTCCTGAATCTTTCCAGCCTCAACAGCCTTGGTTAATCTCTCAACTATTGCGTTTCTGCCTTCATCTTTAGGTATCAGAACAAGTTTTCTTTTAAACCCATTTTCAGGGCTTTCTTCCGTGTCCTCTAGTGGATATAAGTGCCATTTTTCCTTCAATTTATTAACAGAAACCTTGTAGCCTGTCATCAGGATCAGAATTTTTTTTCCTAAAGATTCGTTTTGATATTTATCTTCGAAGAGTTTTCTGCCCCTTCCTTTATACCAAAACACGTTGTGCAAAAACATGTAAACTGCTGTTGCCGCTGCCAGTAGGACAGCGTTGCTGAAAACAGTTATTGGGAAAAAAAACTGTGAAATTAGTGAAATTTCCCCTGATAAAGGCCTAAACAAGCTTTCTGGAAAGAATGGCAAAGCAAGCGCTAAGCACATTAAAGCTTTTGAGTCCGCGCCTCCGAAACCTCCAGAATAGAAAAGTATTACAGCAAAGACCGCGGTTAAACCGAAACATATTCCGTAAGAAGGTAGTTGTGAAAACCCGTTGCTTGTGTAAATTTCAAGAAAGGTTAACGTAAAAGCTAGTGGTGCAAATAGAATCCAAACCATGTTGCTTACTTCGCGAGTTTTATAGTCGCTCCAAGAAGCATAGATGAAAAAAGATAGACATAGAGAGATGCGAGCACCTTCCAATATTTCGTTCATCCAATAACCTCCAAATTTCATGCGATAGAAGTTCTGTTAGTGGATGAACTAAAAATAGTTTTCAAAACAAAAAGCTAAATGATAAGGGATACTGATGCGTTGCACGGTTTTAGGCTAAGGTGATGTTTCGTCGAAACTTAAAGATTCGCCAAGTTTCGGGGAAATTTGGAAGGTATATTTAGTGTTTGCTTGCCAATTGTAACTAACTACGATGGTGACGGTTCCACCGTCTTTGCTGACAATATTAGAGGGGGTACATGTAAAGGCTAGTGGTGCGGAATTAATGTAAACTTTGTCAATTTCGGCATTAGACGTTCCTATATTCCTAACATATATTGTGACATTGCCTGTTTGCCAAAGACAAAGTGCATCTTTTTTGAGCATCACTCCTGCTTGCTGTCCTGCGCTGCTCATGTATGTCATTACCCAAGCGTATGTAACGACTATTGCAGCAACTGCTATTACAATCAATAATAGTGTGGCAAGTATTGGTGATATAGCTTTTTTCGATTTTAACATATTTTTAATCGACATGTCTTCACCTTTTGTTGTTTAGGAAATCTTCATTTTTCTTATTTAACTTGTATGAACTTAAAATTCACATTCAAAATAACTGTGGGTTTGTGTGCGTGCAACGGTGCTAGGCCCCTCTATTTGGATACTAATAGGTTGTGAGTGTTGCAGATGTTCTCTACACTAGCTTTCCGTGGTTACTGTGATTGTTGGTGGATGTTCAGCGATTATCCATAAGCCGCTTCCGTCTTCGTAGATAGGTGTTGTTCCGTCAAAAGTGACAACTGCGCCATACCACGTTACGTCTTTGGCATATGTAAACGATACTGAGGATGTAATTGGGCACAGTTCAATTGTTTGTGTACCTACTTTAAGAGCGCCAGTCTTAATTGTACTAGTATCAAATGTGTAGAGCATTTTGTTTGCTTCATCTGTAAACATTATTCCAGCTCCTCTTGTTCCCGTAATAATTTGGCTCCAATGATGTTGCCAAACTGAAGAAGAATTGTAGAATGTTCCTGTGCCGCTCTGGACTACTGGGTAGCCACCGGATATTCCGTTCTCTGTTTGCGGCGAACCACTCGAGACTGTTATTTTAATGGGGCATAGGTCTGTTATAGTTCTGCTTTGCTGCGATTCTACGAACATTAATCTCAGCTGATAGGTATAATATGTGGCATTAGCGGGCAGGGTTATCACAATATGTGAATATACGTTTGGGCAGCTGCCAGCGCCACCAGACCATTCCGCTTCTCCTAGTACAATGTCTCTGACGACACCGTTATATATGACGTATGTTAGCTCAGGGTCTGTGTTGTCTTCCTCATTGTTTATGCGCATTAATCTTGCAGTGCTTGTTGTGCTTCCGGTTGTTGATGTTAGGGTGAAACCGCTGGTTGAGAATTGAAGGGTCTGTCTACCATTGTTCAGTGTTCTGGTAGAGATGCTATCGCTGAAGTAAATGTTGGTGTATGCTAAAGATGTTTGAGTTGCTGTGTCGCTTCCGTTCCACCAGATTGTGACTTTTGAAACTTTGGAGTTTACTAGGAAAACTAGCATAGTTCTGCTGCTGTAGACGCTTGCGTTGTTGGTTAGGCCTACTGGGATTTTGTAGTCTGATGCCCAGTCTTCTATTTGGAATGGCACCTCTTGCTCTACGCCATTTATGATTTGGTTAACATGTATTGCCTTCACTGGTATAGGTGGAACGGGTTTGGCTTGTGTTGTCAAATTGAGGTTTTGTCCAAGCCATCGCATTGTGCCATTTTGCAGTAGCTCCACAACAATTGTCATCGGAATCTCTTGTTTAGTCACTATAACTGTTACATAATCAACATAAGCATGTTCACCAGAGCCAAGGTTGGCGTACCAGCGAATTCTGAAGTTTGATTTAAAATATTGGCTGTCTGTGACCGTCTGTTGATAATGATGCCATGTACTTTCCGGTGAGGTTGATCCTAAATCAGCAATAGTGTCCCAAGTGGTTCCGTCACGATATTGAAGCTGAAAATCGTTGGGATCGCATTCTTCATCTCTATACCAAAAATCCACATAAATTGAATTCGCACCATAACAATTAAGGTCAAAAGTTGTTAAATACCCTGAGGCACTCCCAAAGCTTGGACCATCAAAATCTGCTGAATACAATCCATTATGGGCTTGATCACTCTCTTTATTCCAATTTGACCCTGTAGTTTCAGTCCACCCTGACGGAGGCCAAATTCCTTCAAAAGATTCTTGATTAATCAGTGTTGTGTTGGTTGCGCCAGTTTCGGCATACAACGTGGAGTTCCATTCTAATGTGCATGTGTAGCGGCTGAATGATGAAGCCGCAACTATTATACCCCTTGAATCCTCCACCTGAATAATGTAAGCGTATGGATCCACCCCAGATGGAATGTCAATTAGATACGTGCCGTTTGCGAAGGCTACTGGATCTGTACTTGGATTTATTAGTCGCCATGTTGAGCTCGCATATTCGTAGCAGTAGAATTTGAAGTTCTGTTTTCCAAGGTTTATGAGAGGTTCATTTTCATCTTTACTTACGTTTAAGCACGCTTGAGTCGTTGAGTTAGTTTTTATAATTTGTATGCTTAGTTTGCATGAAGTTTGATAAGTTATTCCATATATTCCAAGTCCTGTCAAGTTGTACCTTACTGCCAAGTTTCCTGTGCTGTAACTTATTTTTGAATACCAGTATGTAAAAAGATCTGTTTCTGTTTCGTTTACTTTAAATGATGTTCCCCATTCAGCGTGCATGTTTGCTATGTTTTCTAATCCGCTGTAAAGATAGTTTAAGGCAAGCATTTTCGCGTATGACGAGTTTCCTGTAACTTTCAAAACTGAGCCATAATAGCCTATAGTGAAACCCAAAATCTGCTTTATAGCGAAGTTGGTTTCGTCTATTGCACTCAGAACTTGCGGTTGGCTTTGTATTGTGCTGTTACGTATTGTAGAGTAAGTGACTACGACAGTTGATATGAGGACCACCGCAACAAGCAAAGCCGCGATAATCGAAAATTGACCTCTATTGTTCAAACTATGCGCCTCCTGCCTGCCCAAGTTGCAGAACAACAAGTCTGGAAGTCCCACTAGCAGTGTATTCTGACCTGTAAAGTTTAGGCTTAAACGCGCATAGGAGGCCGAGACCAGTAAGCCTAATGTCCGGAGTTCTTGTCAAGCCTAAAGCAAAAAGTGATCCTGTAATCTTATTGTCCCCTGCGGCGATGTGCCTATAAACCGCTCCAGGTATCCAACTGCCTACTTTGTCAAAGATATATGTAACCGAAGATTGGGGTAGATGGTATGCGGTTAATATCGAGTCTGGTAAGGCTCTTGTAGACGTTTGATATGGTGATGGGTATATTCCATAATAGTTGCAGTAATACATGGCTTCCTGTGAAAGATAGACAACTCCAGGGTTACCAGTCGAACTCGTAGAGTAACTATACGGTTGATTATCAAGTCCTTGCAGAAAAGCTCGGAGACCATAACTGGAAACCATTACCATGCCATAAATTCCCCAACCATTTTGGCTACTAGAGAGCAAGCCAGTGTTGCTAACATAGTAGAATGGCCAACCTACTATGCTTGACCACGTCCAGTTGTAGAGACGCACTTTTTGCCCTAAAATATAGCAGTATTTTGCATACGAACCTCCAGAGTAACCTTCAGTAGCGTAATAACCAGACGGTATTGGCACCGTTTCCCCGAAGGTGTTTATGACTACAGCGTTCTGCAATGTTTCGCCTTGAAGGGATGTGCCATTTAATATCTGCTCAAGTTGTGCTGTGGTTTGTACCATTATTGTGCTTTGGAAGTATGGAGATAGCAACGCGTATAGGTCTTCTGCTAGACTGTGGGATGTGTAGCCGGTAATCCACCAGCCATTTGCATCACTGCAATTCAATATATATAGGGTTCCTCCGTCTCCATGCTCGCCAATCTTCTCTGGAATCACGCTAAAAGTCACGTTGGAAGAAGCAACCAGATAAGAGGCACTATCCGACGCTATACCCAAACTTTCGGCATTCGAAAAAGACTTAATATAACGGTAAAGCAGTGTTGCACTTCCACTCTGCACTTCATAAACCGTCAGGTTAAAAACTAAGTTAGGCGGTAGGCAAGCGGAAAGCGCGATTTGCAACTGTCCCCAAGCCGGATCCAATTCGTTCTTGAAAACTGTTTCACTTAAGTCATAATCCACATCCAACGTTTGAAGTGTTGTTAAGGCAATCCTTCTGAGGTTCAACGGTGAAACCTGCCGTGGCGAGGGCAAAACAGCGAAGAAAGAAGCGATTATGAAAGCGCCTGTCACAATGATTATTACGAGGAGCACTTCGATTGTTCGCATCATCTTAACCTATCACCTGATAACCTTCCAAACTCCACAACGCAAGCTTAGCCTGATAAGTAATGGCATTAACTACGACCAGACGCAAATCAGTCGCAACCCATTCCTTGCCATTCGAATCGCCTCCGAAAGTCACTGGAAAAGCCATAGAGCTTATTCCCCAAGGCATCAAAACAACGCCTGATTCTTGAGCGCTTTTACGGTATGTGATGACCAAAATACCCGGATTATATGTTGGAATCGTGATGTTATTATATGGCTTTCCTTCGCCATAATTGATCTTTCCAATTTTCCCAGTGGAATTTTCAAGTGGCATCTCACGTAAGTTAAAATCTTCGGTCAACAGAACAAAGGTTGCATTATATGATATCTCTGCAGGGCTATCTCCACCGTGTACGTCCCAGCTATGGGCAATAAGCACTGTTCTCGTTTCAAAATCAGAAATGAAGGGGACAACGTAATT
>Ga0172363_10002440_pt1 | contig 14985 bp, 9 predicted proteins | sample LakKivs2_kivu2a2_FD_114541 | JGI IMG/M metagenome (GOLD analysis project Ga0172363, IMG submission 114541) | Sediment microbial communities from Lake Kivu, Rwanda - Sediment s2_kivu2a2 | ecosystem: Environmental > Aquatic > Freshwater > Lake > Sediment | place: Rwanda: Western Province, Lake... | reverse complement strand
ATCGGTTCGGCCAGCGAGAACACCCGCGCCGTCCTCGACCGGCTGCGCCTGTGGGACTATGTGGACGCCGTATCTGACGGCTATAGCGTCCAGCGCCAGAAGCCTGCGCCTGACCTGTTTCTCCACTGTGCCCGGCAGCTCGGCGTTGATCCTGGGGCAGCCATCGTCGTCGAGGACGCTGCGTCGGGCATCGAGGCGGCGCTGGCGGGTGGCTTCTGGACGGTGGGGCTGGGGCCACAAGCGCGGGTGGGCGCGGCTCACGTCGTCTTCCCCAACCTGGAGGACGTCCACCTGCACGACATCCTGGCAGTATTGGGACGCAGATGAACGCAGATTTTCGCAGATAAAAAACATAAAAATCCGCTCTAGTTTGCGTCCGCTAAATTCATAGGGAGATGAAGAGCGAGAACTGGCACGTCACTGAAACTGAGTTCGACCCACAGGCGCTCCACCACCAGGAGACCGTCTTCACGATCGGCAACGGTTACCTGGGGACGCGCGGCGCCTTCGAGGAGGGCTATCCAGGCGAGCGGCCGGCCACGCTCGTGCACGGCGTGTTCGACGGCGCGCCGCTCGTGCACACGGAATTGGCCAACGTCCCTAACTGGCTGCCGTTCGTCCTGTTCGTGGACGGCGAGCGCTTCCGGATGGAGCGCGGCACGCTGCTCTCCTACCGGCGCGACCTGGACCTGCGGACGGGGGTTCTGACGCGCGCGGTCCGTTGGCGCAGCCCGGCCGGGCACACGGTGGACCTGGCACTTGAGCGTTTCGCCAGCCTGGCCGACCGACACGTGCTGGGCATGCGTTACCGGTTTACTGCGCTGGACTTTACGGGCACGCTCGAGTTCCGCGCCGGGCTCGACGGGCACGTGGACAACGGCGGCTTCGTCCACTGGCGGTGGGTGGACCAGGGGGCGGTTGGGCAGCAGGCGGTGTACCTGCACGTGCGCACCCGGACATCGGGCATGGAACTGTGCGAAGCGTGCCACCTGAGTATCGCTGGCGGGACAGGCGTGACCTACACCGGCCTCGACTGCGAGGGCGCTCCGGCCGTCGTCGCGCGCATGGCCGTGCCGGCGGGAGAGCAGGTTACGGCCGACAAACTCGTCGCGCTCGTCACCAGCCGCGAAACTGATGACGTGCACGAGGATGCCATAGCCAGGTTGGAGGCGGCCATCGCCCACGGCTACGATGGTCTGCGCGTGGCCCACGACGCGGCCTGGGAGCCGGAGTGGGGGGCCTGCAACGTCGCCATCGAGGGGGACGATGGGGTTGACCTGGCGCTGCGTTACAGTCTGTTCCAACTGCTCATCGCCGCGCCGCGCCACGACGAGCGGGTGAGCATCCCGGCCAGGTCGTTGAGCGGTTTCGGCTACCGGGGCCACGTCTTCTGGGACACCGACGTCTTCATCGTGCCCTTCTTTGCGTACACGCGGCCGCAGATCGCCCGCAACCTGTTGCTGTACCGCTACTACACGCTATCTGGCGCGCGGCAGAAGGCGCAGGAGAATGGCTACGAGGGCGCGATGTTTGCCTGGGAGAGCGCCGGCACGGGCAGCGAGACGACGCCCCGCTGGGTACCCGGCCCCGACGGTGACCTGGTGCGCATCTGGTGCGGCGACATCGAGCATCACATCAGCGCCGACGTGGCCTACGCCGTCGTGCAGTACTGGCGCGTCACGGGCGACGATGGGTTTATGCGCGACTATGGCGCCGAGATTGTGCTCGATACGGCCCGTTTCTGGGGCTGTCGCGTCGAGCGGAACGCTGCGTGGGACCGCTACGAGATCAACGATGTCATCGGCCCCGACGAGTACCACGAACACGTAAACAACAACGTCTTCACCAACACGATGGCGCGCTGGAACCTGGAAGTTGCGCTCGAGGTCCTGGCCTGGCTGCGAAGGGAGCATCCCGACAAAACCGCCGAACTGGAGCACGGGATGGACCTCACGCCGCAGCGGCTGGCCCACTGGGCCGACGCCATCGGGCGCCTGTACGTCGCCCACGACCCTGAGACGGAGCTGATGGAGCAATGCGAGGGCTTCTTCGACTTGCACGACGTAAATCTGGCCGACTATGAACCGCGGGACATTTCGATGCAGGCGCTGTTGGGGATCGAGGAGACGCAGCATTACCAGGTCATCAAGCAGCCTGACGTGCTGATGCTGCTCTACCTGCTGGGTGATAGGTATAACCCGCAAACGCTGCGGGTCAACTGGGACTATTACACCCCCCGCACCGACTTGAGCTATGGCTCGTCGCTGGGGCCGGCAATCCACGCCTTGCTGGCCGCCCGCTTGGGAGACCCGCAAGCGGCCTATGAGTATTTTGTGCACGCTGCCCGGACGGACCTGCAGAACGTGCGGGGCAATACTGAGGACGGCATCCACGCTGCGACGGCCGGAGGACTGTGGCAGGCGATAGTGTTTGGCTTTGCCGGGCTGCGGCTAAATGGGGAAGGATATACTGTTACCCCCCGGTTGCCCGCCCACTGGCAGCGGCTTTCGTTTTCATTTGTTTATCGAGGCAAGCGAGTTCCCCTGGTGCTGTCTCATGCTAGTTCACCTGGAGGATCGCCCACGTAACACGCAACACGTAACACGCAACACGTACCACTTGTCCTACAATAGTACTCTGGTACTACCGGTTTGTTGACAGTTTTCCAAATTTGTGATATGTTAACATCGCCCTCCAAGTTCGTTGGTCGTGCATCGTTGCCACCATCGCCGAGGGCAGCCTTGGATAGAAAGGAGGTGCTCTTCATCAGATAATCCATTCTAGTCAGTGCCTATCGTCGTTCGTTCTATGTTGGTAAACCCATTCTATTTACCCCGTAAAGGAGTAAGGAGGAAGAAGAATGCGTAAGCTTATGCTTCTAAACCTGTTGGTCGCTGCTGTCATGGTGTTGGCAGCCTGCGGGCCGGCGGCGACGCCGACTGCGGCTCCCACCGAAGCGCCTCCCCCCGAGGCGGCTCCCACCGAGGCTCCCCCCGCCGTAGCCAAAGAGGCGCCGATGCTGGCGGAGTTGGTGGCGGCTGGCACGCTGCCGTTGCTCGAAGAGCGCTTGCCGGCGGAGCCGCAGGTAGTTCAGGTCGTCGAGTCCATCGGCGAATACGGCGGCACCTGGCACAACGTGACGTGGGATCCCGGTGTGGGCAACATCAAGATGGCGCTGTACGATCCGGCCGTGCGCTGGAAGTCCGACTACACCGGCTACGAGCCGGGGCTGGCCGAGAGTTATGAGTGGTCCGAGGACGGCAAGACCATCACCTTCCGCTTCCGCCAGGGCATCAAGTGGTCCGATGGCGAGCCCTTCACCATGGAGGACATGAAGTTCTGGTGGGAAGACCTGGCGCTGAACGAAGACTACAAGAAGGTCTCGGTGCCGTGGTGGGCCCGCAACACTGACGGGTCGCCCATCACGATGGAGTTCCCCGACGACTACACCTGGGTGCTCAAGTTCGACCAGGCGCAGTGGATCATGCCCTTCGTCCTGGCGCAGGGCTTCTGGGAGTGGGAGCCGCTGATGAAGCCCAAGCACTTCCTGGTTCAGTGGCATCCCAAGTACACGACGGGCGCGACCTACGAGGAGCTCGACCTGAAGGACCGCTTTACGGAGACGCCCGGCTACCCCTGCCTGATGGCGTGGTGCTTGAAAGAGTACACCGCTGGCGAGTCCTGGCTATTCGAGCGCAATCCCTACTACTGGAAGGTGGATCCCGAGGGCAACCAGTTGCCGTACATTGACTACCTCCAGGTCGAGCTGGTGCAGGACCTGGAAACCCGCAAGCTGCGCGTCGCGCAGGGCAGTTACGACTGCACCTTCCGTGGCGTGGACGATCCCACCGAGATTCCCTTCCTGACGGAGCAGTCCACGAAATACAACTACCACATCGTGCCGGGCTGGATGAACGGCGCCGGCGCGTGGCCCGGCTGGATCGTCAACATGGACTACCACGAGGAGCAGCAGTATGACCCGGCGACGGAGACCGCGGAGGCCAAGGAGATCCGCGAGATGATCCGCACCCAGGCGTTCCGCAAGGGGCTCTCGCTGGCGCTCGACCGGCAGCGCATCGTGGACGTGGTGTGGGGTGGCATCGGCACACCGCAGCAGTTCACCATCAGCCCGCAGGCGTGGCACTTTGCCAGCCCCGAGGGCCAGCAGGTCTTTAAGGAATGGGCGGCGGCCGACGCGGAGTACGATGTCGAGAAGGCCAAGGCAAAGTTTGACGAGCTCGGCTTCGTGGACGCCGACGGCGATGGCTATCGTGACCTGCCCAGCGGCAAGCCCTTCACGCTCGTCATAGACCTGAACGACTGGGGTGGCGAGCGCGTCACGACCGAGGCCACCGAGGTGTACCGGCAGGGCCTGGAGGCGGTGGGCATCAAGGTGATCGTCAACAACGTCATCGGCCAGCCCGAAGGCTCGACGCGCGGTAACTATGGCGCTGGCTGGGTGCTGCGCAATACACACGCCTCGGAGATTGACCTGTGGACGTACCCAGACTGGGTGTTCCCACTGCGCGGCGGCGGCGAGGGCTCGCGCGCCTTCCCGATGCAGGGTCTGTATTACCAGACCGGCGGCGCGGAGGGCTGGAAGCCCGAACCCGGCAGCCCGGCGGCCAAGCTCCAGGACCTCTATCGCCAGGGCCTGCAGGAGCCTGACGTCCAGAAGCGCCACGAGATCGTGTGGGAGGCCATCCGCGTCCACATGGAGGACGGTCCCTTCGTGATCGGCGCGGCTGGCGACCAGCCCATGCCGGTCGTCTGCAAGAACTCTTTCCACAACGTGCCCGAGTACGGCGTGCTCGGTCCGTGGGCGCCCGGCAGCCCCGGCAACGTCCATCCTGAGCAGTTCTGGATGGAGCAATAGCAGCCGGTCGCTGTGTACCGATGTGGCGGGCGGGGTCACCTGCCCGCCACATCGCCAATCGCCGTTTGTACAAGGGTTCCGCCATATAACTGCTCACCCTCCCGCAGGTTTGAGCATTTTCTCGGCTGAAAATGGCGCCCCTAGACGGAATGCAGACCCGAAACGCCGCTCCAAGCAACCTGCGGGAGGGTAGGCTGAGTAGTTCCCATTCGTTGTTCTGGCAAGGAGGTGGACATGCTTTCGTACATCCTGCGCCGCCTGGGGTACGTCCTCATTATGCTCGTGCTGGTCTCCTTCGTCAGTTTCTTGATCATCGAGTTACCTCCGGGGGATTTCCTGACCCAGAAGTTGCAAGAACTGCAGGCGCGCGGCGATCGGAGCGCCGAGATGCGCATTGCGGAATATCGCGCGCGCTATGGCCTGGACCAGCCATTGCTGGAACGGTACTGGATCTGGGTTTCCCACTTCGTCAGAGGTGACTTTGGCGATTCATTCGCGTTCGAGCGGCCCGTCACCGAGGTGATCGGCCAGCGCGCTGGGATGTCGGTGATCCTGGCCCTCTCCACCATCACGCTGGTCTGGCTGCTGGCGATTCCCATCGGGGTGTACTCGGCCACCCACCAGTATTCCTTCGGCGATCAGGTCTTCACCACCATCAGTTTTATCGGCTTAGGGATGCCGGGGTTCCTGCTGGCGCTCCTCGTGCTGTTCTTCGCCATGGTGTTCCTGGGGCAGGAGGTGGGAGGGCTGTTCTCGCGGCAGTTCCAGGATGCGCCGTGGAGTTTTGGGAAATTCGTTGACTTGCTCAAACACCTGTGGATTCCGGCTTTGATCAGCGCCGTGACCGGTACGGCCAGCCTGATCCGCATCATGCGTGGGAACCTGTTGGACACGCTCGGGCAACCGTTCGTCGAGGCCGCCCGCGCGCGCGGTTTGAAGGAGCGCACGGTTGTCTGGAAGCACGCCGTGCGCGTGGCCCTCACTCCCCTGGTCGTGATCCTGGGCACGGAGGCTCTTCCCAACATCGTTGCCGGCGATGCGTTGGTCTCAACAGTGTTGAACCTGCCCACCGTCGGCCCGCTGTACGTGCGGGCCTTGCAGGTCCAGGACATGTATCTGGCCGGCACCGTGTTGGTGTTTATCGTGGGTGTGACGATGATCGGCAGCCTGCTGGCCGACCTGACGCTGGCGGCCCTCGACCCACGCATCCGCCTGGAATAAGTGGAAGGTGAAATCATGGCTGAGCAAGAAATCCCTGAAGTCAAAACCGCCAAGAAGCAGCAGATCAGCCAGAATTACTGGAGCCTGGTCTGGTGGAAGTTCAAGAGGAACCGGCTGGCCGTTTTCGGGGGGATTATGATCGTCATCTTCTACCTCGTCTGCGGCGTGTTTGCCGAGTTCTTCACCCCCTACGTCCTCCAGTACCAATCCAATTACCTGGAGGCCCGCCCCCAGCCACTCGTGTTCAAGAATAGAGAGGGGCAGTTCAGCCTGCGGCCGGCTGTGTACGGGCTGGAAGAGCAGATTGACATGGTGTTGCGCAAACGCTCCTATGCCGTGGACCGCACCAAAATCTATCCCCTCTACTTCTTTGTCAAGGGCCAGCCCTACCGACTGTTCGGGTTTATCCCGGCAGACGTTCACCTTTTCGGCACCGACCCGGCCGATGCAGAAGCCCACGCCTTCCTCCTGGGTACCGATCGCCTGGGACGCGACGTCCTCTCCCGCATCATCTACGGCGGGCGGCTTTCCCTGCTGTTGGGACTGATCGGCCAGGTCTTGACCTTCGTTGTCGGGACGGTGATGGGGGTGATCTCGGGTTATTACGGCGGGGCGACGGACATCGTCGTCCAGCGCATGACCGAGTTCGTGGGCGCTTTTCCCGACATTCCCCTCTTTATGGCGTTGGCGGCCGCCATCCCGGTCACCTGGTCGCCCATGTTGGTGTATTTTATGCTTACCCTGATTCTCGTCTTCATCCGCTGGGGCGGGCTGGCGCGCCAGGTGCGAGGGCTGATCCTCTCGCTGCGGGAGCGTGAATACGTGCTGGCCGCGCGGAGCGCCGGCGCCAGCGACATCCGCCTCATGTTCCGGCATCTCTTGCCGGGCACGATGAGCCACGTGATCGTCATCGCCACGCTGATGATCCCCGGCATGATCATCTCGGAGACGGCCTTGTCCTGGCTGGGGCTGGGCCTGCGTCCCCCGCTCACCAGTTGGGGTGTGCTGTTGCAGGAGGTCAGCAGCGTGCGCTCGATCCGCTTTGCGCCGTGGCTGCTCCTCCCGGTTCCGTTCGTCATCCTGGCCGTGCTCTCTTTCAACATGCTCGGCGATGGGCTGCGTGATGCGTTGGATCCGTACGGGGGTCGGTAGGAGGAGCGTGCCATGCCTGAACCATTAGTAGAAGTCAAAGACCTCAAGGTCGAGTTCGACGTGCGAGATGGAATCGTCCACGCCGTGGATGGCGCTACCTTCACGGTCTATCGGGGCCAGACGGTGGGCATCATCGGCGAAAGCGGCTGTGGCAAGTCTATCACCGCCAAGGCTATCCTGCAGATGGTCCCCAGACCCGGCAAGATCACCGGCGGCGAGATCTATTACTACCGCCGGGTGCGTGTGAATGGCTCGGGTGAGACTATTGAGCAGGTGAACGTCAGGGAGTTGCACCCGGATGGCCCCGAGATTCGCAGGATCCGCGGTGGCGAGATTGGCATGATCTTTCAGGAACCGATGAGCTCGCTCACCCCGGTCTACACCGCCGGCTCCCACATCGGCGAAGCGGTCACGCTGCACCAGCTCTTGCCTGTCCGTAAGGTCGGCGACCAGATAGCGGAAACCATCCAGGCGCACCGCTCAGTCACCCGAGAAGAAGCCCGCGAGATCGCCATCGAGATGCTGCGGAGGGTGGGGATTCCCAAGCCGGAGCAGCGCGTGGACAGTTATCCACACCAGTTGAGCGGTGGGCAGCGGCAGCGGGTCATGATCGCCATCGCACTCTCTTGCCAACCGGTGATGTTGATCGCCGACGAGCCGACGACGGCGCTGGACGTGTCCATCGAGGCGCAGATCCTGGACATCATGCGCGAGTTACAGGAGACGGTGGACATGGCCATCATGTTCATCACCCACAACCTGGGCGTCATCGCCGAGATGGCCGAGGAAATCTGCGTCATGTACATGGGCAAGGTGGTGGAAAGAGCCAACGCCGTCGAGTTGTTCTACGAACCCCGGCACCCTTACACGCGCGACCTGCTCAAGTCTATCCCCAAAGTGGGCAAGAAAAGCCGGGAACGGTTGGCCTCCATCAAGGGCATGGTGCCTGACCCATTTCACCTGCCGTCGGGGTGTGTCTTCCACCCGCGCTGCCCGGAGTTCATGCCGGGGAAGTGTGACCGTATCGAACCGACGTGGACACAGGTGGGAGAGCACCACTGGGCCAGGTGTCTGCTGTACGAGGGGGTGTGAGAAGCATGGCTGGACAAACGCAAGATAACGTGCTGCTCGACGTCAAGGGCTTGAAAAAGTATTTTCCGATCCAGCGCGGGATGCTGAAGCGGGTGGTCGGTAACGTCAAGGCGGTGGACGACGTCAGTTTTTACGTCCGACAAGGCGAGACGCTGGGGTTGGTGGGGGAAAGCGGCTGTGGCAAGACCACCGCCAGCCGCGCCGTGATTCGCCTGTACGAGCCGACCGCCGGGGAAATACACTTTAAGACAGACAGGTTCTCAGCCGACGGCAAGCCTGAGATGGTGGACGTGCTGGCGCTGGACAAAGAGCAGATGAAAGTGCTCCGGCAAGACATTTCGATGATCTTCCAGGATCCGATCGGCTCCTTGAACCCCAGAATGAGCGTGTTCGACATCGTTGCTGAGCCGATGGTGATTCACGGTCGGGGCGCAGGACGGGAAACCGAGGAGGCCGTCATCCGGCTCTTGGAGCGTGTGGGCCTCCGCCCGGAACACATGCGCCGTTACCCTCACGAGTTCTCGGGCGGCCAGCGGCAGCGCATTGGCATCGCCCGCGCGCTGGCTTTGAGCCCGCGCCTGGTCTTCTGCGACGAGCCTGTCTCCGCGCTCGACGTCTCCATTCAGGCCCAGACGCTGAACCTGTTGCAGGACTTGCAGGCAGATTTCAACCTGTCCTACGTCTTCGTCGCCCACGACCTGAGCGTCGTACAGCACATCTCCGATCGCGTGGCAGTGATGTACGTGGGCAAGATCGCGGAGATGGCCGCCGCCGAGCAGTTGTACACCTATCCGCTGCACCCTTACACCGAAGCGCTCATGTCGGCCGTGCCCAAGCCCGACCCTCTGTACAAATCGGAACGCATCATCATGCAGGGCGACGTGGCCGACCCGTCGAATCCCCCGAGCGGGTGTTACTTTCACCCTCGCTGCCAATATGCCAAAGACGTGTGTAGCCAACAGGCTCCTGAGTTCCGCGAGCTGAAGCCGGATCACTTTGTGGCCTGCCATCGCGCCGAAGAGCTGCAACTGAAGGGCGTGTAGAGGAGGGCTTATGCAACTAAAACAGATCTCGGCGGGAGTACTTGCGCTCATCCTGTGGATCGCGACGGCCGTCGTGGGCCTCGTGGAGATCGTCGTCGTCCGGGATATGGTACTCCGGCTCTATGGCCGTTTCGGGAGCAGCTATTGGTCGGGTGTGACGCTGGGCAATGTGACCGTGCTCGTCTTGGCCCTGGCGTGGCTTGCGCTCGTCGTCGGCACGGGAGAGTACCATCGCGGGCACGTGGGCCAGCGCAACTCCTGGAGGCTGTTTGGGTGGACCATCGCCGGTGAGATAGCCATTTTCCTTCTGTCGCTCTTCGTCTGACAACATGGCGGGGATTCAGGCATCGCAGCAACGACCTTGATGACGACTGAAGCCGTTATTACAGGTCATCAAAGAAGGATGGTGGGTTCGTAGTGGCGACTTCAGTCGCTTTGTCTTACTCGCGAGCGGCTGAAGTCGTTACTATCTTGCGACTTGCTGATTTGCCGATTTGCTGATTTGCCGATTTGCCTGTCGTTCACACAGGAAGGTTCAACGACTTATCAACAGGAGGGAGATCATGGTAGACGTAGAGAAAACGATGAACTTTCTGGCCCGGGTGCCGTTGTTCCGGGGCCTGAAGAAGCGCCAGCTCGAACGGTTGGCCAGGCGGTTCGTGCCGCGTGAGTATGCCGCTGGTGATATAATCGTGACCCAGGGCCAGGGAGGCGAGGGGTTTTTCATCGTCGTATCAGGCAAGGCTGAAGCCGTTCGCCAGCGAAGCGATGGCGCCAGCGTCGTGGTCAACACGTTTGGCCCGACCGACTTTTTTGGCGAAATGGCGCTGCTGGACGACGGCCTGCGCACGGCGTCGGTCGTCGCCACCGAAGCAACGCAATGCCTGGTGCTCCCGCGCTGGGACTTTCTCGCGGCGCTGAGAGAGGACGTGGACATGGCCATCGCGATCCTGGAAGAGCTGGCCAAACGCATCCGCATGGCGCTGGACGTTTTATAGAATTGCCCCGCAACTTTTGTATAGTGTCTGGCGATGAAGTGCCCAGGCTGTGGCTTCGACAATCCGCCTGAAATGAAGTTCTGCGGTATGTGCGGCACGCGCCTGGCGCGGGCGTGCCCCGCCTGCAGCTTTGCCAACCCGCCAGACTTTCGCTTCTGTGGCCAGTGCGGCTTGCCCCTGATCCAGGAGCCAGGCCCGCCGCACCCGGGTGCGCTGGTAGGACAAGATGCCACCTTGTCCACCGTTCCACCGGTGCAACTGAAGGGCGAACGTAGGCAGGCGACCGTCATTCTCGCCGACGTGAGAAGCTCGACCGACCTTCTGGAGCGGATCGGTACCGAGGCCTGGGTGGAGATCATGAATCGTGTCCTCCAGATCCTGGAGGCAGAGGTCTATCGCTTTGGCGGCGAGGTGGACCAGTTTCGGGGCGATGGCCTGGTGGCCTTTTTCGGCGCAACCTCTGCCCACGAGGACGACCCGGAGCGCGCAGTGCTGGCCGCTACGTCCATGCACAAGGCGCTCGCACCCTACGCCGCCGAGCTGACCGAGCGGGGAAACATTGACCTTCTGCTGCGCGTGGGGGTGAACACCGGGGAAGTGGTCGTCGCCAACATCGGTGACAGCCGGCAACACAGCGAAGACACGGCCATGGGGGCCGCCCTCACCATCGCTGCCCGCATGGAGGCGGCCGCCGAACCGGGTACCGTCCTGGTCAGTGAGCACACTTACCGGCTGGTAGAAGCGCAGTTCGAGTGGCAGCCGCTGGGTGAAATCACCGTCAAGGGTGTGAGCCAGCCCATTGCCGTCTACCGGCCGTTGACTTTCCGGGCCGGCGCCATGCGGGCGGATCGCCTGCAAGCTTATGGGCTTTCTGCTCCGCTCATTGGGCGCGAGGCCGAGTTTTGTACCCTTAGGGGCTGCCTCGAGGACCTGCGCGCAGAGCGGGGCGGTATCGCGATGGTGACGGGGGACGAGGGCATGGGCAAGTCGCACCTGGCGGCCCAGGTGCGCCAGCACCTCGTCCGGGATCGCGCGCTGTTAGCCGAGGCGTGTGGCGATGGTTCTTGCCCGGCTGACATGGCGCCGCTTGAGCTGACCTGGTTGCAGGGCCGTTGCCGATCCTATGACCAATCGTCGCCCTATTCAATGTGGCTGGATCTGCTGCGGGGCTGGCTGGGTATGCGCGAGGGAGAATTAAAAGAAGAGATGCGGAATCGGCTCCGTCATCGGGCCGAACTGCTGTGGGGGGATCGCCTGGCGGAGCACTACCCTTACCTGGCCACTTTTCTTTCGCTGCCGCTGGAAGAGGCCTTTGCTGAACGGGTCAGACACCTGGAGGCCGGAGGGCTGCGCCAGCAGCTCTTTCTGACCGTCCGCAGTTGGGTCGAGGAGATGGCCGCGCGCGGGCCACTCGTGCTGGCCTTTGAAGACCTGCACTGGGCCGCTACGACTTCGCTGGAGCTGCTGGAGTACTGCTTGCCCCTGTGCGACCACGCGGCGCTTCTTTGGTTGTTCCTCTTTCGCCCGGAGCGCACCTCGCCAGTGTGGGGATTCCGCCATCGTGTCGAGACCGAATATCCCCACCGGGTGACCACCCTGACGCTGCTCCCGCTGACCGAAGCCCAAAGTCGCGAGTTCGTTGACCGGTTGGTCGGGCCAGAAGTGCTGCCGGCCGAGACGTGCGCGCTGGTTCTCAACAAGTCCGAAGGCAATCCCTATTATATCCAGGAACTCGTCCACGCGTTGATCGAACAGCGCGTGTTGGTCCAGGAGGCCGAAACGGGCCGCTGGCGCGCCGCGCGGGCGGTGGTCTCGCTGGACTTGCCGGACACGCTGCACAGCCTGCTCTTAGCGCGCATTGACTGCCTGTCACCCGAGAACCGGCGCGTACTGCAGATGGCAGCCGTGATCGGGCCTGTATTCTGGTCGAACGCGCTGCAAGTGCTGGCCGGTGATGCCGTGGCGCTAAAGACCCACCTGACGGCGCTACAACGTGCGCAATTGATCCAGGAGCGCGGGCGTGTGCCAGAACTGGGCATGGAGTACGCCTTCAAGTCCACGCTGATCCGCGATGCGGCCTACGAGAGCATGCTCAGCACGCCACGGGTCGCGTATCATCGCCAGGTAGCCGAAGGCCTCGAAAACCTCCTGGGGCCTGAGACGTGGGTGCAATACTGCGGCATGTTGGCGTATCACTATCGCGCTGCCGGCGAACCCAGGAAGGAACTGTTTTACACGATTCAGGCCGCTGAGCAGGCCAAGCGGGTCTATGCCAACGTCGAGGCGCTGGAACACTATACGCGCGCCCTCGAGTTGCTCGATGACATGGAGGCGCAGGCAACCGACGAGAACCGGCTCTACGCGATCCGGACGCAGCGCTTCGAGGTGCTCAACGGGCGGCGCCAAGTCCTCCTGCTGATGGGTGATCTCGAGGCCATGCGGGCCGACGCCCAGGCGTTACTCCAGTTGGCGCACCAGTTGGAAAGTGACCCGGCCTGGCTGATTGACGCGCTGTTACAGCAACCTGGCGTGGCAAGCTGGCGCAGCAGGGAAGAACTGGACGCGGGAGTCTCGATGGCACAGCAGGCGCTGGCGCTGGCTCAACAATTGAACGATCGTCACCGCGAAATGCAAAGTCTCTTTGCTATTGCCAATCAGCTCATCACCCTCAACGATCTGACGTGGCAGGAAGTGGGGGAGCGCGCGCTTGAGTTGGCGCGGCAACTGGATGACCAGCATTACGAAGCACGCATCCTGATCACACTGGGGATGTTCTGCAGTTGGGCCGATCGGCCGGAGCAAGGCACAGCCTATCTGGAGGCGGCGCTGCCGATATGCCAGGCCCTGGACGACAAGGTGACCGAAATAGACCTGCTGAGCCAACTCGGCCTGCAGGCGGAACGCACCGGCGACTACTATTGGCTCCTGACGGAATATCAGCAGAAGCGGCTGCGCCTCAGCCGCGAGATCGGCTACCGGGAGGGGGAGGGCACCTCGCTGATGTTGTGTGGCCAGACCCAGAGCCTCTACCTGGGCGACTATGAAGGGGGATTGGCGCTATTGGAGGAAGCCAGACGTATCCTGCAAGGCACCCCCAACGAGATATACGTTTTGCTGCGCATCGCCCAGGTCCAGGCCATGCAGCGCAGGTACGACGAGGCGCTGCAGGTGGTCGAGCGCATGGGACAGATGGACGCATTGCAGGCCATTCTTGCTCCTGGGCGCGCCGGCCTGCATCTCGTCTCGGCCATCCTGTACAACTGCTTGGGCGACGAGGCCCACCCGGCCCTCGCGTTGGAACTGGCGGCACAGGCCCGCCGCGTCGTGGCGGACACCCCGTTGTTCACCCGGCAGTACGAGATCGCCGTCGCATGCCAGTCCGCCACTGCGCACCTGGGGCTGGCAGAGTGGGCGACCAGCGAGGCAGGCTGCCAGGCGCATCACCGCCAGGCCCTGCAATCGTCTCAAGCGGCACTGGATCTCTACCAGTCGCTCGGGTTCGTCCAGATCATCGAGTGCGTCAGCGAAGAGATTTTTTTTCGCCACAGCCTGGCCCTGGCGGCCAACGGCCGCCAGACGGAAGCGGCCGAGTATCTCCGGCGTGCGAACGACGAAATGATGCGCAAACACGCGCTGCTCCCGCCCGACAGCCCCTTCCGCCATACCTACCTTGAGAACGTCCCGCTGCACCGGGATATCTGCGCAGCCTATGGAGTGTAGTGGAAAGTGTGAAATGATCAAAAATCCGCAAGCGAAAAGAGGGATTGCGCTGATCGGATCCTTCTTAGAGGAAGCAGCAAGCGTCATCTTGCTGGCATATCTGTCCCTGGCAGCGGCGATCTTTCTCAGCTATGAAATCCTGGCGGTCTCTCACCCCTATCCCCTCGACTATGGCGAAGCGCCGCTCGTTGACCAGGCCATGCGCCTGATCGCCGGGCAGGCCATCTACCGTCCCGACCTCTCGTTGCCCCCGTACACCATCTCCAACTACCCGCCTCTCTACGTCCTGGCGCTCGTCCCCGGCGTGTGGCTGTTTGGCCCGAATTTCTGGGCGGGGCGCGTGATTTCAGTTCTGTGCGCGCTGGGGACAGGCGCGTTGCTGGCGTTGACCATTGATGCGTACACGCAAGACCGCGCGACGGCACTGATGACCGGCCTGCTCTTTCTGGCCATTCCCTACGTCGTGAGCTGGTCTTCGCTGTTGCGGATAGACCTGCTGGCGCTGGCCCTCAGCATGGCCGCCTTGTACGTCCTGGTCAGGTGGCCGGCGGCCCGGTGGGGCACGCTTGTTGGGGCGCTGTTGTTGGTCGGGGCCATCTATACCCGCCAGTCGTATGCATTGGCCGCACCGCTGGCCGCCTTCGTCTGGCTGGTGGTACACGACTGGCGGCGCGCGTTGGGGCTGGCCGCCCTGGTCGGCGGGCTGAGCCTGGCCCTTTTTCTCGTGCTGAACACACTCACCCGGGGTGGCTTCTACTTTAACGTCGTCACGGCCAACGTCAACGAGTTCGGCATGGAGCGGCTCGAGTGGAACCTGCGCCGATTGCGCGACACGGCCCCCTATCTACTCGCCCTGGGTGGCGTGTCGCTGTTCCTTGCGCCT
>Ga0172363_10002439_pt1 | contig 14985 bp, 17 predicted proteins | sample LakKivs2_kivu2a2_FD_114541 | JGI IMG/M metagenome (GOLD analysis project Ga0172363, IMG submission 114541) | Sediment microbial communities from Lake Kivu, Rwanda - Sediment s2_kivu2a2 | ecosystem: Environmental > Aquatic > Freshwater > Lake > Sediment | place: Rwanda: Western Province, Lake... | reverse complement strand
TTAAAAACCCCACTTCACCAGCTTAACGGACTGGCTGCCATATGGGAGTGGGGGTATCCTGTTATTTCAGGACTCCGTGGTGAGAGCTGGAATCGAACCAGCGGCACAGGAATTTTCAGTCCCTTGCTCTACCTACTGAGCTATCACACCATATAAAAAATGATAGTGTTGGGATACTCGTCTCGTCCCAATCTTAACTGCTTAATCGTAGTTTTACGAGGCCTCGGCAGAGGGTGCTGACACTATAAACCTTACAACTACTTTGTCGACTTTCATTGTAAGAGTGACCACTATCAATATTTTTTTCTATTTCAAAGAACCCTTTTCGTCGGTGGTGTAGGTAACCCTATCAAACCTACACCCCCATCGTTTGTGAATACAAAGTTACAAAACATTTTTCTAACTAACAAGCACCCACTTATTTTTTTTTGTAGTCCCTGTCGGATTCGAACCAACGACCCTCTGCATGTAAGGCAGATGCTCTAACCAACTGAGCTAAAAGACTATTAAGTTGCGTGTTCGGGGTTCGAACCCGATTGACCTTCCTTATGAGAGAAAGTTCTTTTCCTCTAAGCCACGCAATTTATGTTACCCCCCAAGGATTCGAACCTCGATTAAGTGGACCAAAACCACTTGTCCTGCCATTAGACGAGAGGGTAATTTTAGGTTACCAATATGTCAAAGAACCTGTAAAACAAAAAACCCCGAACTTTTTATGGTTCGGGGTCTGTTATCTGTTTTACTTTCAAATATCCACAATTATTCCGAACCAATATTTTGCACACGTGGATACCAGCAATTTTTGAATTGCGACTTACTGATAATGACCATATGTTTATTAGTTCTCATTGTATTTTAATTTATAAGTATTACAAAGTTAAGAAAAATTTTAGACAAGTCAAACTTTTTTAAAAAATTTTGGATGCGTTTTCAATTAAAGATTCAATTACCACATTATCTATAGTGTTTAAAACTTCATCTATGTTGTCTAAGTCAATACCACCAATGGACATTCTAAACCATCCATTATTTTGTTTTGAACCAAAATATTCAAATGGTACCAAACCAATACCACAACTATCAATCAAAAATTTGGTATAGGATTCCATATTTGGAAACGATAATGATTCACCTAAATAAATTGAAATATAAATCCCTCCTTCAGGTCGTTGACAGTCAATGCGAAAACCTTTTTGTTTTAACTCGTCAATCTTATCACAGATTTTGGTTGATATTTCAGAATATTGTTTTGTTTTTGAAGATACAAATTTAACCATACCTTCATAATCATTTAGGTACCTTGCAACCGCGTTTTGTTCTGGTTTGGGTGACCAAGCCCCTATGTGAGAAAAAACCTCTGTCATCTTACCTATAATGTCTTGAGGACCAAATACCCAACCAACTCTAATACCTGTGGCACATAATGATTTGGAGATACCATCAACACAAATCAAATAGTTACGAATTTCAGGACATAATGTTAAAGGATGGACAAATGAACCATCAACACTCAAGTCAGAGTAAATTTGGTCAAAGAACAAATACAAAGGTCTTGAACCTACTTGACCTGCTCTTACATTGTTTTCATTTACAATTAAGTCACAAATACCTTTCAATGTTTCAGGGTCAATAACACGACCTGTTGGATTCTGTGGTGAACAAATACAAATTAATGAAGTAGTATCATTAATGTTCATATCAATGTCCTTAACCGTTGGGAAAAATGAATTCTCAGGGGTACATTCAATTTCTTGTTTTACCGCTCCATGCAAAAAACTATAATGGTTGTTATTCCAAGATGGTACAGGATAAATTACACCTTCACCACTATTAACCAATGTTTTATAGATGGTGTAGATTAAAGGACGAACACCACCACCAATTAAAATTTCATTTTCACTATAATCAACACCTTGTCTTTTTTTAAGGTATTCACTTACAGATTGTCTTAAGTTTAGTTGACCTGCAGATAGTGGATAATTTGTTAGATTTTCGTTATACGATTCAATAATTAAATCTTTAAGTTTTTCAGGGATTGGATTGATGTTTGAATCAAAATCACCAATTGTTAAATTTTGAACTTTTTTTGTTTTTGAGATTTCTTTGATTTGTTGTGAAATCTTAATGATTTCAGAACCTACTATATTATTTCCAAATTTAGATAATTTTTTCATTTAAAATCTTTTCGCAATTTTAAGAATTGTTTCCTCTTCTTCTCTAGTTAACATCAATCTACCGTTAGATAATTTATCCAAAGCGATTCCCCATTCTAACTCCATAATGTTTTTTCGTTCTTCAGGAACATTGTAATAAGTTGGTTTGATATGGCCATCCTCGGTTAGAATATCAATCAATTCTTTAATTTCTCTTTTTGAACAAGCGTCAACAAAATCGCTTGGGTCTACGTCTACATAAGATTCAAATTCTGGCATATTTTTTAATATTAAATGGTTTCGTCAATGTTATCTTGAATTTCAATAATTTTTGATTCAATATATCTTTCTAATTTTTCGGACACATTAAGATATTGCTCCCTTAGTTTATGAAATTCTTCATCGTTAATTTCTTTAAAAGAACTATAATGTTTGAAACAGTAGTGAAATCCTTCTGCACCTATTCTGTATCGAACCATTTCAAAGTTCTCTAATTCTTCATATAATTTATCTATATTACTCATTGGTTTAATTTTCTTTTACAGTTATTACAAAATTCTTTACGGTTAGTACCATTAACTTTCATTAAACAGTCTTCGTCGTCGCAGTGATTTAGACCAAAGTTGTGACCTAATTCATGATTAGCAACATTCTGTAGGTTAGAAATTCTATAGTTACCGTTAATCTTTAATTGATAAGTACTAACAACAGCGGCGTCATGGTAAAATCTTGCGTAACCACTAATTAATTCAAGGTTATTCTCATGAGAACACAAAGGATGATTAGTAACATATACGTGACGACCATCACCATCAGCTTCTTCCAAGTTTAAAGTTTCAAGAGCATTAACATATTCACCGTTAATGAAATAACGAGAACTTGGGTTTGAATGTGGATTACCAATTTTAGTTTCTAAACCGTAAAAATCTTCGATACCCTGACGAACAGTCTCCAAATCTTCATGACTGTAATTACCAAAACCATGAACATATACAATATTTTTTGGTTTTTTAGTTTCAGATTTAACAACAGGTTTAGTTGATGGTTTATTTTTTACATCAACTGATTTACCATATTTACCTAACTTATGTTCTTTATCATAAGAATCAGCATATTCAGCAGCACTTTGTTTGAATTTATCAATACTATAGTTGTGTTTTTCAGCAAGTTCAAATAAAGAACCAACAATTACTACAACAATACAAAGATTTACAATTGACTTTAATGGTGATGTTTTCATACTACAAAGATACTAAAATTATTTTAACTACCAAAAAAAAATGATAAATATTTGTACGCCCGCCAGGATTCAAACCTGGGACCTAATCATTAGAAGTGATTTGCTCTATTCAGCTGAGCTACGGGCGCATATTAGATTTCTTTAATGATGTACTTATGACCTGAATCTGAGTTTTTTTCAAAAAGAGACCTCATTTTTTCAGCCTCTTCTTGAGTTTCAAACTCCATTACATCATCTTGACCGTCTAACAAAACAACAGGTAATTCAACATTAGTTGTCATCTGTTTAATCATTTTAACTATAATATACATAATACTGTAAAGGTAATATAAAAAAATAAATTAATCAATTTTATTTTTTTTTAATCCACAAATTTCCACCTGAGTTTTCATAACATAATGGCATTTGTTTAAAAACATAACTATGGTGTTTGTGCAAGTAAGAGGAAAATAACATTATTTCAAAGGAATTATTATACATTAAAAAAGACTTTATAAAATAACCCTCATTCCAATTTCTACCACTGTACACCCAACTTTTAGGATATTCAAAAGGGTAAAAAATATCGTGGAAATGAACTATAACACCCTTATTTAATATAGGTAGAACTTCATCAATAATAAAACTAACATCACTACCAGTTTTTACAATGTGACTACTATCAATAAATAAAATATCACCTGATAATAATTCTTTAAAAATATTAATAGGTGTTTCTTGTATTTTATTTTTAATTATTGTTGTAGATTTTTCATTTTCTTTAATTAACCCCATAAGTCTATCAGGATATGGTTCAATGAAAGTCAGATTAATTTTATTATCAAAAAATAACTCATTAACATCTAGCATTAAAGCCGAAGAAAACCCTGAACCTACCTCAACAATTTTTTTAGGGTTATAATACCTAATCATAGAATACAAAAAAATTGCGTCAGTATATGAATAAAATTTATTACCGTAATAGAATCTTAATTTACTTGTTTTTTCTTTTTTAAAAGGCAAATCTTCGTAAATTTTATAAAATTCTTTAACTAATTTAATTTGTTCTTTGGTATTTAAATCAATACCTAAAATACCGTCAATTTTTTCTTTATCCCATATTCTATTTTCATCTATTTTAATTTCATCTATCGAGATTATAGGATTGTAAAAATGTCCAGGCGGGTAACAAGAATTTTTAACATATTCATTGTATGTTTTTTCTATGTTGTTAATTGTGCGTTCCATATATTTGTAACAATTAAACTCTTTTTTTACCGCCAAAAACATTTGGCATTAAATTAGTCCTTGTTGGTTTAATGTTTTTTAACTTTTTACCCTGATTTACCAAAGAGTCTTTTTTCAATTGTTGAATTTCTTTTCTGTTTTTTGGTTTGTTTTGAATTTCAGACCTATTTAAATTAGGTTTAATTACTTTTTTTTCTTTTGCAATAGTTTTATTTATTTTATCATAATCAATATTGTTTGATGGTTCTCTATTTGGATTAATTGGTTTTTTATGTAAAACTCGATTAACAATATCCATTGATGTTATAGGTTTTTCATTAATTATTTGTTGATAAACGTCTTCATTATTTGGATAAATTTCCTGTATAGAAAATGGATGTTTCTTGTTAATAACATACTCGATAGAATCGTCTATATATTCTCTGTAAAGATTTTTAATTACATCAATAACTCTAAATTTGTTCCACAAATCAGAATAATCATCGTTAACATGAAGTAAAAACGGTATAAAACTATAACAATCATATTTTGGTAAAACAAATTTATGTATAACCTCATCAATAGCAATTTTATTTGATTCTACAATTTGTATCAATTCAGGCAAAAAACTACCTTTAATTAACATACCAAAACATCCGTAAACATTTTTTACCGAATAAACCCATCTTGAAACATCAGTAATTATTGTATTTGTTTGACCGTTAAATCCAATATAAGCGATTTTCCAATCATCAGGTAAATTATTAATAAATAAAGTTAACCTTTCATCAAAATCATCACATAACGTAACATCATCTTCTAAAATTAGAACTTCACCCCACTTTTTATTATTAGCTATTTTCATAACATTTAAATGAGATAGATAAGTGGCGTATTGTTTAAATTCAGAATTTTTTATAGTCCCATTAAAACCATTCAAATCATCTAATGTGTTACCATCTATTGATTCATATCTTAATATGTTGTGTCTAGTTTTAACTAGTTCTTCTTCCATTTTAGTTTTACGGTCTACTCTTTTTTCTAAATTTAAATAAAACCCATTGATTATTTTATCATTTCTATCATTCCTAACTCCAAAATTACCTTTAATTTGAACTTTAGATAATATTTCAGGATGCCAAACAACATTATTTTGATTATATAATGCGGTAATAAAATCATAATCACCACCTCTATTAGGTACCCAATCCACAATTTTAGAAGAGTGTACTAAAACACATAATGTACTAATGTCATTTAGTACTGGTTTTTTACCATAATTTTCAGGACTAGGTACAGTTTTAATATCCAACTTACCTTTAAATAAATTAACAGTTTCAGTATTACTATAATCAATATTAGGTGTTAAACACATTTCATCATCATCATCAAGATATTGACACCAACCATTTAAGAATGGTTTTACAACGTTAAAATAATAATTATAAATAAAAGGTCGTCTATTTAATTTTATTTTTTTTGAAATTCTATTGACAGTTTCTTTATTTATTATGTAATAATTATAATCAAACCCTTTAGCAAAATTATCAACGTATTCCAAGTCTTTTTCATCGTCTATAGTTATATGTAACTTGGCCGATGGATAAAATCTTCTAACACTTTTAATACAAACTCTAAAAAAGTTTTTTCTACCTGAAGTTCTTGTTATTATATTGTATCTGTTCTCAGTTATTTTTAATTTTTCGTACAGTTGTTTATCTTTTTTTAAAATATTATCAGTGGTTTCAAATTTAAATTTATTAACAGTGGCACTTTGATTTGATGTTATACCACCATCAATTAATAAACCTCTTTTCTTATTAAAATCAAATAGTATGTTATCACCATACCATATTTTAAGTTGTTCAGGTATATAATAATAATTTTTAACATACATAAACGAACCAAAATGGTTTGTAGGGAATTTATCTATACTTTCAATTCTCATATTATTAGTTTTATTACCCATCCTAACCCCAATAATGTCGAAATTAGATTCATCAATAATTTTTAGTACACTATCAATATCCTCAATAATGATATCATCATTGGCAATAATTAATTCATACTTTGAATACGAAAAACCTATGTTCCAAGAAGGATTTACAAACACATTTTTGCCTTCAGTGTGATAAATTATTTTATCGTTAGAGTCAAAAATTACTCTACTTTCAGGTTCATTATCAATTATTATTATTTCTTTAACGTAATCAGAACTTTGATATTTTGGTATCATTGTTTCAATATGTTTACTTTTCCACATGGTTGGAATTACAATAGAAAAAAATTTATTCATGCGACTTGTTCTTGTTTATTAATTAAGTATACGGTATTTAACAATAAAATACAGAAATATAAGTATTAATAGTTTTTTTTACCTATTTCTTTTTTTGTTCTAACCGTTTTACTATATTTAATTAAAAAATGGGAACATGGACAAAGTTTTAGTACTTAATTCAGATTACACACCTATAAACGTAACAACTGTTGTACGCGGTTTTGTTTTGGTAAGTAAGGGTAAAGCGGAGATATTAAAGTCTTCTGATAATCCTATTGTTACTGGTTACCAAACGTATATTAGACCTGTAATAATTAGGTTATTAACCTATGTTAGATATAGAGTTAGAAACTTAAAGATTAATAGAAATCGTATTTTTAAAAGGGACTTAAATCAGTGTGTATATTGCGGTTCAAGAAAAAGTTTAACTATTGACCACGTATTACCTAAGTCAAGGGGTGGTGATAATTCATGGACTAATTTAGTTACTTGTTGTTCTCTATGTAATAGGAAAAAAGGTGATAAAACACCTGAAGAGGCTAATATGAAACTAACTCGTAGACCATATGAACCTACTTTATTTTCCGAAATAATAAATCCAAGTATTTCGGATGTTTGGAATGATTTTCAGAAGGCTTATATATAAAATAAAAGAGTATCTTTCGATACTCTTTTATTAGATGTGAACTACCCCCTTTCTTTTAGATGGTTTATACACTTTCAGATTTTACTCTGATAGTCTCTTTTAGGATAAAGCCTTTTCTTTCATTGTTTCACCCGCTAAATCCATTTTATCTTTAATTTTTGATATACTAGGACAAACTAAGTCAGCAATAGCCCCTTCAATTTTTTGACCAAAGCTTGAGTCTGTAAACATATCAACCAAAGAATTTCTAATTATATCATATAAATATCCTTCCATTCCTTGTTCTTTTTGTATTTTTCTTGCAATACCTTCACCAACACCTTTGGATATCGCGTTACTTAGATATTCACAATTAAATATTTTACCGTTTGCGTAATCTCCAACAGGAATGTCACCAATTGTTGCTATGAAAATATTTGCTAAATACCCATCAGTACCTATACCTAATTTTTCAAGAATTAACTGTACAAATCTTTCTTTAATTGTATCAAAAATTCCACCAGGTACATTACCAAAAAAACCCTTTATAATGTCTAAAAATTGTTCATTTATTAATCTGTCATTAAAACCTTGAGACTTTAAGTAAAACATTTCACTAAGTAAGTCATCAACAAATTTTTCTTTTTGTTTTTTTGTTTTAGGTTTTCCTGATTCAGAAATAATTTTAAATCTGGTATTAATTATATTATATTCCTCTACCAAACTTTTTTTTTTAGACTCAGAAAGTTCGTTAAGGTTTTCTCTGATAATTCTTTTTAAAACAGATTCTCTTACAAATCCACTTTCACTACCTGTAGATAATTTATATGAAATTGTTGTACCATCCCTAAATTTATATGTTGGTGCGTATTGCAAAGCTTCTAAAGTTTTTGAAAATTTATTACTTAAAAATTTATCTTTTTTAATTAAATCATTATCTCTACACGCAATAACAAAATCTTTAGCATCATCAATCTCTAACTGAGGTATTGGTAATTTACTTTGAAACGCTTGATAATAATTATCAATTAAATTTCTACAATTTTCTTTATTCATACCATCATTTGTGATTGACATTTTATTATCATTTATAGCTTTATAGATGGTGTTTTTATCCAAATTCATAGCCCCAACTTGCCCTTTACACATAAAAATATTACCAACTTTAACTTTAGTAACTTGTTTAGCTCCAGGTTCTAATTCTTCAGGAGTACATTCATGGTATCCTTTTGAAGTGTAAACTTCTATTGAAGATGTTATTGATGCGCCTTGTTTACAAACCCAAATAAATGTGTCAGTATTTGTAGGTATTAATGATTTAATATCGGTTCTGCTTGAAAGTTCTTTAGTTGCAGTAATAAAATCTGATAATTTTGTTAAAGTACAAACACCGTTAACTTTATCAGTATTTTTAACACTTTCATCACCATAAGTAAATACATTAGCTATTTTAGAGTCTTTAACTGTTTTTACAAAATTTTTAAGGTCTTCATTCATGGAATCTTCTTGCAATTTTCTTAATTTAGCACAAGTCCATGTACGGGTAGTGGGGTTTTTGGTTTTAAGTTCGTTATCACTATAATATTCTAACACACCATTGTCTTGTCCTTGTACTGGCGCTCGTAACACCGCGTTTGGGAACCCAGGGACTTTTGTGGAATTTTTCTTAAGCCACACTTCCTCACCATTAAGATTATATACGTTACCATCCGCAGGAAAACAACCAGCTTGATAAGCCATTTTTAATTGTTGATTCATCATTTTAACCGCGGTTTCATCACTAGCACCGCCTTTAACACCCTGTTCAGTTAAAACTTTTTTTACTAATTTGTTTATATTTGTTTTCATTTTGAAATTTATTTTTTTGATTTAAATTTATTACACATCAGTACCTGTTATAATATTATCTTCAACACTACCTTTTCCATCATCATCATCAACTTGAGTTGTATCACAATTTTGAATAATTTTATCGTAAACTTCTTTAGTGATTGTTGTTGAATACCCTTTTTCTTTTAATTTAGTTTCAGTTTCAGGACCGTAATACCCGTCAGGTTTTTCTCCAATACATTTTTGAATCTCTTTAAGATTAGGATTCTTACAATATTTAGTGAATGGTAAATCAGGACAATCTCTATATTTTCCATCTTCAGGAACTGGTGGTGGAACTGGTTCTTCTTCATCTTCTTCAGGTACTGATTCACCAGGATAAAAATATGCGAAAATTGCTGCTAAAATTCCTGCAGCAGCATATTTTTTCCAATGTTTACCAAAGTGTTTTTTAATTGCCTCCCAAGTACCACTTTTTGTTGGTTGTTTAGTTATTTCTTTAGCGTATTTTTCGGCTAATTCTTTGGAAGTTTGATTTATAGATTGTTTAATTTCTTCCGTCATAGTTCTTCTAATTTCTTGTTCTAACGTTAACTTTTCAGCGTTAGTTAAAGTTCTTCCACTTTGTTTTTCAATCTGTTGTAAAACTTTCTCAACGGTTTGTTTTTCTATATTTTTAGCCCCTTGAGCACCAGCTCTATAACTAGTTGCGGTACCTTTTTTAATTTCCTGTATTGCTAATTCCTTAGCCTCACTTTTCATAAACGCTTCGATTTCCTTTTCAATAGATTCCAAGCCCATTCGTTTTAATGATGCAAATTGTTCAGATAATACACTGTGGATAACATCTTCATTAATAGCGGTAATTAATTTAAGGGACACCAATTCTCTAAATCTATTAATTTCTTCTAAAACTTCTTTTCTCATTTTATTTTTATTTTTTTATTTTAAACTTTTGTTTGTTTATTACTTATTGGTGATAATACTTTTTCTGCACCTTTAGATAATGTTTTCATTACATTACCAATAGTATTATTAAATGCCGATTTAACTGAATGTGGTATATACTTTGTAACCAAACCTCTGTCATCCATTTCAACATTGGTGTATAACGCCAATTCATAATTGTTAATTTCACCGTCAACCTTTTCAATAACACCTTTATATTGAGGATTTTTACTAATACACCCTTCAAATGTTTTTACTGCGGTTTCGGTATTTTTGGTAAATTTATTACTATCATTTTTTAATGAATTTACAACATTGTCATCTATTTTACAATCAGGCCACATAGTATTATGGTATTCTGAAAAATATTGGTTAACACCCGCAATATCATTACCTGAATCTCCAACTTTTAGGTTTCTTTCTTTAAAAAACCAAGCTATTGCTAATCCGCTTCCAACCGCAACCACACCTTTTTTAGAAAATAATTGTTTAATAAATGTTTCAACACCTGAAATAACTTTATTCAAACCGTTAAATACAGTTTGAATTACTTTATTAATACCTGGCATTTTTTGAGCTAAATAACTACCTACACGGCTTAAACCATTTTTCAACCCTGGTAATTTATTAAGTAAACCTTGTAATAATTTACCTGTTGCTGAAGTTGTAGTAACTTTACCTGCGGTTTTTAATGCGGCTTTAGTCGCTTGTCCTGCTGCGGCAGCGAATAAAAATGAGATTAAATCAATTATTAAAAACATATATGGGTTTGCATTACGGTCAGGGTCTTTAGGGTCTGACTCTCCCATTATTATTTCATACAAATCAAGTAGTACTATTAATCCCCATATCGCTTTATTAATTCCTGTTGTAATAGGAAGTAATGCGGTTGCAACGTCAACAACAATACCTATTGTCGTATAAGCGTTTCTTCTAATCCATCTTAACAAAGGAATGACACCTTTCTTAAGAATCGGTAATATAATTTTTTTAGCAGCGGCACTTAATCCTGACAACACTATACCGCCAACTTTAGCACCCGCATCAACAACTTTACCTGTTGCTCGTAAGAATTTATTTGATTTATAACCTGAAGATAACGTGGCGTCAATAGTTTTTAAATGGTCATAAATAGCTTTATATTCCCAATCAACATCAGACATTTCATCATTAATATATGATTTAATGTCCATATTTTTTTTCTTCTTTAATTGTTGATTTACCTTATCTAATAACTCTTTATTATTAATTCTTTTAATTTGTTTTAGCGCTTCAGCTTCATCATCGTTAAATGTTTTAGATAATGCGTCAACCAACTTAGTTGTAATATCTAAAGCGGTTGCATCAACATTTTGTTCTGAAACCAAAGTTCTTAATCCATCAAAAGATTCACTAACAATTTGTTTAGCGGTTTTAGTGTTAATAGATTCGGTTATAATTGTTTTTTTACCAAAATTTTCTTCCCATTCTTTAACCAATCTTAATGATTGTTGTGGTGAAAATATTTCAGAAATAATTGTTAAAATTTTTCTTGGTTTTGATAAATATTCTTTTAAAGTTATCTCACCTGAATTAAATTCAAAATCGTTATTATCTTTAGCTATTTGAACTAAATATGGTAACATGCTTTCATTATAGGGTATATAGAAACCTTCATTTTCACAAACATAAAAACCTTTGTTTGTGAAAACGTATTTTTCATCTTTTGACACCCCTAATAGTTCTGTATTCATATTAAATGACGATTATCTATAAATATATCAATTTATAATAAAGTATTCGCTTTTCCTCTTGTTAAACCAGATGTCCACACTTTTTGTTCAGGATTATGAGTCGGTCCAAATTTTCTACCACTAGACCACTTAGTTACAGTCGGGTAAGCTGGTTTAGAACCACCACCTGAAGAAGGTGCTGCCGCGGCATCTTGTTCATCAATCTCACCATTATTTTCTTTTGTGGTGAACTTTTTCATTAAATAGATAATTTGGTCAACATCACTCTTCATACCAATAAATAGTTTGATAATAAAAAACCCACTGTGAAGTGGGTTTATTTCTTTAAAAAAAATCTGATTTAGGTAATTTGTCAGGATATATCAGATAATACTCATTTAAAAATGATTTGATTTCATCTTCTTCATTTTCTTTTTCCAAATTATCATCAAAAAAATTACCAAATAAATCATCAATATCGTCGTCCTCCTCGTTATACATTTCAATTAATGTATTTTCGGTAAAATTATCAAAATTATACCCAAAAGATTCTACCTCATCTAACTGTACTTGGTCTGTTCTTATTTCATCATCACCATCGGTAGTTAATCTAAAAGTAACGTCCAATGTTTTTGACGATTCATTAATGTAATACGAAATTAATTCTTTGATTTCCATGTTATTTTTGTGTTGTATGTTTATAACAAAGAAATATCTTAAATTTATTAAAAAGACAAAAATTAATAATATTTTTTAAATCTATTAAACATGTCTAATGATTCTTGGATATTAAATGCGATATCACCCTTTTCTTCATTGTCAAAATCATCACCAAATAATTCGGTTTCAAACTCATCCTCATTAAAATTTGTTCCTGGCCAAGTTGACATGTCATCCCCATCATAATCCATAAACTCATCATCCATTTCAGGGTCAATTAAGAACATTGTTTCACTTTCAGTATCATCAACGTCAACGGTTCCATTTGGTAAATCATATGGGCCGTCACCAATCATATCAAGTCTTTCACCTAAACTAACATATTTTTCATCTTCAAAAGTTTCTTCTGGTTCAAAGCCATGTGAACCTGAATAAACATCTTCATTAATGTTCATGTTTCTGTATGTCATAACATCACCTTTGTTACTTACAGTTATACCACCTTTATCATTGGCGAAATCTTGGGTATATAATGGACTCATATTTGATGAGACGTTATTGGTTGCGAAACCATTATAAAGTTCTTTGTGTTGGTCAAGGATATTATTTCTTTCTTCTTTTGACATTTTGAAAAAATAAGCGTTCATAGTTTTCTTTTACTAATAAATATATTGATTGATGGGAATATTTTATCTATGATTATAATATGTTTAAAGTAGATATAAACGAGTACGCTGAAGGTGCTATTTTATTGGATGGTCTTGAGTCCGCTATAATTGGTATTGTTGAGGAATTTGGTAATGGTCCTAGAATTTTATATTCTAAATCTAAGATTTTAAAAATTCTTGAAGAGAGAGATTTAATGACACAAGGTGAGGCTGAAGAGTTTTTTGACTATAATATATTGGGTCTTTATGCTGGAGAACAGAATGCCGTGTTTTTAGATTTGGAAATTTATCCTGTTGAAAACGGTGGTAATTGGGATTATATGTTAAAATAACAACATATAATTTTCAAGAACCATTTGTGAATAACGATGTAAGTATCTATTAATTTGGTCTAAGTCAGGTTCAATATTTTTAGATTCTAAAGCTTTAATAGTACCATTAATCATTTCAGCTTGAGCTTGGTCAGCCATTTCAATTACTTTATCAAAGGCCTCTTCGTCGTGAATTGGTTGGTATTTGAATTCGTGTTTTATTCTTTCTGAACCCATGTATAAATAAGGTGCGGCGCCAAACATATTTGTAATACCTGACTCTCTAACAGCAATTAAATATTCTTTTAAAAACTTCCTATTAAAGAATTTAAATATATCCATATTCTTTACTAGTTTTTTAAATTTTTCAATTTCACCTTGGTTTTCACCTAACTTAACTTTTTTTCTTTTTTCAAAACTATCAACTAAATCCCACTTATCAATTCCATCAATTAATGCTAATTTACTTCCGTTATCCCACTCCACATAATACTGAGTATCCCCAAATATAGTGATTTTCTTAATAACAGTACCTTTAGTTCCAATTGGAACAGGTGTATTGTCTTCCATGTGAAATAATATAATTCTATCACCTTCTTTTAATTCAGGATTTATCATCTGTCGTAATATTTATTAAATAAATATAATCAAAGTATTTATTGTATATGAGTAAAACCTTGTTAATTAATGAATCCCAAAAAAATTGATTCTTTTAGAATCAGCTAATGACGAGTTTGGTGATATTATAAAAAAGAATTATGACTTTGTTAAGGAGGTTATTAAACTGTCTTCAGAACAAATGAGTCTTAATTTGGAATTTTTATTAACTTGGGGTGCAACTATTGGTGGTTTTGTCGGTCCTTTAAATGATTTTATTGTTGGTAAATTTCCTGAAGTTTCGGATGTTGAGTTAAGTCTTATAATCACGGGAATAATTGCGGTTTATTATGTTAACAATAAAGAAACGGTTAAAAAAATAATTGAGCATATAAAAGAAAAAGGTGTTTTTAACATTTTTACCTCAGCATTTAATAAAAGTAAGGAATTAAAAAGTATTTTTTTAAATTTTATGAGTAGTTTAAATTTGACTCTGCATAAAGTAACAAATATTATGTCATATGCGTTTATAATTCCACTTATACCTATGATTTATGAATCAGTTTCAAGTGGGGTTATGACACCTGAGGATGGTAAAGAAATTGCTCTTAGATTAGGGTTATTTGGTTTATTAACGGTATCAGGTATTGCTCTAAGAGAATTTATAATTAAATTAATTAAGAGATTTAGAGGTCCCCATCAATAAAATCAGATAGTTTATTTCTAAACATTTCAATCGATTCGTAACTTAATGGGT
>Ga0172363_10002437_pt1 | contig 14997 bp, 15 predicted proteins | sample LakKivs2_kivu2a2_FD_114541 | JGI IMG/M metagenome (GOLD analysis project Ga0172363, IMG submission 114541) | Sediment microbial communities from Lake Kivu, Rwanda - Sediment s2_kivu2a2 | ecosystem: Environmental > Aquatic > Freshwater > Lake > Sediment | place: Rwanda: Western Province, Lake... | reverse complement strand
CTGTTCTGCACCAGGTTCCTGCTTCCTGCCTGTGGTACCATAGATTTTTTCTCCCATCTTTGATGCAGTACGCTCCAGTTCGTCAGTGGCATTTTTTATCCTTTCAACATCGTCGCCTTCAAGTTCCTTCTTCAGATCGTCCAATTTCTGCTTCACGAGATTCTTTGTCTCCTCGTCAAGCTTCGAACCGTGCTCCCTCAATGCATTTTCCATGGCATACACCTGGTGCTCTGCCTGGTTGCGGGTCTCCGCCCTTTCTTTATTCTTCTGGTCTTCAGAGGCGAAATTTTCCGCATCCCTGACCATCCGGTCGATCTCGCTTTTATCCAGCTTGTTTGGCGCGGTAATCTTTATCGACTGCTCCCTGCCGGTTCCGAGATCCTTTGCCGAAACGTTCAGGATTCCGTTGGCATCAATGTCGAAGGTCACCTCTATCTGCGGTATGCCTCTTGGCGCCGGCGGTATGCCGGTCAGCAGAAACCTTCCCAGGGAAGTGTTGTTCTGTGCCATCGGCCTCTCGCCCTGCATGACATGAATCTCAACCTGGGGCTGGTTATCCGACGCTGTAGAAAAAATCTGGCTCTTTTTGGTCGGAATTGTGGTGTTCCTTTCAATCAGCTTGGTAAAAACTCCGCCCAGTGTCTCGATGCCGAGTGAAAGCGGAGTGACATCCAGCAGAAGAACGTCCTTGATGTCGCCTGTCAGCACCGCGCCCTGTATGGCGGCTCCCATAGCCACGCATTCCATTGGATCCACGCCTCTTTCAACTTTCTTTCCGACATTTTCCTCCAGGAATTTCTGGACAATCGGCATACGGGTCGGACCGCCTACCAGAATAATCTTATTGATGTCTTTTGTGGTCATCTTTGCATCGGTCATCGCCCGCTTGATGGGCTCCACGCACCGGTTAACAACAGGCATAACCAGTTCCTCCAGTTTTGCCCTGGTAAATTTCCTTACCAGATGCTTCGGCCCTGTCTGGTCGGCTGTTATAAACGGCAGATTGATGTCGGTTTCCAGCGTCGTGGATAGTTCTATTTTCGCTTTTTCTCCTGCTTCTCTTAACCTCTGGACAGCCATTTTGTCCTGGCGCAGATCAATTCCTGTTTCTTTTTTGAAATCATCAGCCAGATAATTAATAATGTTGTTATCCATATCTGTTCCGCCCAGCTGCGTATCTCCGCTTGTTGAAAGCACCTCAAAAACACCTTCTGCCATGTGCATGATTGTCACGTCGAGCGTGCCTCCGCCAAGGTCGAAAACCATTATTTTCTGCTCTTTGCCTTCCTTGTCAAGACCATACGCAAGGCTTGCGGCTGTCGGCTCATTGATAATCCTCACTGTATCCAGCCCGGCAATCCTCCCTGCGTCTTTGGTCGCCTGCCTCTGATTGTCGTTGAAATACGCAGGGCACGTAATGACTGCTTTCTCGACTTTCTCGCCTAAATATGCCTCAGCGTCTTCCTTTATTTTCTGCAGAATCGCTGCGGAAACTTCCTGGGGAGTATACTGCTTGCCGAAAATCTTCACCTTGTAGTCGGTTCCCATTTTCCGCTTGATTGCAATCACCGTGCCTTCGGTATTGCTGACTGCCTGCCTGCGTGCAGGCTCGCCGACAAGCCGCTGTCCGTCCTTGGTATATGCGACATACGACGGAAATGCTTTGCCGCCGATGCTTGTCCCTTCAGCGCTCGGAATAATGGTCGGCTTTCCGCCGATCATCACAGCTGCGGCAGAATTGCTTGTTCCCAAATCTATTCCTATTATTCTTCCCATTATTCTTCCCATGTTTATCGCTTCCTTTAACAGAGAATTTGTCCGGACAACCCGGACCCTTCCGGGAGTCCGGACAAACCCGTTTCCGTTCTGTTTTCGCTTAAATGCGATTCAGGTTAATACATCCCTCCGCCCGGAGGTGCCATTGGAGGCATGTCTTTCTTTTCCTCGGGGATATCCGTAACCAGCGCCTCTGTGGTCAGAAGCAGGGCTGCAACGCTCGCTGCATTCACAATGGCAAGCCTGGTCACCTTGGTCGGATCAATGATGCCTTCCTTGACCATGTCAACGTACTGGTCTTTGGCAGCATCATAGCCGACATTGAACGCTTCCTTCTTAACCCTGTCGGCAACTACGGAACTTTCCTGTCCTGCATTATTTGCAATCTGCCGCAAAGGTTCCTCGGATGCCTTTCTGACTATGTCAACGCCGACCTTTTCTATTGCGCTTACGTCCAGTTTATCAAGCGCCTTCTGACAGCGCAGAAGAGCAACTCCTCCGCCAGGCACAATACCTTCCTCGACAGCAGCCCTGGTGGCATGAAGCGCGTCCTCGACGATGGCTTTCTTTGCCTTCATCTCAGGTTCTGTTGCCGCGCCTACATTTATAACCGCAACTCCGCCGGCAAGTTTCGCCAGCCGCTCTTCAAGCTTTTCCTTGTCGTAATCGCTCTTGGTTTCCTCAATCTGCGATCTTAACTGGGAAATTCTTCCCTGAATCGCATCTTTTTTGCCGAATCCCTCGACAATCGTGGTGTTCTCCTTGTCGATGGTCACTCTTTTTGCCCTGCCAAGGTCGTTCAACCCCACATTTTCAAGCTTGACTCCGATTTCCTCGGCAATCATCTTGCCGCCTGTCAGAATCGCTATATCCTCAAGCATGGCTTTTCTGCGGTCGCCGAATCCCGGCGCCTTTACCGCAGCGCAGGAAAGTGTGCCGCGCAGTTTGTTCACGACAAGCGTGGCAAGCGCTTCGCCTTCAACCTCTTCCGCAATTATGAGCAGGGGTTTACCTTTCTGGACAATCTTTTCCAGAAGAGGAAGCAGGTCCTTCATTGAGCTGATTTTCTTCTCGTGGATAAGAATATACGGGTCTTCAAGGTCAACTTCCATCTGCTCGGCGTTTGTGACAAAATACGGCGACAGATATCCCTGGTCGAATTCCATTCCCTCCACAACATCCAGCGTGGTCTCCATACCCTTGGCTTCCTCAACCGTAATCACGCCGTCCTTGCCGACCTTATCCATCGCATCAGCAATCAGATCGCCGATGGTATGGTCCTCGTGAGCCGAAATCGTGCCCACAGAAGCGATTTCCTTCTTGTCCTTGACCGGCTTGCTGATTTTCTTTAATTCGTCGACAACAGCCTTTACCGCTTTTTCAATGCCGCTTTTAATTCCCATCGGGTTCAACCCTGCAGTGACATCCTTAAGCCCTTCCCGGTAAATCGCCTGCGCCAGAACAGTGGCAGTTGTGGTACCGTCTCCGGCAACATCAGATGTCTTGCTTGCGACCTCCTTGATGAGCTCTGCGCCCATGTTTTCAAAGGGATCCTTGAGCTCGATTTCCTTCGCAACGGTAACACCGTCGTTGGTAATTGTCGGCGGACCGAATTTCTTATCCAGTGCAACATGGCGTCCACGCGGACCAAGCGTCACCTTCACAGTATTGGCGATCTGGTCAATACCGCGCATAACAGCGCGCCTTGCCTCTTCGTTGAAAACTATTTGCTTTGCCATTTCTACTTACCCCCTCCTTAATTTACCTTATTTATTCCTCAATTATTGCCAGAATTTCCTCTTCCCGCATAATGCTGTATTTTTCTCCGCTTATAGAGATTTCATTCCCGGCATATTTTGTGAAGAGAACTTTGTCGCCTTTTTTCACTTCCAGCTTTTTCAGCTGACCGTTCTCCATAACCTTGCCCGGACCGACAGCAATAATCTCGCCTTTTTCCGGCTTTTCCTTGGCAGTATCAGGGATTATGATACCACCCTTTACTTCATCCTTTCCCTCAAGAGGCTTTACCAGCACTCTGTCCTCCAACGGCTTAATTTTCATACCTTTACTCCTCCTCCTTTTCAGTATTTCCACATTCAGGAACCAACCTGTATTCCTGCATACGGAACCGCTTTATTTTTGAGCGTAAGCGTCATTATATCTTTTTCTTCCTTTGAAAGCAACACAAAACTTTACTTTCAAAACCACGCTCTCAGCGAATATTAATGAACGCAATAATTATGCCAGAAATCTTATTTTTTGTCAACTCTTTTATTTCCAACCGAAATATTTTGTTTTGCCGATTTTGGCTGAAAGGTAGGTATTAATATTGTTTCATCTTGGGACAGTATGTTTTACAGATGCGTTCTATTTTGAAACACTTTATCAGGCCTGCCAGTTGATGACAACGCCAATTATACTTTTATCCTTACCTTCATTGATGCGCTTGAACATCGCCGGCGCTTCTGTGAATGGAATACGATGAGTAATGCAGTTTTCCCATTTCAATGCTCCCATTGCCATATTCTTGACCACAGCACGGCGGCACGACTGCATACCGTCATCGCACGGGAAGAACATCTTCAGGAGGCGGACATGCGCGGGAATAAAATGCATTGATACCGGAGCATTGCCGTAGTTGCCCTGCCACACGAAAGTGCCCCTGGTCCGGCAAAGTGCAATTGCCTGGTCGATGCACGCTGGTATTCCGGTGCACTCAAAGACAACATCCGCGCCTTCAGGCGCTATCTTTTTCACTTCGTCTTCGACATTGCCGGATTTGCCGCTGATCAGGTAATCAGCCCCGAGTGTCCGTGCCATGGAAAGCTGCTTTTCGCTGATATCAACGGCTATCACCACGCAGCCGCGGTGCGTGCATGCCGCCACAACGCCAAGCCCGATTAAACCTGTGCCGTACACGACAACTGTCTGTCCCATGCGAGGATTCGCCATATCCACCCCAAACAAACCTACTGCAGGCATGACAAACATGCACGCCACGTCCATTGCAGCCCCGGGTATCATCTTTGCCACGCCATGAGTTGTATTCGGCCGGGTGACAATGCGGCTGCAATGAGTGCCGGATACACAGCTGACAGGTGTGCCGTCTGACAGCGACATTGCATCGTTGCCACGGAAATATACCATGTCGCCGGTTTTAAAATTGTCGACGCCTGCACCCACAGCTTCCACAACGCCTGTGCCCATGTAGCCGGTGCACAGCGGATAGGGTCCCCAGGAGATTTTGTTGCGGATCAGAGCGAATTCAGTTCCGATACTCACTCCGGTGTAGCAGGTCCGGATAGCGACCTGGTCAGACGCCGGGTCTTTCAGAACCACGTCCTGGAGCGTGAAGTTTTGTTTCTCATCGCAGATAAGTGCTTTTGCCTTCATTGTTTTTCCTTTCTCCTGCAGACCTGCAGGATTCTACTTGAATTTTATCGTAAAAGAAATATTTTTAGCAAAACTGAATTTCACCGGCTGACGTGCCAGACCGGCCACAGCATTCCACAGCAAAGGGTTTGCCACTTTGAAATGCAGGCCTGAAGGAGCGCTTTCTTCCCTGATATCCAGGAAATCCTGTCCGGACAATACCTTTACCTTGTCCAGCGCGAAATTATACTTGTCGAAAGCACCCCTGAAATTGATCCGCTTGTTGGTAAGGGTCAGCGTACCTTCGTCTTTCGTGTAGGTCTCCATTTCTTTTTTTCCTGTGTTTTGCACGTCTATCTTTTCCCTTACCGCCAGCAGAGCGCTTTTTTCTTCAAGGTATGCTTCCTCTCCGGGTTCCAGCGCGAGGGTGGTGCTTACCACCGGAAGCTTATTGGTGTCAGCGGTGCTCGTCAGGTATTTTTCCACTTCGCTCGTGTGCACCGGAGAAGGTTTGAATTTCTTCTTTGCAAAGAACCTTCTCCAGATTATAAAACCATTTAAAAGGATAAGAATGACAGCCATCAAATAAATCATTGTATCTCTGGCTTTGGGATTCATCGTCGGCTTATCATTTCTGAACCAGATCGTGCGTTTCAGAGTACCGTCCTCAGCCCATTCCCTGAATTCTCCTTCGCGCAGGTTGTTTACATAATTTCCGGTGTACCAGAGTTTGCCGCTGACTTCATAATACCATTTCATCGGACCGTTGCGCTTATTGTCTTTAAATGTATATTCCGACTTGGGACTGTTATTGCTGAAATATTCCCTGACCACTCCGTCGGGAATCGTGCCGGTTTTTTCAATAAGCCGTCCTGTTTCGTTGAATGATTCTTTCGCGACTTCACGATCGTCGTCATAATAGGTAAGCTCCTTCGTGGTGCCGCGCTCATACTGCTGGGTGATTTTTCTGGTAAGTTCACCGGATGCAAGCGACGGCACTACTGCCAGCAGGAAGAAAACCATCAAATATTTTTTCATCTGTTTTTCAATCCAGTTTATACTGCTTTATCTTGCGCCAGAGGGTGGACCTGGAAATGCCGAGGCTTTTCGCGGTTTTGCTCTGGTTTCCGTTGAATCTCGACAGTGTCTGCCTTATCAGGTTTTTTTCCATCCCGGAAATGGTCTGCCCGGAGTCCTGCGCCAGGTTTTCCGCCTGGCCTGAACCTATTGTCAGCAGTCCCTGTTTTTCCGCCAGATACACCGGCAGGTCTTTTCTCGTAATCGCATCGTTCTCTGAAAATATTACGGCATGCTGGATAATATTCCGCAGTTCCCGTATGTTGCCGGGATAATCGTAATCCCTTAAAATATTTATTGCCTCGTCGGAAATCCTTGTTACTTTTTTGTGGTGCTCGGCATTGAAAATCTTCAGGAAATGGCGTATGAGCACGGGAATGTCCTCTTCCCTTTCCCTTAAAGGCGGAATGTACAGGTTTACCACGCTTAATCTGAAAAACAAATCAGCCCTGAACCGTCCTTTTTCAACCTCCTGCCAGAGATTTCTGTTGCTGGCCGCAATAATCCTTACGTCGACTTTCCCTGTCTCATTGGAGCCAAGACGCCTGACCTCTCCGTATTCAAGAACCCGCAGAAGTTTGGACTGTCGCTCTATGTCCATTTCACTGATTTCATCCAGGAATAAGGTCCCGCTGTCCGCTTCCTCGAAAAGCCCTGGTTTATTATTGTCGGCGCCGGTAAAAGCACCCTTTGCATATCCGAACATTTCGCTTTCAAGCAGAGTCGCTGGAATAGCCGCACAGCTTATGGCGAGGAATTGCCGTTTTGCCCTGCGGCTCATCCGGTGAATCCGCCTGGCAAAAAGCTCTTTGCCTGTGCCGGTTTCACCGATAATCAGAACCGTGCTGTCATGCGCGGCAGTCCTGTCCGTCAGGTTGATAAGCTTCCGTATTATCTGACTTTCTCCGATTATTTCTTCCATTGTTTTCCCTGAAAACTGCGGCTGGCATCTTTTACGGGTATAGTGTCGCACGCCTTATAATAATGCCTGAAAAGAAGAACCGACCCGAAACACAGCGACAACAATATCAGCCAGACAGACGCCCGGCGGTCGGCCTTCACCAGGTTAAACATCGTTATCCGCGACATCAAAGGTTGCCGGAGGATTTACCCTTCCGGACAGCCAGTCGAGACACACCTCTCCTGCCTTTTCAACCGATTTTTTAACATGCGGCATCTCCTGCGGAGAAAAAGTGTCGAGTACATACTCCGCCAGATCGGAATTTTTATCGTCGTCAGGTTTTCCCACACCGACGCGGAGACGGTTGAATTCGTCGGTCTGAATGTGTTCAATAATCGACTTCAAACCGTTGTGTCCGCCTGCGCTTCCCGCTGCACGGAACCTGATTTTTCCAACCGGCAGGTTTATATCGTCGCATACCACAAGCAGATCGCATATGGAAACTTTGTGCCATCTGATTATTTCCGCGGCAGAACCGCCGCTTTTGTTGACGTAGGTCTGGGGCTTTGCAAGTATGAATTTTCCCGCAGATGCATCATTGACTTCTGCAGTCAATGCGCCGGCGAATTTTTTCCTGACATCCACGCTGAAATGCAAAGCCAGCCAGTCGATTACATTGAAACCCAGATTATGCCTGGTTCCGGAATATTCTTTCCCGGGATTACCAAGTCCGAAGAGAACTTTCATAGACCTGATTTTCGCTGCTTCTTATTCCTTCTCCTTCTTGGCGGCAGATACCTTGACTTCCTCTTTTTCCTTTTTGTGTTCTTCCTTGACTTTGTCCGTTTCCTCGCGGCGTTCCAGTCGCTCCTTCTCTCCGATGACTTCAGGCCCTGTCTGCGCCACAGGCGGTGCAGCCGCCAGCTCCTCTTCCTTGAGCTCCGTAGGAGCGCTTATCGTCAGAACCATATCATCCGGTTTCTGCAGAACTTCCAGGTTCTTCGGGATATCAATGTCCTTTATATGAAGCGCATCTCCTATTTTCAGCCCGGAAATATCCACCTCCACATTCTGCGGAATCTCTGTCGGCAGACATTTCACAACCATTTCACGCATCTGGAATTCAAGTACTCCGCCTTCCCGCACGCCCGGAGATTCGCCCTTTGCCACAACAGGTACGCGGACTTCCAGCTTCTCTGCAAGGGAAATCTGGTGAAAATCCAGGTGCAGTATCTCTTCCCAGACAGGATCGCGCTGGATATCCTGCAGCATCGTTGTGGCAACCTTTTCAGATTTACCGTCGCTGTATTTCAGATCAATCAGCACGTTTTCTCCTGTGCGCGTGGCAAGAACTTTCTGCAAATCCCTGATTTTAACCATAAGCGGCACGGATTTTTTCCTGCGACTGTAAAGTATCGCGGGAATCAGACCCTCGCCGCGCAGACGGCGGACAGCCGACCTGCCCTGCTCCGTGCGCGGTTCTGCTTTCAGTTCTATTCTTTCCTTTTTTTCCATTGTTTCTCCTCCGTTACACAAAAAGTTTACTGACAGATGTTTCGTTGTGTATGCTCAGGATCGCCTCGCCGAACAGCCGGGCAACAGAAACGGTTTTTACCCTGGGCGGCACCTGGTCCCTGCGGAGCTGTATGGTATCCGTCACCAGAACCTCCGCCAGCGGCGCATTTTTCAGGCGTTCGACGGCATTTCCGCAAAAGCAGGCATGCGTGCAGCACGCATAAATATCGCCCGCACCCCTGTTCTTGAGAAATTTCGCCGCCTCTGCCAGAGTCCCGCCTGTGCTTATGATATCGTCCGGAATAATTATGTTTTTGCCTTTCACGTCGCCAATCAGAACAAGCGGTTCAACCTCGCTGGGCCCTTTTCGTTTTTTGTCGACAACCGCCATATTCGTATTCAGGCGCTGGCTGAAATTAAGAGCCATTTTTGCGCCTCCGACGTCGGTGCATGCCACCAGGGCATTTTTGATATTCTTTTTGCGGTAGTAATCGACAAGCACCGGTTCAGCGAGAAGGTGATCGACAGGTATATCAAAAAACCCCTGGACCTGCGGCGCATGCAAATCCATTGTCAGAATGCGGTTTGCACCTGCGGTCGTCAGCAGATTCGCCACAAGTTTTGCCGTAATCGGCACCCGCGGCTGGTCCTTGCGGTCCTGCCTTGCATATCCGAAATACGGTATGACAGCCGTTATTCTTTTCGCGGAAGACCTGCGGAACGCATCAATCATTATCAGCAGTTCCATCAGGTTTTCGTTCACGGGGTGGTTTGTCGACTGGACCAGAAACACATCGGTTCCTCTGACATTCTCCTTCACCTTGGCCCATATTTCTCCGTCGGGAAACCGCTTTATGTCGATCTGACCGAGCGGCACGTCCAGATAGCTGCAGATCGAACCCGCCAGCTCGTGATTTGAACCGCCGGTGAAAATTTTCAACTCATCTGTTTTCCTTGGCATCGCATCTCCTTTTAAAAATCCTTTCTCCCTCTGATAATTTTTCAACAGTATCAATCCCGATGACGTCCCCGGGATCTGCACCGGAAACTGTAATGACTTTCCGTTCCTCTCTTAAAAATATTTCAATCACATCCGGCAGGTAATATTCGCCTTTGCCGGTGTCAAGCTTTACCCTGCCCAGAGCGGAAAAAAGATCCTCGGAATTGAAACAGTATATCCCGGTATTCCATTCCTTAACGGCTCTTTCCGCTTCTGTTGCCCTGTTTGCCTCAACAATCTTTTCTACTCTTCCTTCAGGCCCGCGGATGATTCTTCCGTAAGAACCGGGATTCTCGCTTTCTGAAGTCAGAATGCTTGCAGAAGCCATCTCCAGCCGGTGCTGCCGTATCAAATGACTCAGCGTCTCAGGACGAATCAAAGGTGTATCACCGCACAGGACAAGAACCGTACCGCGAAAATCCTTTAATCCCGGCTTTGCAATCATAACAGCATGTGCGGTGCCGAGCAAATCCTCCTGCACCACACATTTGATTCTCCGCCCGAGAACTTTTCTTACTTTTTCCGCCTGGTGGCCTATAACCACCAGAATTACATCCGGCTTAATGGACAAAGCTTTCACGGCATCAATCACCCGGAGAAGCATCGGACGGCCTGCCAGCAAGTGCAAAACCTTGGGCAAGTCCGACTTCATCCTGGTTCCCTTGCCTGCCGCAAGTATAATTACAGCCAGTTTATCCATTAATGGCTTGAATTATAACACTTATGACTGTAAAAAATCAATAACGCCGTCTCTGCGATACAGATGGAATATTCAGCTCTTCCCGGTACTTGGCGACAGTTCTCCTTGCCAGGATTATGCCCTTTGACCCAAGCATCCCGACAATCTGCTGGTCTGCCAGAGGATTAGTCGGATTTTCCGAGGAAATAAGTCTGCTGATTTCCTCTTTTGCCCTGACCGCAGAAACAACTCCTTTCTGCCCGTCGCTCAGCCCTGCTGTAAAAAAGTGTCTGAAAGGAATGACTCCCTTCGGTGTCTGGATGTATTTGTTGGACGTCACACGGCTGACAGTCGACTCATGCATCTGGATTCTGTCGGCCACCTCCCTGAGAGTCAATGGTTTCAAAAATGCATCCCCTTTTTCAAAAAATTCCGACTGCATTTCTATCAGGCATTCTGTCACCCGGTGAATTGTCCTTCTTCTCTGCTCAATACCTTTTACCAGCCAGATGGCTTCATGGATCTTTTTTTCCAGATACTGCCGTGTTTCCGGAGATGTCTTCCGGTTTCCCATCATCTTTCTATAAGATGCGTTCAGCCGCAATTTCGGCACGTAATCATCGTTAATCCTGATATTGTATTTGCCGTCTACAAATTCCACCATTACATCCGGTATGACATAATGAATGTCCTCACGGCTTATCTGCCGTCCCGGCTTTGGTTCAAGACCGGCTATCTTATTTGCCGCATTCTGGATTGAAACAACAGACACACCGAGTTTTTCAGCCAGTTCAGGAAAGCGTTTCCGCTCGAATTCATCCCAGTGGTCGCGGACAATTTTCTCTGCAAGCGAATTATGCCAGCCGAGCACCTTGATCTGTATGAGAAGACATTCCCGTATATCTCTGGCTCCGACACCTGAAGGTTCAAAGGATTGAATAAGCGACAGTACTTTCTCCGTCTCTTCGACAGAAGCATCAACGGAAGCCGCTATTTCCTCCAGAGGAACCGTGAGAAAGCCGTTGGTATTGATGGATGCGATTATCTCTTTCCCGATTTCCTGGTCGCGTACACATCCTGCATTCATTTCAAGCTGTTCAAGCAGGTATTCTGTCAGGGATATTTTCCCGGGCCGGTTGTCCCTGGGCATTTCTTCTTCGCCGGTTCTTCCGGCAGTGTATCCGAGATCGCTTGTTTCATCGGAAAAATATTCCACCCACCGGTCGATATCCATATCGGTTTTCTCGCCGCTTAAATCATCAACATCAAATTCCGGTGTTTTTTCTTCGTCTGCCTTAACCGGCTCTGTTTCCTCTGCTTCCCCCTGTTCAACGACCTCAAGCACCGGATTTGTGGATAAAGATTCTTCAACAGTGGCCTGTAAATCCAGAATCGGCATCTGCAGAAGCTTGAGCGACTGCTGCAGTGCAGGGGTCAAAGTCAGTTTCAATTGCGGTTTCTGGACTAAGCGTAAATTTTGCTCCATAATTGCCTCAAATGTTCATTGGCAGTAACACTTAAATGCGGGCGAGAATACGAAAACCCGCGGATTTTACTGTCTGTATTTCATTATACCACAGGAATTATTCATCCGCAAGGTGACAGGAACACAATACTTAATTCTGAAAAACAGGGACATAAATTCCGGAAAGCAGGGACAGGTCAAGGGGACACAAAACTTAATTCAGGATTATTATCATAATATTTTATCTGGGAATTAAGTATTGTGTCCCCTTAGAATTTGTGTATAACTATACCTGAAGGGAGCTTGGGGTAAAAATATGTGGATTTGCCGGGCAGACACTCTTTCTGGCCCGCAACAGCCCTGACCTCGTTTATTCTGGTGGGATTTATGAAAAATGCCGCACATTTTTCCTTATTGACCGTTGAAATCACCTTGTCGTGCGGAATAACGTATTTCACATCCTCGCTCCGGCTTATTTTTTCAATTTCCTGTGGTGTGAAGAGCTGTCTGAACACAAAATAATGCAGAACAGAAACGTCCATTTTCTTCCAGCGAGCTGAGCGGTCCATCGGAATTTCCGGCAATACGGAGTTCCGGCTCATTTGAATCATGTAGAATTTTTTACCTCCGGTATAAAAACCGATGGCGCATTTTTCTTTCGGACAGTGCGACATCTGCCGTATCATTTTCGCGCGGGTCATCTCCATGACTTTGAACCCTGCCTTTCTGACCCGGTCAGGAAGATTTTCCAGCGAATACTTCCTGCTTAAAACTCTGTGAGCCGGCAGGATTACCAGCCCTTTGTCTTCCAGCCTGGCAAAATACATCAGGACATAATTGTATGCTGCCTTCGCAGAATAACCCGGAATTTCCTTCCGGGTTCTGAGATATGCCATGGCTGTCTCATACCGGTGATGCCCGTCGGCAATAAACACTTTTTTGGCACGCATCAGTTTTGAAATCCTATCGGTATCGGCTCTATTGTCGACCCGCCAGTATCTGTTTCTGACACGGCTGAATCTGTCGGGCATTGTAAATGTCCCGAGAGGCCTGTTTCTGACAGTTTTCTCCAGGACTTTCCGGACCGCACCTGTGCTGTCGGAATAAAAACTGAATATAGGGCTCAGGTTTGCCCTGCACGCGGAAATAAGCTTGAATCTGTCGGCACGCGGCGCAGAAAGCGTTGTTTCGTGCGGAAAAATATTTTTTCCGAATTCCTCCAGTCGTATCAGTCCCAGGAATCCCAGCCGTTTTTTCCGTTTGCCGTTGACAGTAAATTCCTGTCCCAGGACATAAAATGCGGGATTGGCATCCTTTTCCAGAATGCCCTTTTCAAGCCATTTCTCAAGAAAACGCGATGCGCGTGTATATTTGTTTTCGCGGCCGCCATCTCCTGAATGTTCTTTTCCCAGAATAAGGCGGATGATATTGTCAGGATGCACATGATAATACTTGTCCTGTTCCTCCGGAGAAATGACGTCGTACGGCGGAGTGACAAGTCTGCTTATATTCTTTCTGTCGCGGTATATAACGCCCTTAAAGGGAATGACTTCCGACATTTTATTAAATCAGGGAATTGAGTTTTGAAACAATTGCCGGTTTTGGCTGGACGCCGATCAGCTGGTCGACCACTTTTCCGTCTTTAAAGAAAATCAGGGTCGGGATACTCCTGATGCCGTATTGCGCTGCGATTCCGGGGTTTTCGTCGACATTCACCTTGCCGATTTCCGCCTTGCCGCTGTATTCACCGACAAGGGAATCAATCAAGGGCGACATCATTTTGCACGGGCCGCACCATTCTGCCCAGAAATCAATCATCACGCACCCTTTGGATTCAAGAACTTTGTTTTTAAAATTGGATTCTGTTATGGCAACAGGTTCCATATTAACGTTTTGAGTACTGCGCCGCCCGCCTTGCCTTGCGGAGTCCGTATTTTTTTCTCTCGACCATCCGCGGATCCCTGGTTAAAAGTTTTGCCTTGGAAAAGGACGATCTCAAAGCCGGGTTGCTTTTAAGCAGAGCTATGGCAATCCCAAGCTTCATGGCATCTGCCTGGCCGGTCTTGCCGCCGCCACATGCCAATGCCTGCACATCAAATTTATCCAGAGAATCCGCCGCGGCAAGCGGCTTTTGAACGGTCAGCCTGTGCACAAGACGGTTAAAATATTTTTCAAAAGCAGTATCATTGACAGTGATTTTTCCCTGTCCCGGCTTCAGGGTCACGGTCACAACCGATGTTTTACGCCTGCCGGTTCCGGTCAGAATTTTTGCCTCTTCCATTTATTTTATTACCTCCGGTTTCTGGGGTATCTGCGGATAAGACGCACCGCGGTAAACATGCAGTTTCTTAAACATCCTGTCTCCCAGGTTGGTGTGCGGCAGCATTCCCCTGACAGCCAGCTCCACTGCCCTGTCGGGTTTTTCCGCCATCAAAGTCCTGTACGATGTGAATTTCTGGCCTCCCGGGTAGCCCGAATGCCGGTAATCCATTTTCTGGTCCAGTTTTTTTCCGGTAAGACGAACACCCGACGCATTTATGACTATCACATTGTCGCCTGTGTCAACATGGGGACTGAAAATCGCCTTGTGCTTTCCCATCAATAAAACGGCAGCACGGCTTGCCAGACGTCCGAGCACCATGTTCTGTCCGTCAATCAGCCACCAGCGGCGTTTTACCTCTTGTTTTTTAGGTTGATATGTCTTCATACAGAAAATTTATAACATAAAATCTTCTGCCTGTCAATATTTTTCAACGAAAAGCAGGGACGAGCACAAAGATAAGTTGCCAGTCCCTGTTTTTCTAAAAAATATTGGCACGGCCCTGAAACCAGACCCTGCGTGATTATCTTTTTTTGGGCTTTTGCGGCTGCGGCTTCTGCTTTTTGCCTGCCTGCGGAACAGTAATCGGGGCAGGTTCTTCTTTGCTGACTTTAATCAGAAGATAGACCAGCACTCCGATTTCCATAGCGCATAGGAGCGCAACCAGAATTTTGCTTAATGTATCACTCATCTTTACTTGGAGAGTATTTTACCACAGAAAACTCTTTTTGTCCACTTTTTTTTGAAGAAAAGCAGGATGACACAATACTTAATTCTAAGACGAAAAGCAGGTACAGGCAAAAGAAAAATAGGGACAGGCAAGGGGACACAAAACTTAATTCAAAATTATTATCATAAATATTTTATCTGGGAATTAAGTATTGTGTCCCCT
>Ga0172363_10002433_pt1 | contig 15005 bp, 20 predicted proteins | sample LakKivs2_kivu2a2_FD_114541 | JGI IMG/M metagenome (GOLD analysis project Ga0172363, IMG submission 114541) | Sediment microbial communities from Lake Kivu, Rwanda - Sediment s2_kivu2a2 | ecosystem: Environmental > Aquatic > Freshwater > Lake > Sediment | place: Rwanda: Western Province, Lake... | reverse complement strand
TTCCAACTTGGCTTGAACCTGCTCGATCATTTCTTGAACGAGCATTGGTCTATCCCTGTAGCATTCCAGATACCTGCTCTGGCAGAAAGTGTCCGGTAGTGAATGGGATCATATCGAATCTCCTCGCTGAGCAAGCTCCGGGACTCTGGCGCTTACCATCGTCCCTTGCCTGAGCCTCCCGCTATGCGGTAAACAGATACTGTGTTCGATGTAGACCGTGCCGGCCTCCCTATAGCGCATTGAACTCCTCAATCGTCAGCCCCGCCTGGCGAACAACAATGTTGTACAACGTACCGCGAGGGATATCACGTCCCCTATGGATCGGCACCACAGCAACCCGGCCGGTGTCGTAGTTCTTCAGCACGCGGTGACTGCCCTTGCGGTGGATTTCCACAAAGCCAGCCCGCTCCAGTTTGCGCAGCACCTGAAGGGCTTTCATCGGCCGGAGCCCGTCGCTCACGCCCTGCCTCCGGCCATCGCGACGTCAGGCACTCGCAGAAAGGTACCCTCACGCTCTTCCCCGCTTCGGGGCAGTGACTGACCCTCAGCGAGCAGTGCCTCCAGATAAGCTGCAACTGCCTCCATAATGTTCTGCTCGGCCTTGGCAAAGTCGGCGCCGAAGGATGAGACGTAGTTAAGTTCAGGCACCGTAGCCATCACTTGACCCGTCTCCTGGTCGAATTCATAGATCACGCGATACTCAGTCATTTAACGCCTCCTTGAACTGCCCGCGTCCACCACTTGTGCATCTGTCAGATGGACTTCTAGGGTTGCTTTCCTTCGGTCATCTGTGACAGGAGTATACCACGCCTCCGCCGCAGGGTCAACGTAGGCCTGAGGCCTTCACAGGGATGAGATGACGAGAACCGCAGCGCTCGAAGCGGTAATGTTGGCTGGCTGGGGTAGATGCATGGCCATGAGGAGAGCCTTGGCTCGGCGCACACGGAACAAGAGAACCGACCTAGAGTGGCTCGAGAAGAGGGACTAGAAGGAATATGAGGGCTAAGTGAGAGGTTTTTTCCCCTACGGGATCACCAGCCTCTGCCCCACAACGATCTGACGGGGGTTGACAATGCCATTGGCCCGGGCAATGTCCTGCCAGGGCACCCCGTATTTCAGCCCGATACGGAAAAGGTTCTCCCCCGGCTGGACAATATGAATGCGCTCCCCGGTTGGGGCAACAGGTGCTCCGCCTCGCGGGATGGTCAGCTTCTGCCCTGCCAGGATCCAGTAGGGCGGGGTGATCCCATTGGCCTGGGCGATATCCTGCCAGGGAATCCCATACTGCTGACCAATACGGTATAGGGTCTCCCCTTGCTGAACGACGTGGATGGTGGGATGCTCGGGAGGCACAGGGGCTCCTTCGGGTATCGGGGTGGGAGACGCTGTGGGAAGGGGGATCGTCGTCACTGTTAGAGCGCGAGTGGCCGTGGGCAAAGGCACCATCGGCACTTCAGAAGCGGGCGTCGAGGGCGGAGTGAGTGTTTCCCGCACTGAGACGACCGTCTGCCCAGGAGTGGGCTGTGTTGCAGGGACTACGGTTGCTGTTGAGAGTGCTAACTCTCTCTCCACCTCCTTCGGTTTGGGCCGGGTGCAGGCTGGGCAGACTAACAACACACCGATCAATAGCAGGACCATTGCCCTTGTCGTCGCTTTCCCGCCCATGTCCCACGTCTCCCTTCTGGGGAATTCTGGCCTGTCATCGCACAAGGACTAGTATACCATAACTTGACCGCAGGGGCAAAAGCTAACCAGGTTGCCTAATCCTCTCACCTGTTGTACAATTTGATGCTACCATCAACAGAAAGGGAGGAGAAGCCATGCCCCGCGACCGCTGGGCCCGAATCCTGATCATCCTGTTGAGCATCATTGCCGCCTACTACCTGGCCGAGAAGCTGCTGGCCTTGGGACGGGCCTTCGTGGATATCATAGAGCTATTGGCCCTGGCCTGGCTCCTGGCCTTCATCTTGCAGCCAATGGTGAAGTGGCTTAGCGAGCATCCCATCCCGCCCCTTTTGATCCGCCTAGCCTATCAGCGATTGGACCCTCAATGGGCCCATCGGCTAAAGGGCCTCCGCATGCCCTACAGCGCCGCGGTGGTGACGGTCTACCTGGGGCTCCTGGTCGTCATCATCGTGCTGGCCATCTTCATCATCCCCGCCGTCCTGTCTCAGTTCTCCTTGCTAGGGGCTGCTTTGCCCCGCTACATCCTCCAGATGCCGGAGCTGATGGACAACGCCCAAGGGGAACTCGATAGGCTCAACCTAGGAATTGATCTCAAGGCCCTGTACCAGCCTGCTGATCTCAACCAGCGCGCTCAGGAGCTAGGAGCCCTCGTTGTCCAGAACGCTTTCGCTATCGCCACTGGCATAGCCACCGCGGTAGGCAATATCCTGTTGGTGTACGTGCTGAGTTTCTATATGATGCTTGACGGCCGTAAGCTGGCCACTCGTATCGGCGATCTCATCCCTCACCAGTATCGGGACGAGGTCGCCTTTGCCGCCCAGAGCATTGACTGCACCTTCGGCGGCTTCATCCGGGGGCAGCTTCTGATGGGGGTATTGTACGGCCTGAGCGCTTTTATGGCCATGAGCATCGCCAGGCTGAGCTTCTCCCTGGCCATTGCCTCTCTCACGGCGCTCATCATGTTTATCCCCGCCATCGGTGCTCCCATCGCCATGCTCCTGCCCGGGCTGGTGGCCCTCATCCAGGGCTCACGCGCGACCATCCCCCTCCTCATCGCCATGACCGCCTGCCAGCAGGTCCTGCTTCGCATCCTCATACCCCGGATCATGAGTGAGATAGTGGGCATGCCCGCGTTGCTCATCCTGGCCGCAGTCTTAATCAGCGTGCGGCTCATCGGCTTCTGGGGCTTCGTCTTCGGCATCCCCATGGCTGGGGCGCTGTACACGATGGGCCTCTTCTTCCTGGAGCGCTATCGCTTCCAACGAGGGGCTCAGGCGACCAACCCGCAGGAAGAGAAGGATAACGAGCTACATAATACCCGTTGTGCTAGTTGATCCAATCAACTGGTTTCACTCCCGAACTTGTGCTATGATATGGCTGAGTGCGAGGCTCTCTCTAGACCATTTGTTATGCGGCCTTCCCCCTAACGATAGCCGCCCACTTCTCCAAGCAGATACACGGCCTCTGTAAAGCAGGGCCAGGTTGTCAGGAGCGGGCCGGACGGCAGGCGCTTCGACGCGGCAACGCAGGCTGCGTGGTGGGCATCATCCTTGTCCAGAAGCGCAACCAGCGGGCCAGTGTCGGTGAGGGTCACAGCCGCCCCTCTTGTCGCTTTTTGACCAAACCGGCGGCAAATTTCTTCCCGCTATTTTCTGACATGCGTGCACCACCGGGAACGTGCTCACTACTGGACAGTACGCCAATGTGGTTGGCGAGAAAGTCGGCCAGAGTTCCTTGTTCCTCCGCCGTGCTCTCGGTCGTGACTAAGGGCAAGAATCGCTCGCCCAGACAGTCGAGGGCGAGTCTCTCTGGCGTGGTGCCCTGCTTATGGGCCTGTTCAGCCAGCGCACGTTCGAGATCGGGTGTAAGTGTGATCCTCATTGAGTACCATCTCTTCATCACCTATTCATTCGCAACAATTAGGCAGATTTAGTATGGTAGCCTCCACCAAACTGTATTATACACCCAAGCCTCAGATTATGGGCAATCGGCGTCTGTGTACTCTCTCACCGGGATGGTTCGAGCGTGGGCCACATAACGGCACGCGGCTCAGCCGCCGCCGGATGCAGTGCAACCACCCCCACAAGCAACCAACACCACAGACCAAAGATACCAGAATTCGCCGAGCTGTAGGCGGTCGGCTGCAACCCACCTGGCCGCGGGCGGCCTTCCTCACCGGAGAAACCGGCGTGCAGCCAGGCGCAGGTTGTGGTATTATTATCCCCTGAAAGCATTCCAAAAACAAGACCCTACACTCGCTGGTGCCGATGTGCCCGTGCTGCAACGTGGTCCCCGTTCCCACGCGATTCCATCACTGGCGGCGAGGGACGTGACCGTCTGCTCGACCCCGATCAGGATTGTACGTTCCCAACAGGGGAACGGGTTGGAATGCCTATTCTCTACTTTCAGGAGGGTTTCCATGAGCAAGCCAAACCATTCGCCCGACCACCTGAGCCCTGTTCACCCCAACGCCGCCGGGCTGGACATCGGCGCCCCTGAGATCTGGGCCTGTGTCCCCCCCGACCGCTGCGACCAGCCGGTGCGCACGTTCGCTACCTTCACGCCCGATGTGTAGCGCCTGGCTGATTGGCTGATCGCCTGCGGGGTGGATACCGTCGATATGGAGTCCACCGGCGTCTACTGGATCCCGGCCTTTGAGCTCCTCGAAGCGCGGGGGCTGAAAGTCTATCTGGTCAATGCCCACCACCTCAAGCGCGTCCCCGGGCGCAAGTCCGACGTCCTGGACTGTCAGTGGATCCAGAAGTTGCATTCCCTGGGGCTGTTGACCGCTTCCTTCTGGCCAGACGCCGAGATGTGCGTCTTACGCGCCTACCTGCGCCACCGGGCTCAACTCCTCCAGCACCGCGCTCCTCACATCCTGCACATGCAGAAGGCGCTCCAGCAGATGAACCTGCAACTGCATCATGTGCTGAGCGACCTCACCGGCGCCACCGGCCTCGCCATCCTGCGCGCCATCGTGGCCGGGGAGCGTGACCCACTCCAACTGGCGCGCCTGCGCAACCCGGCCTGTGAGTCTTCTGAAGAGACCATCGCCAAGGCCCTCTCCGGCAACTGGCGGGAAGAGCACCTGTTTGTGCTCCAGCAGTCACTGGAACTGTACGACTTCTACACCGCCCAGGTGGCGGCCTGCGATGCCGAGATCGAGCACCAGTTCTCCGCCGTCAAGCCTTGCTGGGAGGCCTCCGAGGAGCTGCCCGATGTCCCGCCGGTCAAGCCCGACTCGCGCAGCAAGAACCAACCGTCCGGCAACGTCCGCGCCGAGATCATCCGCATCACCGGCGGGGACCTGGTGGCCGTACATGGGATCAGCGCCTCGCTAGCTCAGACCATTCTCTCGGAAATCGGGACGGATATGTCCCGCTGGCCCACCGAGAAGCACTTTGCCTCCTGGTTGGGACTGGCCCCTCACAACGACATTTCAGGTGGTAAAGTGTTGCGCAGCCGGACGCTCAAGACGGACAACCGCGCCGGGCAGGCCTTTCGCCAGGCGGCTGCCTCGGTCACCCGCAGTCACTGCGCCTTTGGAGCCTACTATCGGCGCAAGCGAGCGCAACTGGGCCCCCAGCAGGCGCTGGTAGCGACGGCGCACAAGATCGCTCGGACGGTGTATCACATGTTAAAGTACTGGGTGCAGTACCACGACCTCGGAGCGCAAGGCTACGAAGCCTAACAGCGCGAACGCGAGACCGCTCATCTCCAATGCAAGGCGGCCAGGCTGGGGTTTACCCTGTCCCCGTGCGAGGCGCAACCCCAGGCAGCCTGCCTTGCCGAAACCTGAGCCGGGGAGGGTTTCTCAGGAGCGATTTGTTAGCCGGAACGGGGCGAAGCGCAGAATGACCAGCCCCCCGCCCCCATCGGCGACGTAGGCGTAGTTCCCCATCACCACCACGCCATAGGCATCCCCCGGCGTGTCGTAGAACCCAACCTCCACCTGAGCTTTGAAGGTCGCTCCCGTAGCAAAGGGAAGGTCAATGTAGATCAGGTCAATCTCCCCCTCGAACTCGTCGAGCAGCGAGGCCATCACGTTCTTGTTGTCGCCCCAGATCAGCCGGTTGGCCCAGCCCTCCCAGCGGGGGTCGGCCTGGCGCATCTGCTCAAAGGCCGCTCGCTGCTCCGGACTTGCCTGCGCGCTCCACAGGTCAATGCGCTCTACCGTCTGGAAGGGCAGGCTGACCGTCTTTACTTTGGTCTCCTTGCCTCGCCAGCGCAGTTCCACGTCAGGCTCGAATAGGTTTGCTACAGGGATTCTCCTTTACAACAGCGCCCGCCGCACCATATCCAGCGCCCGGTTCACCAGCCAGCCCGTGGCTCGCTCACTGGGCCCCCCATACTGGAAGGGCTGGACGATCGCCTCCTGGCCCGTATCGAGGGCAATGTGCATAGGCTGCTGTGCCCTTGGATCGTCGGCGATGGGCGCTGGCACCCATACCGCCAGGCAGAGGTCCACCCCCAGAAAGGCGCGTCCCTCCCGCGCCGCTAACTGGGCTGCCTTGGCCGAGAAATCGCCCGCCCTCCCGAACTGAGGCCGAGGCAGATCCAAAAGGTCAATAGCCTCCTCCACTTCGTCAACGATCAGGCTGTTCCCCAGCACGTTGTGGCCATCCGGCGCGTCAAAGATCTGACGGCTGACGATGCCATCCACCCCACACTCTACGGTGCCCAGCGTCAACTCCCGTTCGGCGAGCATCCGGGCCACCACCTCTGCGACCGTCTCCTCCCCCACGCTGTAGATCACCTCCCCCAGCCGCTTGCGCACCCGCCCCTCCATCTCTGCAATGAGCCGATCTGCTTCCTCCTCGCTGGCTGCCTTGGCCACGATGCGCACATCGGTCTGGCCCGGGTGGGCGGCCAGCCCTACGGTGGGATTGGCGCTCTCCATCAGATCCCCGATGCGCGCGTCCACCTGTGACTCTCCAATACCCACTGTGCGCAGTACCCGGGTCTTGATCACCTCCTGGCGGCCCAGCTTGCGCTTGAGGTAGGGGATCACCTCATGCTCCATCAAATACTTCATCTCATGGGGCACGCCGGGCAGCACGATCACGTCACCCCGCTCATCCTGCACGATAAAGATGGGCGCGGTGCCCACCGGGTTCTCGATGGCGATAGCACCCTCGGGTTTGAGCGCTTGGCGACGGTTGTTCTCGCTCATAGGATGGCCCCAGCCCCGAAAGCGCTCCTCGATCCAACCCAGCATCTCCTCGTCCAGCACCAGATCCCGGCCTGTAGCCCGGGCCGCCGCCTGGCGAGTGACATCATCCACCGTGGGGCCCAACCCGCCGGTGCAGAGCACCACATCCACCCTTTCCAGGGCCTCCTCGATGCAGCAGGCGATGCGCCCTTCATTGTCCCCCACCGTCACGCGATGATACAGGTCAATGCCGATCTCGGCCAGCTGCCGGGAGATATAGGCCGCGTTGGTGTCCACGATGGCACCCAGTAATAGTTCTGTTCCAATGGAGATGATCTCTGCCTGCATGCTTCCTCCTGAGTCAATAAGGGAGAGGTAACGAGGAAGAGCCCCGATGACCCATTATCTGTTGCCTTGTTACCCGTTTACCATTGTCACAAGGGACACATACACACAAATTGAGCTCTATCCCCCGTGTTGTCCGCCGGAGGGTTTTGGGCTATACTTGATAGTGTTCTGTTGGTCCATGCTGAGCTCTACCAATGCGGATAAGGAAGAAGGGCAAGTACACTGCGACGGTGGTGTCTGAGACCCACTGGGATCGGGCCTGGTACGTGCCCTTCCAGGAGTTTCGCGTCCGGCTAGTGCGCCTCATGGACCGCCTGCTGGAGCTCCTGGAGCGCGAACCCGGCTTCCGCTGCTTCATGCTCGATGGGCGGACGGTGGTTCTGGAGGATGACTTCGCCATCCGACCGGAGAACCGGGAGCGGGTGAAGCGCTTCGTACAGGAGGGACGGCTGCAGGTGGGCCCCTGTACGTGCTGGTGGATGAGTTCTTGGTGAGCCCGGAGTCCATGATCCGCAACCTCCCTGATCGGCTGGTGCAGGCGGAGGAGCTGGGAGGGGTGATGCGGGTGGGCTACGCCCCTGATGCCTTCGGCCACATCACCATTCTGCCTCAGATCCTGGCCGGCCTCGACCTGGACAACGCGGTGTTCTGGCGGGGGGTGGGGCCCGAAGGGGAGGATCTGGGCAGCGGTCCAGGTCATGCTTCCGCTTGAGTACACCTGCCCTTTTGATGGTTCGGCTGAGCACCCGGACGCCATCGGCCCACAGGCTGCTGCCGGTGGGGTAGTGATGTGGGTCTCCACCATGATGCCATCGGTGCGCAGTTTGCGCCCCCGAGTCAGGTGAAGCTCCGTGGCAATCGTGGTGACGCGCTCGTTGAAGGCATGCAGCGTCTCGGGCGGAATCAGCAAGGCCCACTTGTTCAGATTGGAATGATCCCCCACCGGGTTGAAGTAGACCCGACAAAACCAGCGCAAGACCAGGCTATCACTGACATGGTGCTCCGTCAGGATGCGATCTATCTCTGCCAGTTCGGGGTCCATCTCTATAGCCCGTGGTTTCACTACGGACCAGAAGGAGGGAGCGGGGGCGTACCTGTCGCGTAGCATTATTGACCTCCGACGCGGTGCATACTTGATGTGCCTGCCCTTTATGATACACTCGGTGGTCAATAGTGGCTAATAGTTTCACACCAAAAACTATCTAGGGAAGGGCATGTACAGTCTGGATGATACCATTGCGGCCATATCCACCCCTTTAGGTGAGGGGGGCATCGGCATCGTGCGGCTCAGCGGGCCGGAGGCGCGTTCCATCACGGAGGGGCTCTTTCGGCCCCGCCGCCAAGGGCAGAGGCTGCGCTCCTATCGGCTGCACTATGGCCACATCGTGGATCCGGCCGATGGCACCGTGGTGGATGAGGTGTTGGTCAGCTTTATGCGCGCTCCCACCTCCTACACCCGCCAAGATGTGGTGGAGATCAACTGCCACGGCGGGATCGTCCCCCTGCGTCGGGTGCTGCAACTGGCCCTGGCCGCCGGCGCCCGCCTGGCAGAGCCGGGCGAGCTGACCCTGCGAGCTTTCCTCAATGGACGCATTGACCTGGCCCAGGCGGAGGCGGTGCTGGACATCGTGCGCGCCAGGACCGATGCTGCCCTGCGGGTGGCCATGGACCAACTGGCCGGCCACCTCTCGAGCCAGGTTCGAAGCCTGCGGGGGCAAATGGTGCAACTGCTGGCCTACCTGGAGGCCACCATTGATTTTGTCGAGGATGAGATTCCCTCCCACGACATCGGCCCGGAGCTGGCAGAGTTGGAAGAGGAGCTCACCGCCCTTTTAGCCGAGGCACAGCAGGGCCTCATCTACCGCCAAGGGGTGCGAGTGGCCATCATAGGACGGCCCAATGTGGGCAAGTCCAGTCTCTTGAACGCGCTGCTGCGGGTCAGTCGGGCCATCGTCACCCCCATTCCCGGCACCACACGCGACACGCTGGAGGAAAGCTGCAACCTGCAGGGTATCCCCGTGACGCTGGTGGACACGGCGGGGATCAGCGCCACCGAGAACTTGGTCGAGCGGTTGGGAGTGGAGCGCAGCCGTCAGGCGCTGGCTCAGGCCGACCTGGTCCTGTTGGTGGTGGATGGCAGCGAGCCGCTTCAGCCCCAGGACTGGGAGATCGCTCACTCGATAGGGACGCAACCGACACTGGTGGTGGTCAACAAGCTGGACCTGCCCCAGCGGGTGGATCTGGAGGGCTTCCTGGCCCGGACCCCGCGCGTCCATCTCTCCGCGCTGATGGGGGAGGGATTGGCTGATCTGGAGCAAACCATCGTGGATCTGGTCTTCTCTGGGAGGGTGCTGGCCTCCCCGACGCCTCTGGTCAGCAACCCTCGCCATCAAGCCCTCCTCCAGCAGGCCAGGAAGGGAATCTGTGCTGCCCAGGCCACTCTGGCTCAGGGGTTGCCCAACGACTTCGTGGCCATAGACCTCACCGAGGCGGTGGCCGCTCTGGGACAGATCACCGGTCAGACAGTCAGCGAAGACCTGCTGGAGGCCATCTTCGCCACCTTCTGTGTGGGGAAATAGCTCCCTATGACAAGGGCGCTAGAAGGGGACCTCCTCCTCTTCAGGCGCTACCCCTTCCTCTGCGGCCTCCACTCCTCTTCCGCCCAGGAATTTGACCGCTAGGGCTGTCACCTCGTAGGAAGCGCGGGCGATGCCATCGTTCCCCGTCCAGATACGGGGGCTGCCGGTCTGGGGATCGGGGTTTAGGCGTCCCTCCACCAGCACTTGACGCCCTTTGGTGAGGTACTGAGCGCAGGTCTCGGCCAGTCGGCGCCAGGCAGTCACCCGGAACCAGGCGGTGCGTTCCTGCTGCTGGCCCTCCTGGTCGGTCCAGCGCTCGTTGGTGGCCACGGAGAAGGTGGTGACGGGGGCACCCTGGGGAGTGTAGCGGAGCTCAGGATCGCGGCCCAGGTTGCCGATGATAATGACTTTCTGGTACATGAATCGCTCCTTTCGATAGACAGGTGGTTGAAGCGCTTGGTAGTTTACTGCAAAAGCGGCTCGCTGTCAATAACCGGTTAGCGCGGTGGAATGGACACCCGCTTCGGAGAAGTGAGGTGCCTGTCCTTTGATGCATGCTACCGACCGCAGAGGATACGCCCACAACTGGGGCAGAAATGCAGCGCCTCCGCCTGCCGTACCTGCTGAGCCATGCTCGTGGGCAGCCGCACGCCACAGCCTCCGCAGGCCTGACCCTGAAGAAGCACCACTGCCAGCCCCTTTTTTCGCCGTTGCAGGTCGTCATAAACCGAAAGCTCCTCAGGCTGGAGCGCCCCCTGAACCGCAGCGCGCTGAGCCTTCAACTGCCTCACCTGGGCCTCAAGTTCCGCCTGCTCAGCTCGCAGGGAGGCCTGCACAGCTTCCCACCGGGCTGTGGCCTGGGCCAGCCCTTCCTGCTGGCTCTCCAGTTCCCCCTCCTGCTCTTCCAGGTGGATTATAGCCTCCAGCATTTCATCTTCCAACTGCCTCTGCCGCCGCTTCAGATAGCTCTCCTCACTCTGAAGTGAGGCCAGTTCGCGGGGATTAGTCACCTGCCCTCCATAGAGTCTCTCTTGGAGGGCGGCGATTTTCTCGCTGAGGCTTTGGATCTCCAGCTCGGAGTCGCGCACCCGCGTGCGCAACTGGGAGGCCTGAGCTGTCAGGGAGTCTACGCTGCGCTGAAGGGCCTGGAGCTCCTCGTCTCCTGCCAGGAGCTCCTCGATCTCTCGCTGCCGTTCACGGGCCAGAGTGAGGGCCTGATCAGTGGTCTGCAACCGGTAGAGGGTGCGTACGCTCGCCATGGCCGCTCCTTGTGTCGAGGGGGGAAGCCTTTATCAACTACAGGCTATTGTACTATAGGGTGGGCAAAGGGGCAAATGGAGGGTAACGAGCCAGGTGCGACGCACTTGGCAAGTGCGTCGCACCTTGACTACCTCACACGCTTGCCAAGCGGGATGTTCCTTGCTACAATAGGCCCGCAAGCTGAGATATCCACAACCTATGCACCGTGTTCCATCATCCTGGAGAGAAACAACCCTTTGCCTGCCACTGCGGTCATCATCCCCACCTACAACGAAAGCGAAAACCTGGAACACCTGGTGCGCCTGGTCCTGGCCCTGCCCCTGCAGTCGGAGGTCATCGTGGTGGATGACGACTCCCCTGATGGCACGGGCCAGATCGCCGATCGCCTGGCCGCCGAGGACAGGAGGGTCCACGTCATCCACCGCCCCAACAAGCTGGGGCTGGGAGGGGCCTACATCGCCGGCTTCCGACAGGCCCTCTCCCTTGGCGCCGAGTGCATCGTCACTATGGATGCAGATTTCTCCCATCACCCCCGCTACATCCCCTCCCTCGTGGCCCGCAGCAATGGGGTTCAGGTGGTGGTTGGCTCGCGGTATGTGCAGGGGGGTGGCACCCGCTACTGCAGCCTTAAGCGGCGGCTGCTCAGCCGGGGAGCCAATGGGTTTGCCCGGCTGATGCTGGGCCTGAAGGCGCGGGACTGCACGGCCGGATTTCGCTGCTATCGTCGCCAGGCGCTGGAGGCCATTGACCTCGACGCCATCTTCTCCGATGGCTATTCCTTCCTGATGGAGATGCTCTACCACTGCCAGCACCGGGGTTACCGCATCGCGGAGGTGCCCATTATTTTCGAGGATCGCCGCCACGGTGTGTCGAAGATATCCCGGCAGGAGATTTTCAAAGCCATCTACACCGTCCTACGCCTGGCCTGGGAACGGCTCTAAGGGAAACCGAGGCACACCGTGGAATGGGTAGCCTGTAATCTCTGCGGCAACGATGATGCGGTACTGCTGTATCCTGCCCTCTTGCCCCGAACCAACAGCCCCGATAGCATCGCACGTTACCGCTGTACCTCCACACTGTACCGGCAGCATCACACCATCGTGCGATGCCGGCAGTGTGGACTGGTGTACGCCAATCCCCGCCCCAGCGAGGAGGAGGTGCTGAGGGCCTATCAGGAGGTCGTGGATCCCTTCTACCTCCGGGAGGAGATGGGGAGACAGCTTACCTTCCGACGCCACTTCAAAACGGTGGAGGACATAGTTGGCATCTCTCCAGGGGGGCGTCGTCTCCTGGATGTGGGTTGCTACATCGGCCTCTTCCTCAAGGTCGCGCAGGAGTGCGGCTGGGAGGCCTGGGGATTGGAGCCCTGCCATTGGGCCGTAGAGGAAGGGCGTCGTCGAGGGTTGTCCATCCTGGAGGGGACGCTGAAGGGGATGTCTCTCCCGGCCGAGAGTTTCGATGTGCTGACTTTCTGGGATGTGGTGGAACACCTGGCCGATCCGCGCGCCACTTTTGTGGAGGCGCGGCGCGTCCTCAAGCCAGGGGGGTGGATCATCATCCAGACCCTCAACGTGGAAAGCTGGCCGGCCCGCCTGCTGGGCCCCCACTGGCCCTGGTTGATGGAGATGCACCTCTACTATTTCTCCCCTCGCACCCTGACCCGCCTGCTGGAAGAGGTGGGCTTTACCTCGGTCAAAAGGGCGCGTCTGGGCCGTTACTTGCGGTTGGGCTACCTGGCCTCGCGTCTGGAGTCCTTCAGCCCCAGGCTAGCCCGGGGGTTGCAATGGACCCTGGAAAGGCTCCATCTGGCAGAATGGCCGATCCTGATCCACGCCGCCGATCTGTTCACCCTCTGCGCTCGAAAAAGAGAGGAGTGACACATGGATTTCCGACAGGGAAAGCAGGGCCTCAGCAAGCTGGAATATTTCCTCATCTTCGTCCTGGTCGTGATCCTGGTCTGGGCGGCGTGGATCATGTTAGAACCGGTGATCCGGCCGGCGATGGAGCACTTCCTCCAGACGGCGCTCCAGGAAGGGGCCATCACGCCCACCCCTACGCCTTAGCCTGACTCCGTTGAATGCAGTGCAACTTCGCTTCCCGATTTCCTTTTCCCCCGCCCCGACAAAATGCCAGCAGGAGGAAGGAAAAGGCAAGCCACCGTTAACTGGACGATGAAGGTGATGGACGATAGGGCAGCCATTGAACTTCTTGAAGCCATGGTTGGCCTGTACAGCCCCTCCGGTCAGGAGCAGGTCCTGGCCGAATTCCTGGTGGACTGGATGCGAGAGGCAGGGTTCTACGCCTGGCGGGATGAGGTGGGCAATGCGGTGGGGGGCCCTCACCCACCCCTTCGCCCCTCCCTCTCCCAAAATTGGGAGAGGGAGGGGATGGGGGAGGGTGAGGGCCTTCTCCTCCTGGGCCATCTGGACACCGTGCCCGGTTTTATCCCCCCCCATCAAGAGGGGGATCGCCTGTACGGGCGGGGGGCGGTGGACGCCAAGGGCGCGTTGGCCGCCTTCTGCGTGGCTGCCGCCCGGGTTGGCCCTTCGCTCGACTATCCGGTATTTGTCGTGGGCGCAGTGGAGGAGGAGGCAGCGACATCGAGGGGCGCAAGGGCGCTGCTGGACTGCTTCGCCCCCCAGGCGGTGGTCATCGGCGAGCCCAGCGGTTGGGATCGCATCACCGTGGGCTACAAGGGGCGGTTGCTGGTTGATGTCCAGCTCCAAAGGGAGATGGGCCACACCGCCGGCCCGGGCGGGGGCGTGTGCGAGGAGGCGGTGGCCTTCTGGCAGGAGATCTGCGGGCAGGCCGACCAGTGGAATGAGGGCCGGGAAAAATTCTTCGAGCGGCTCGACCCCTCCCTGCGCTCCATCAATTCCTGGGAGGATGGCTTCGTCGAGCAGGTGGAGATGACCGTCGGCCTGCGGATCCCGCCGGGCTTCGACGTGGAGGCCTTCAAGAGCCAGTTGCTGGCTCAGGCAGGGGAGGTGACCATCTTCTTTCGCGGACAGGAGCCCCCCTTTCGTGCCTCCAAGAGCACGCTCCTGGTGCGCGCCTTTCTGAGTGCGATCCGCACTTTGGGGGGAGAGCCTCGTTTCATGGTGAAGACTGGCACCTCGGACATGAATGTCGTGGGCCCTGTGTGGGCCTGTCCCATCCTGGCCTATGGCCCCGGCGATTCCTCCCTGGATCACACCCCCGGCGAGCACATCCTGATCTCCGAGTACCTGCGCTCCATTCGGGTGCTGGAGGAAGCGCTGCGGCTGTTGGGGGCTGGGGGAGGGGATCGTGGCTGAGCGCAAGGTCATCTCCGTCTTCGGCGGCTCCCACCTGCCTGAGGGTAGTCCGGCCTACGAAGAGGCCCGGCGGCTGGGGCGGCTCCTGGCCCGCGCAGGCTTCACCGTGATGAGTGGGGGCTATTCGGGCGTGATGGCGGCGGTGAGCCGAGGGGCTTGCGAAGCGGGGGGACACACCATCGGCGTCACCCTGGCCGCCTTCGACCGCTGGCCCCTGCCCTCCAATCCCTGGCTGCGCGAGGAGCGAAAGGCACCGGATCTGTTCACCAGGCACCAATGGCTCATCGCTGAGGCGGATGGCATCATCCTCCTTCCCGGCGGGGTGGGCACCCTGGCCGAGCTGTTTGTGACCTGGAACCTGCTCCAAATCGGCGGAATGGCCTCCAAGCCCGTAGTGCTGGTAGGCTGGGAGTGGCGAAAGGTGTTAGAGCACCTGATGGGGCATCTCCACCTTCAGACACGGGACCTGAAGCTGATACAGGTGGTGGAGACGGTAGAAGAAGGGGTGCAGGTGGTCCTGGATCAACTCGGAGTCTGACAGGACCATGTGGCGGGATTGACAAACCTCCCATAAGGATGTATAAAGGAGTACGAACTTCGGAGTGGGAATGTCCGCTTAATCCTCCAGTCCGTTGTTCGGAGGGGGGAGTGAAGGTGGACTACATGGCCCGGGCACTGGAGCTG
>Ga0172363_10002430_pt1 | contig 15018 bp, 18 predicted proteins | sample LakKivs2_kivu2a2_FD_114541 | JGI IMG/M metagenome (GOLD analysis project Ga0172363, IMG submission 114541) | Sediment microbial communities from Lake Kivu, Rwanda - Sediment s2_kivu2a2 | ecosystem: Environmental > Aquatic > Freshwater > Lake > Sediment | place: Rwanda: Western Province, Lake... | reverse complement strand
TTTCAGAGGCAAACCTAAAAACCTTAGCTCCTACCTAATATAATTAGGTTTTCTTTAAGCTGTTTTAATTCAAAGAATTTAAATTTTCAGGTTAAATATAAAATAAGTAAATCTGCGATTTTTGCGATTTTTTGCATCAGTCACCATTGAAGGTAGATATTTTATTTGGCATTTTGCGAAAGTATTCGTTTTAACACCCATCGTTTGTTCAATAATTTTCTTTGCATTTTTAGATTTATTTTTTAAATTATTAAATAGGATTGGAATCATAATTAGTTTCCCAATACTTTTCATAATGCCTGCTATGTCTTTCGTTTTAAGTTTATTTATATCAAGATCCATTATTTGTGACATACTTGCACCCATATATATTATAATATAATTATTTTTTTTTAGAAATTCTTAATAGCTTCTCCAATCTCAATTGTAATAAAATTGCTGGGAGCTAAACGCGAAAGTGTAGCATATTCATTGCGTAGTTCATTTTCAACAAATATAAGATTTTCTTGAGATTCAAATTGCTGGTTTGAGATAATTGGATCATAGCTAAAATAATGGGATGAAAGATTATTGAGATGATTATTTGTAAATATTCTTACATCTTGTGAAGAATTTGAATCATCTGAATGAATAAATTTTTTGAGTGCCATTTTATTATAATATAAATCTCGTTATTTTTTAATCAATTTTTAAACCAGCAAAAATATGGTAATACGAACCCGATAAAAAAAGATAAAAATGGATTTATATTTTCATATCTATACTTGTAAAATGCAAAAGCAGCTGCATTTAATGCATTAGTAGTATAAAATATAAATAAAACCATATTCACAACAATTCCAAAAGGCAATGGATTATTTGCTTTTGAACAGGGATTATCCTGGATTGGATAAGTTGCAGGACAATAGGAAAAATATAGTGATTGTGGGTTATTACATATATTAATTAATAGTGTAGTATAATCTACGCATAAATGATTGGATGAGTCCACTAACCACATACATTTATTTCCAGAAATCCCTACATTATCAATACAACTATTACAATGCTTTAATTCATTGCAATTATCCAATGATTGGACAACTTCCAGCAATGTACAAATAAATAATATATTAATCATTTACTATCAATCATTCATCAAAAATAATTATCAATTTTTATTACTTTTTAAATTCAAATAAAAATTGATTCCTTATTTATTTGTTCCTATTTTTTAAATAAATGGAACCTATAGAAAAAACACAAGAAGTTGAAAGAATACAACTAAGAAATATTGCATATAATCCAACAAAATTCGACTATTTTTATCTTCTATACAAAATAGTTTGCGTATTTTTATCATATTTTCAAAATGGAGCTATATTTATTACAACAATGATGTTATCCTTTAATTGCTATTATGATAGTTATATGTTTAGTGATGAAAAATGGAAATTAGTAGCCTCAATCGTGCTATTCTTGTCATTATTTGTCACAATTTGCCTAAATTTTATTTATTTTTCTAATTTTATGTATTTTAATAGATTAGAAAATGGAAAAGAATTTTTAAGACCGCGTCATTTTCTGATCTTAAAATCACTTTATCAAAAAAAAATCCCAAAATTAACAATAGTAATACTTTTCCTCTTATTTAATTTTATTATTCCATTTGTTATTGGAACATTAGATATCTTATTCTACTGTAATTCTAATAATATTAGATTACTATTAAGACTGTATTGTATTAGAGATGGAAAGACACATGAAGACGTTAAAAAGAGATATTCTGTGACATATAAAATTATATTGATTGGATTTATCTTTTTAGATATTCCAAGCTCAGTTGTTAGTGTTATGATTTTATCTAGTAAAAATTCAAAAATAATAGACAATAGCCTAACATCTTCCAATCTTAGTGCGATATATTGTTTAACTAGAATTACTATCACTATTATTAGCAATGTGTATTTTATTCTCAAAGGGTTGGGAATTATTGAAAAAATAATAAATTTTTTTAGAAAAAAAGAGAATGATGTATTGAAAGAACCTCTAGCACCAAATGTTTATAATTGAAATTTGTATAAAATTATTATACCAAATCTCCAATAATATCTCCCAATTCAGGTAAAATCCCAGATGTATCTGTAGATTCATCTACAAATGAATTACCTTGTTCCGCGATAGTCGATGGGTTATATGACTGTAACAATAATCTATTTGTTGGTGCAACAAAACTTCCATAATTGATATTTGGTTGGATATATTCCCTTTGTTGATTTTGAAAACGATTAATTGATTGTGATGTATTCTTGGAATAAATATAATTGATAAGATTATGCCCTTGAAATGATAATCCTTGTAAATAAGATAAATTGTGTTCCATTTTTTTTATATACTTACTATATATTTTTTAAATCAATTTTTTTTATAATTAAAAAATATTATTATTGATAATTGATACCTCCTGGTGGAGAAAGAGTTGGATTTTGTGAATAGCCAAAATAACCATCTAGTGAAAAATTACTAGCTGGTGAAAAATCATAATTATTATGCGAATGTTGATGAGATAACACTACTAGATAGAAGTTTTATTGACGATAAACAAAAAATGAAATATCTTGAAGAAATTGAAAAGCTAAAATAAAATTAAAATATTTTTAAAAGTATATGAGTGGTTTAACCGCGGAAGATGTAGAAAGCTGGATAATTTTGGATTGCAATAATTCAATAACATCCTTTTCAAATTACTACTACCGAATTGCTGCAGTAATTCCTGATGAAATTATTGCCCTTCTTCTTAGTAAACAGAGACCTGATGTTTCTTATTATGGATCAACACTTAGAATTACAAAAACACTCGATAACAATAGTAGTTTTACTTTAGGTTTTTACTATGTTATTCCAATCGATGGAAAATACATTATAACTAGAACCAATTATCCTTTATTAAATTATTCGGTCGATTATCAGCCATTTCTAAATTCATCTGATTTTATCAAACTAGATATTACTGCTGATAACCTTGACTTAAGTGTAAATTTATTTATTGAGGCAAGCAAAGCTGAAGGAAGATTTTCCCTTACTGCCATCAGTAAGTACTCTGAAGCGGAGTGGGAAGGAAGAAGTATTCAATTTGTTGGAAACAAAGCATACCAATTTAGTGTTTATAATTTTGGTGGAACTGCTTTTCCAACTTCTATCCCAACAGATGTTTGGACAGCTTTCTCAACAACTCCTTCAATTTTGGCATTGGCTAAGCAAATTTTCTCATTTGTACCAACAATCGCAGCAAAAGCCATCGCACTTAAGAAATCTCACCCAAGACTCAAGAGAAAAATGCATTTGGGAGCTTAATTTTATTATTTTATTCATAATTTTATGAATAAATACATTTTTAATTTTACAGGAGGAATAAACAAAGAAGATACAATATTTATAGATAGAATACTTAAAGAGATTTTAGAATTATAATTTAACATTATAGTATGTTATATTGTAAAGATATTCTTGTCTAATTCAAAGAATTACCGGAAGTACCAATTCTTGTCATAACAAACGTAGTTTGGAATAAAGATCAATTTGCCGGTACAATGCTTAAATATAATATTTATGGGGTTGTTTATAATGAAAATATATCTGCTTCTTACATCTTACTAGAAGGGAAAGTTGATCTCACAGGAGTCATATTAGAATAAGCACATTCTAATAATTGAAAATTATAAATAAAAGATCAAAAATTAAATAAAAAATCCAGCGATCAAAACAATCAATGCTCCAATCCCGATAGAAGTAGTTGATGCACTTGACTTAATAGGTTGAGATGGACTACCACTGTCACACGTTATTTTTACATATGAACCGGAGCCATCATTGATACACAAGCCAGGAACACCAGTTTGCACGGATGAAGGGCTGCCAGAACAAGTACTTGTTCCAGTATAGCTACTTACGGATGCCCAAGTAGCATTGCAAACAGTTGGCTTCATTGAAGCAGCGAAACCTCCTTGAGAAACATCCTTGCAAACATTAAGTGTGTAAGTCATTGTCATTTGAGGTGCACCAGAACAGGCTGAGTTGGCATAAATATCCGCTGTGATGGCGGTGGTAGTTGCTACGCAAAAAATAAGAGAAAGAAAAGCGGGAAGAGAATACTTCATTTTATAATTCAATTTATAAAGTTTTCTTTAAATAGCATTTTGATTCCTGCAAATTGGACAATTCAAACTAATTCGACAAAATGCTATCATCATTTAAAATCAATTTTTTTTAGATTTTTTCAATTGTCACAAAAATTGATTAAAAATTGTTTTAATTTTTAATTAGAAATAACAATGCCTAAACGAGGAGGAAGAGGAGGGCGTCAAAACATTGGCGTCAAACGAGAATTAGTCTGTAAGATTGATTCTGAGACCGATTACGGTCAAGTTGTCAAAAATCTTGGCAATAAGAGATTGGAAGTCATTTTGTTCGGCAATGGAAAAACCTTGAATTGTAAGATTCGAGGTTCACTTCGTGCTTGGATAGCTATTGGAGAAATTGTTCTGGTTAGTATGCGAGACTTTCAACAAGATCGTGCAGATGTAGTGTGGAAATATACAGCCGATGAGGCACGAAAATTGAAGAAATTGGGAGAAATTCCAAACGATACTAAGATAAGTGATGGAAATACTTCATCACAAGTTGAGAACGTCGAATTTGTTGATAATACCATAGATGGCGATGACTCCCAAGATGAAGGATACGCGCAAAGAAATTATGATTTGCCCCCTTCATCAGACGAAGAAGATGACGAAATTAGCAAAATATAAAAAATGATTAAAATTATATCAATTTGAATAATATATAAATGTTTGTTAAAGAGAATGTTGAATTACATGAATATCTTATCCATAAGTATATTCATAATCTTGATATTGTAAATATCCCTCGTCCAATCTCTTATGATAAAGAAAAAAAACAGTTCACTATGCAAAAAATACAAAATATGTGTGTCGCTGATTTTTATGGTGAGGATGCAAAAAATGTTCCAATTGAATTATTCGAAAAAATAAGATTAACAATCGCTACATTATTTGAACATAACATTATGTACCCTGATATAACTGGATATAATTTTATAGAATTTGGTCCTAGAGTTTATATTGTTGATTTTGGACACGCTTATTTTAGACATAGATTTGAAGATAAAATGAAGGAAGAATTTATTTTGAAATTTATTGAAGGAGCTAATGAATGGAATCCAGATTTTGCATAAAAAATTGATTTAGAATATTTTTATAATATACAAGCAACAAATGACTAGTAAAATGTACATCGATGATAATATTTTAATCTTTGATAAAAAAGAAAATGAGGATCCTGCTAAGCCATACAATATTTATATAAATATCACTATAAATGATACGAATACTATCGCAAAATTAGTTTCAAGTGAAATAGTTTCCCCATTTGCTAATTTATATTTTGAAAATCATATTAGTTTGAATATTCGAAAAATAAACAATCAAGTTCATGATTACAAATTATTTCTCAATGTTATTACTTATCAAAATTTCATCAAAAAAGAACATATTTCAAATTACAAGTACAATGTTGATTCAAGTCGTTTATTGAATGAACTATATACATTCTTTCGAGGACAAATAAATGCAGTAAAATGCTACCTCACTCCAAACCATTTACAAACAATTCAAATTGCATTAATTGCAAATGAAAATGGTGAAAATTCAACAAAAGATTATTGAAAATTATAATACATTTGTATAAATAATCATGTCACTCGTATTTTTCAAACTAAATTTACCATTTGGTCTAGAATTAGATCTCATAAAGTCCAATGGTAGAAAAACATGAGAAGTAAGAGGCATTTTATTTATTTCTTGAGAATAATTACTTCCAAAATCAATGAATTTAATATTTTTAGGTATTTTATTCCAATCTATTTTTTGATTGAATAAATTTCCAAATTTTATCATACGAACTTTGTTCATATCATTGTAGATCTTATTGGATAAAGGCTTATCGAATAAATTTTCAAAAACCATTATTTCTCCCCAAATCTCATAATTAGGATCATTAGAGAAATTAAACATTTTACTATTACTATTTATTTTTTTTTCTTATAAATTATATCAAAATGGAAACTTTTTTCCCACATACTTCAAACAATACCTCTAGCCCAGAATTCTTCGATTTTCCCCAATGGGAAGAACAAGAGAAAAACAATAAGGAACCATTCACATTTGAATATGACCCCTCCCATTTTGGACAAATGGAATCCGCTTGAAATTTATCTCCTCTTTAATTCAACATTATTTGGTAAATTTAAATTTTGAGTATAATTGTCGTATAAATGTATTCTTTCTAAGTTTGCAGGAAATTTTGTAATTTCTTGCTGGAAAAATCTACCAAAATATAAAATTCTTATTGAATCAGGTAAGTTATCGACATTTTGATTAAACATATCACCAAATCGAAGGTATTCTAACTTATTCGGCAAATTGTCTACATGTTGATTAAAATAATTACCGAATATTAAATGTTTTATATTGCTCGGTAAGAAATCAATCGATTGATCAAAGTATTTACCTAAATATAATCTTATAATTGAATTGGGTAAATTATCAACTTTTTGGTTAAAATTATTACCAAATTGTAAAAAAGTTATTGTATTTGGTAAATTATCGATTTGTTGATTAAATCTTTTTCCAAACGTGAGCTCTTTTAAATTTGATGGATAATTTATTACTTGATTGAAATCATCACCAAAACGTAAACAAGTTAAAGAATTGGGAAGATTATTAACTTGGTGCTTAAAATTATTACTATATCTGAGGACTTCAAGTTCGGGAGGATAGTTAATAATTTCTTGATCAAATTCACGACCTAAGTGCAATTTTTTGAGTGAAATTGGAAAATTATGTATTGGTTGATTGAAGACATAACCCAAATGTAAATTAACAAGAGATCTTGGCAAAGTAATTGGAAAATTAAATTTTATATTATTACAAAAACTTAAATCTGTTATTGAATCAGGTAGTTCCAGCAATGGTTGATTAAAATTCATTCCAAAAGATAATCTCTGCAAAGTACTTGGAAGATTTGGTAAGGGTTGATTAAACTTTCTTCCTAGATCAAGCTTTACTAATCCACAAGGAATATTATTTAATGGTTGATTAAAATCGCTCTTTCTATTAAAAGATAGGATTTTTAGACTACTTGGTAAGTTGATTTCTTTATTAAATTTAAGAGAGAAATGCAACTCTTCTATATTTTGAGGTAAATTATAAATTGGTTGGTTAAATTCTTTACCAAAATGAATAATTTTTATAACATCACTATTTTCAATTTTAGTAAAATCAATCAATTTATCAAAAACATCATTGAAAATAATTTCTTTTGATAATTTTAATTTTTCATATATTTCATCGCTAATTTCTTCATTGAAACTTTCATCAAAGATATAAGTATTTTTGTCCCTTTCTAAGTAATTACGTATATATTCATCAATATATTCCTGTGGTACATTTAATCTTTGAAAAAGTCTTATATTATTATTCATTTCTTCAAGATCTTCAAGATCTTCATATCCTGATTCTATTTCCTCAAAGTCATCTCCAACTTCTACTTCATTCATATTTCTTTTCTCTAATAAACTTTTTAAGTTATTTATAAATAGTATATTCACCACTTGCACAAATAGCAGGTGGTTCTTTTGGCATTTCCTGGTGTCTTAGAGTTCGATTTGATAAAAATTTTTTGTATACTTTCTTTGTTTTTTTCATTGCAAAATACGCAGGAAAAAATCCAATACTTGTAAAAGAGATAATTCCATATGATGTTAGTCCCTGTGGGCTTTTGAAAACCTCTAGGAAATAAATGACTAAACTAAAAGCGACAACAATAAATAAACTGTATTTCAATTTAGAATAATGTTTCTTTAAGACATACAACGATGCTATCGAAAAAATTATTTGGAATACGCCAATTAAAAAAATTGTATTATTTTTTTCAAAAACTATAAAACTCCATAGTAATGTTGAATCCCAAGCAACTAGTCCAATAAAAGATATATGTTTTATACTTAAACGCTTAAATGGTTTAATTACCTCATTTTTTACAAATACAAATATCATATACGTTAAATAAATAAATAATCCAACAGCGAATACACATAATGTTAGAAAAAAAAATTCTACTATAAGACAACATAGAATTGCAACTAATATCGTTTCTTTTGAACAAGAATACAAATATGAAAATGGAAAAATTATCCCCATAAAGATGATAAGACCTGATAGAAGATTTATTGTTAATATTAAAGAAGCTATTTTTGCCCAATTATCATTTTTATTTTTTTTAAAAAGATCTAATGCAAAAAATAGCGAAGAAATAAAAGTGGAATAAACAGCGAAATACATCAACATTTTAAAGTCATAGTTTGAAGTGTTTTTACCACATTCATCAAAATCATCAATATTGTGATGGAATAATGTTAATGTTGAGATTCCCCAAGTAAGAATTATCACACATGCTATTATTTTTATCATTTACTTTTTAAAAGTGCCTGCCATAATTTTCATCAATTTTTTATAAATTAATTCACTCTCTCTGAAACATATTTCTCTCGCAAATATTCCTGTAAGATCCTGTCTCAACGTCTAATTCATTCTCATCAAATCCTTTTGGAAAATATCCAATGAAAACTTTTCTATTAAAATATTCTGGTCCAACACTTTCCATAAAAAGCTCAACAGTACTCTTTTTCTTTTCTCTCATATATCCATCGTCTTCATAATAAATATCAAATAATCGCAAATTTCTTGGTAATCTCTTAACAGTTTGATTGAATTGTGTTTCAATGTAGTAATATTCTTTTTCATCTTTGGGATCATAATAATTTCCAATTGATAGAATTTGTAATCCATCAGGTAAATCGTCGATAGGATGATTGAACAATTTATCTAATTGTAAAATTCTCAATGTCTCAGGAAGATTTTCAAGTTTTTGATTAAAATTCATATTGAAGTCCAATTTAACAAGAGAATTTGGATATTTTTTGATTTCTTGGTTGAATGGACAATCATAATAGAATCCAAGTACTTTTATTGAATCAGGTAATTCGTCAATTTTTTGATTGAATTCTCCACCCAAATATAAAATTTCTATTTTTTTTGGGAGATTGTCCAATGGAAAATTGTAAAAACCTTTCAAATAAAGAACTCTCAAATTATCTGGAAATTTTTCTATCTTTACATTCCCACCATAAGAAAGATGTTCAAGATTATTCGGTAAATTTACCAATGGAGCATTGTAATGTCCTGAGAAATACAATTTCCTCAAATTTGAAGGATAAACACTAATTTTTTTTTGAAATTTTGAATAATTAGAAAAATTAATTTGAGTTATACTATTTGGTAAATTATCTATTGTTTGATTGAAATCTGGATTGATTGTTATCTCAGTTAAACTACTTGGAAGAAAATCAATTGGTTGGTTGAATTTTTGTCCCAATCTTAAATCATTTATTGAATTAGGCAAATTGTCCAGTGATTGGTTGTATTTATTACCTAAAACTAATTTTTTCAAACCATTTGGTAAATTGTCCAATGGATAATTGAAATCAGTATGTGAATCAAAAACCAATTCTTGTAAATTTTTAGGTAAACTTTCAATTCTTTGATTGAATGGATATCCTAGATATAATATTTTCAAATTATCAGGTAATTTATCCAATGGTTGGGTATAATTACAATGGACAAAGTCCAATTCTTCCAATCCAGCTGGTAAATGTTCCAATGGTTGATTGAATTCCCCAGTTATTTTTAGATAATTCAATCCTCTTGGTAAATTATTCAATGGTTGATTGAATATAGCAGTAACTCTATATCCCTCAATGTGTAAATCTTTTAGATTTTCTGGTAAATTATCCAATTGTTGATTGAATTTTGCACCTACTCTTAAATAAATAAGTCCTCTTGGTAAATTATTCAAAGGTTGATTGAAATCGCTACTTAAACTTAAATGCTTTAAACTTCTTGGTAAAAAATCAATAGTTTGATTAAATTTACCAACAAAAAATATGACTTCAATGTTATTGAAACTTGACAATACGTTTACACATTGGTTAAAATTATCACCAAAATGTATTTTTGAGTACTTACTCATTTTTTCTAACATTTCTGGTGTGAATTCTTCATCGAATTCTTTTTCAAACACCATACACTCATTCATAATAGTATAAGGTTTGTAATTTTTTTCTGGTCTTCCACCAAAATATGAAAATGAGCTTGCTTCTAATGTCCTATCCATTTTTTTAATTTTGATAAAGTAGCTAAAAATAAAATCATTTTTTGTAATTGTAATTATAATTTGAAAAGAATGGGGTTACACCAATCATATCACTAATTTTTCGAATCTTTTTTCTTGGCTCCAAATCTATAGATATTTTATCTAATTGTTTCAGATACAATTTACCCCAATCACTATTCTTAACATATTTTGTAGAATATTCTTGACACGCACTTTGAAAAGGCGTTACACTCCATACATCTTCCTCATTTATGTAATTAGTAAGTGTAAATAAAAATTCCAACATTTCTACATTTTCTATTTGGTTGATAGAATAGTGAAAAACTGTTTTCCCAAGACAATTAACGAAATTAGCCATGACTTCCAATTCATCTCTTGTAAAATGTGTCTTGAAAAAATCTATTTGGCTACTTTTACAAAAACAAGCCAAATGACCAAGTAAATTTTTATTTTCAAATAAAAAGTTTTCATCTAGTCCATATTTAACAATAACATCACCAAAATAATTTTTTAATGCATCGAAAAACTCATCTCTAAATTGATTGTAAAATTTATAGTACTTTATTTCTTCATTAGGATGAAATTTCTTATACAATTTTTGTATATACTTTTCGTCTTTATCCATTTTTTATAGACAGTGAAACTATTTATAAAATTATCAATTTTTTATCAATTGGAGATACCAAAATATAGTTGAATTTGTGTGTCATTTTGGAATGCTTTCCTGTAATGATCTTCATAACCTTTGATAAACTCATCTCGGTTAGCTTGGTTTAAATCAGGGACTTGAAAATCAACACCGACTTTTCCTTGATAATTCTGGGTGAATTGCATGTATTGTTGTATCCCTCCAGATGCTTTATCATAACCTTCCTTGTAGAATTTGTTATCCATTATAATATTATATATTATTATTTTTTTTAATATTTTTTCCCTGTTTTAGCACGCGTCCAATGACTTTGTGAAATAAATGTGCTAACTTTTTTATTATCATTATGGTGATACATTTGCCTAATTTTACACTCTATTTGTTCTCTAGAATATTTTGAACCTAATTGACTATTATATTTATTGAAATTTCTTCGAACATATTGTTCTTCCTTTTGGAAGTCGTCATTTGTACTTGAACAAGCTCCACCCATTTATTGTATTCAAAATGTATTAGACTAATAACTTTAATATGTTTTGAAAACAAAAATTGATTTTATAATTGATTATTCTACATAAATATAAATGAACTTTATATTTGGATTTGCAGGTGGAGCAATTAGTTCCTATTTTTATCAAAGTAATCCAATCTCAAAAATTGGAGACTATTTTCAATATCCTAAAAGAATTATTGATGCTCGAGAAGAACCCTTCTTGAATGCTAGTATAATCGCTTTTTTATCAAAAAAAGTGAGCGAGGATAATCCTTATACTGTCAAAAAATACATTAATCTTTTTGGAAATTTTGAATTGAAAAATGTACCAGTGAAAGGATTAATCTACCGCGAATATTATTATGGATTGCTCACCTATTTTGGAATTCAACTTATTAGTGGTGAAGAACCAGATGGATTCGTTTGGGAAATTTATGGATCTTATTTTGAACAAAGATTGGATGAAATTTCTAAAATATTCCAATCTTGTTTCTTCAAACCAAATAATTACATAATATCTCTACCTGGGTATAAATACGACTGCGATTGGATGTTTAATCCAACATTTATTCCATATAAAACAAGTAAGAAAAATGAGGAAATAATAGATTTTGTTCTAACAAATAAATGTCACGGTATTTTATTGATTGGACCTAAAAATAGTGGGAAAACATTAATCGCAGGAAAAATATCCAATCGAATGAAATCTCCAATGTATGTAGCAAATAATTATCTTAAACCAGTAGATTTTTTTGATTCAATAAGATCTATACCTCCGAATTCAATCTTACTTATTAAAGATATTGATGAAGTATTTATGGTTGGATTTCATCATGATAAAATAAATAAAGACACTATTATTGGAATATTTGATTTTATCAATGAAAATGTTATAGTTATTTTTACGTCTTCCAATCTAGAAGCATATGAATCAATCCCCTTTATTTTTGGACCAAATAGAATAAAACAGAAATTTATATTTTATAAAAAATCTATGTATAATTATGTCAAATAGTAATGTAGTTTTTAATGAAAATGTTAAAGTCTGCAAAAATTTAACTGTTGTTAAAAACTTCAATGTTTGTAACAAGATTGTTACAACAGATGAGAAAATAGAATTGAAAAAAGAAACACTGATACATGGAAAAACAACAGTATCAGGAAATTTGGCTACTTCACAAAATTTAGTAACTGTAAAAAATGCCAATATTGGTAACGATTTAATTGTTTTAGGATCTGGAAGAATCAAAAATTCACTGGACGTTTTGGGAGACGCAACTGTCGCAACTCTTACAATCCAACCACCAACCAAATCATCTACGAGAGCAGTAGATAATCCAGTACTAAATGTTAATGGTGCTGCAAATTTTACTGGTGAAGTTAGTATTGATGGAAATCTTAATGTAAATTCAACTATCCCAACTATATTCAGAGTACTTCCAAAGTGCAAAGAAGTTCCAACTAAAAAAAATCAACTTGTAAATAAAGCTTATGTAGATGAGAATTTTACTGGAGCAACAGGTCCTACTGGTGCGACAGGCTCAACTGGAACAAAAGGAGCAACTGGAGCTAGAGGATTAAGAGGATTTGCTGGTGCCACAGGCTCAACCGGCGCCACAGGCTCAACCGGAGCCACAGGCTCAACCGGCGCCACAGGCTCAACCGGAGCAGAAGGACCAGCATTATTTAATTTAGAAGTTTTGTCAGGAAATCCTTCTCTTACTTCGAATAGTATTAATAGTGGAGTAGGAGGTGCAGTCGTTAGAGTAATTGAAGAGTATTTCCCAGCATTTTTAACATTTCAAATTGAATATGGTACTATACCAACAAATGTTATAATTGGATTTGTAAATATAAATAATATTAATACCTTCGCATTTTCAATACAATTTGATAACACAGGATTTATTAGCATAAATTACAATGGAGGTGGAGGAGTTGTTACCGCATTTACATATTCATCTGGAGATATATTTACTCTTGCATTATCTGATGATTATTGCTATTATTATCAAAATGGTAATTTATTCGCTACAGAAGCGAATACAAATGCCTTCCCGTCAGAAATTTATTATGGACAATTTTTCCTTGCGGATCCAAATATAGATATAAATTATATTGCTAATGGAATAGTCATTCCAGGACCAGGAGGAACTGTAGGAGTGACAGGAACTGATTACTCAGATTATTTATACTGGGATGATACAAGTGGAAGTTGGGAAGTTGGAACATCCAATGTTCACATAGGAAGTTCTGCAGGAAAATTCAACCAAGGACCTAATGCTGTCGCTATCGGGTATATTGCTGGTAGTAACAATCAATCAGTATATTCTGTTGCTATTGGATATAGTTCTGGAACAAATTATCAAGGGACAAATGCTGTAGCAATAGGTCCAAATACTGGAACCAGTTCACAGGGTAATGACGCAATTGCTATAGGTAATAGTGCTGGAATTACATCTCAGCGATTTCAAGCTATTGCAATAGGATATTTATGTGCGCAGAGTAATCAGAGGGAGAGAGCAATAGCTATAGGATATAATACTGGTGATAATGAACAAAAAGAAGATTGTATAGCGATTGGCACATCGGCGGGTAACACTTCACAACAACAAGCTAGTATAGCTATTGGATTAAATACTGCTATGTTTGGTCAATCTTCAAATTCAATTGCGATTGGTACAAATGCTGGACAGAGTAATCAAGGTAATAGCTCTATATCAATAGGTATTGATTCAGCTAAATCATCACAGGGAACAAATGCAATCGCTATAGGTAACACAAGTGGTCAAAACAATCAAGGGTCTTATACAATCGCGATAGGGAACAGTGCAGCTTATGGTAATCAAGGGGAATACAGTATTTCAATTGGTGATAGTTCTGGTCAGAATAATCAGGGTTCTAATTCTTTAGCATTTGGTTCAAGTGCAGGAAATACTAGTCAAGGAGCACAATCAATCGCAATTGGTCAAAGTTCTGGATTTACTAATCAAGGAATACAATCAATCGCAATTGGTTTAAGTTCTGGAAGTATAAGTCAGGGAAATGCTAGTATTTCAATCGGAATTGTTGCAGCTGAAATTAATCAAGGTGTAAGAGCCATAGCAGTTGGTCCAAATGCAGGACAAAGTAACCAAAACCCAAATGCTATTTCAATTGGTTGGGAATCAGGGAAAATAAGTCAAGGTGAAAACTCAATCGCAATCGGTACTCAATCAGCATCAAATTCACAAAATTCTAATTCAATCGCGATTGGACTTAATTCTGGATTTACTAATCAAAATTTTAGTGCTATCGCTATTGGTCATAATTCTGGTTCTAGAAACCAAGAAGAGTATACCGTCGCAATCGGTTTCTCAGCTGGTTATTCAAATCAAGGAAGCAATGGAGTTGCGATAGGTGATGAAGCAGGGTTCGAAACACAAGGTGTAAATGGTATAGCGATAGGTTATCAAGCAGCAAATTTAAATCAAGCTACAAATGCAATCGCAATTGGCGCTGGAGCAGGGTATGAAGCTCAAAATCAATGTGCGATTGCAGTGGGTATTAATGCTGGGTATGTAAATCAAAGTTCAAATTCAATCGC
>Ga0172363_10002429_pt1 | contig 15019 bp, 10 predicted proteins | sample LakKivs2_kivu2a2_FD_114541 | JGI IMG/M metagenome (GOLD analysis project Ga0172363, IMG submission 114541) | Sediment microbial communities from Lake Kivu, Rwanda - Sediment s2_kivu2a2 | ecosystem: Environmental > Aquatic > Freshwater > Lake > Sediment | place: Rwanda: Western Province, Lake... | reverse complement strand
TCATAAGGAATCATTCTTACAATATCTGAAAATCGAAAAGCGGTATTCACTGCACACTGTCAGGTCATATCAGAATGATCTTGACCAGTTTTTTGCATATTTATCGGAAAATGGCACTGAGGCAGGGATTCAGGAAGTTACATCACCCCAGGTGAGAGGATGGATAGTAAGCCTGATGAATGCTGGTATAAGTGCTTCAAGCGTTCACAGGAAAATATCCTGTCTGAGGGTTTTTTCCCGCTGGCTCAGGAAAGAAGGCATAATGAAAAATGATCCTCTTGAAAAAGTAGTCCTGCCAAAACAGAAAAAAAGACTGCCGCTTTTCGTTGGTGAGAGAGCTCTTGACGAGCTTCTTGACAACTATAATTTCGGAGATGATTTCCACGGCATCAGGAACCGCACAATAATAGAAATGCTTTACCTCACGGGTATGAGAAGAGCCGAACTGACAGGACTCCGGAATTCCGACATCGATCTTCACGAAGCAACCATCAAGGTCACGGGGAAAAGAAACAAGCAACGTATAATACCTGTAACAAAGGCATTTGTTACCCGGCTGGAAGATTACATAAAACTAAGAAACGATTTTGCAGGGAATGACAGCAACGACTGGTTTTTTATTACGGATAAAGGCAACAAATTATATGACAAATATGTTTATAATACAGTGAAAGAATACCTTGAGATGGTTACGACTATTGAAAAAAAGAGTCCTCATGTCCTGAGGCACACATTTGCGACTCATATGCTTAACAGGGGTGCTGATCTGAATACCATCAAGGAATTTCTTGGTCATGCAAATCTCTCAGCCACACAGATATATACTCATAATACATTTGAAAAGCTAAAGAAAATATATAAACAGGCTCATCCACGGGCTTAAATCTTAATTAATAAACAGGAGGTACTGCTATGAACATTCAGATTCATTCAGTTCGGTTTGATGCCGACAAAAAGCTGATCAACTTTGTAAATCAGAAACTGGGAAAACTTACCCAGTTTGGTGAGGAAATTGTTAATGCTGAAGTATACCTCAGGCTTGACAAAGATCAGGAGCGCGCAAATAAAATCAGCGAAATCAAACTGGTTCTATCGGGTGGACCTTTGTTTGCAAGGAAACAAAGCAAGACTTTTGAAGAAGCTACGGATGATGCGATTGATGCTCTTAAGAAACAGATTACCAAGCATAAACAGAAGAAGAGAGGGGTGTAGATTTCCCGTGTTCAAAAATATTCAGATTTATTTTGAATAATAAAATTTAAATTCATACATTTGCACACCGTTTTTTAAGGGTGAATTATGCCCTTACGGGAAGTTCTTTAAATTGCCGATGTAGCTCAGTTGGCCAGAGCAGCTGATTTGTAATCTGCAGGTCGGGGGTTCGAATCCCTTCATCGGCTCTTGAAGGGATTGTGAGTGTATGTTTTGATAGAAAAACTCTGTTTCAAGAGGGGAGATACCAAAGCGGTCAACTGGGGCAGACTGTAAATCTGTTGGCGGACGCCTTCGTAGGTTCGAATCCTGCTCTCCCCACTCAAAACAGAAAGAGAACATTTAACTTTCGTTTTTCAGGGTTCTTCGGAAAATAATACGCGGGAGTAGCTCAGTTGGTAGAGCATTAGCCTTCCAAGCTAAGGGTCGCGGATTCGAACTCCGTCTCCCGCTCACTACTTGAGGCCAGAGTAGCTCAGGGGTAGAGCACTTCCTTGGTAAGGAAGGGGTCGGGGGTTCAATTCCCCCCTCCGGCTCATCGACAATATTGGATATTAACTTAGAACAGATACGATAAATTAAATTTAATAAGCTTGGAGTTATGGCAAAAGAAAAATTTGACAGGTCGAAACCGCATGTGAATGTTGGTACAATTGGTCATATTGACCATGGTAAGACCACCCTGACAGCAGCTATCACGATGGTCCTCAATAAGAAAGGTCTGTCCGAAGTCAGGGATTTTGATTCAATTGACAATGCCCCGGAAGAAAAGGAGAGGGGTATAACTATTAACACAGCCCACGTTGAATACCAGACTGCAACACGTCACTATGCACATGTGGACTGTCCCGGTCATGCCGACTATATTAAAAATATGGTAACAGGTGCGGCGCAGATGGACGGTGCTATTCTTGTTGTTGCTGCCACTGACGGTCCGATGCCTCAAACCCGCGAACATATCCTTCTTGCACACCAGGTTAACGTGCCCAAGGTGCTTGTTTTCATGAATAAGGTTGATATGGTCGATGATGTTGAACTTCTTGACCTGGTTGAAATGGAAGTCCGCGACCTTCTTAATTTCTACAAATTCGACGGGGATAATTGTCCTGTTATCCGCGGTTCAGCACTAGGTGCAATGCACGGTGAACCAAAATGGGAAGAAAAAGTTCAGGAACTTATGGATGCGGTGGATGCATATATTCCAATACCTCCACGCGATAACCAGAGACCATTTCTTATGCCGGTTGAAGACGTCTTTTCTATAACAGGACGCGGTACAGTTGCCACGGGCCGTATCGAAACTGGTGTTGTTATTACAGGAGACGAACTCGAAATGATAGGCCTCGGAACCGAAAAACGCAAAACTGTCTGTACAGGTGTTGAAATGTTCCGCAAGATCCTCGACAGGGGCGAAGCCGGCGATAACGTTGGTTTGCTGCTCCGCGGTGTTGACAAGAAAGAGATAAAGAGAGGTATGGTTCTTGCCAAACCGGGTTCTATCACCCCGCATACAAAGATCAAAGCTGAAGTTTATGTCCTGAAGAAAGAAGAAGGCGGACGCCATACTCCGTTCCATAATAAATACCGTCCGCAGTTCTATATCAGGACTCTTGATATAACCGGAGAGATCACACTTCCTGAAGGCAGGGAAATGGTGATGCCGGGCGATAATGTCACTATTACTGTTGACCTGATATACCCGGTTGCCATAAATGTAGGCCTTCGTTTTGCAATCCGCGAAGGAGGCCGTACGGTAGGTGCCGGTGCTGTCACAGAAATTCTTGAATAACAGGTTTTGGAAATATCGTTGAATAGCTGTGCATCGCGATTGTACAGTTTGGATCGGGATGAATCGCGGTTGTACAGCAATTTATTTGATACGGGTGTAGCTCAGTTGGTAGAGCACTGGTCTCCAAAACCAGGTGTCGGGAGTTCGAGCCTCTCCTCCCGTGCTGAATTAAGATAATATGAGTTTAAAAGGATATTTACAGGAATCTTTCACGGAACTTGTTCACAAAGTAACATGGCCCACGTGGAGTGAACTGCAGAACAGCGCAGTACTGGTTATGGTGGCTACTCTGATAATTGCTCTTGTCGTTGCTGCAATGGATTTTTCGTTCAGCAGGATAATGCAATTCGTATATAGTTTGTTGTACTAAACAGGAGATCTCATTGATGAGTGAGAACGTAAAGAAGTGGTATGTGCTTCGGGCTATCGGCGGGAAGGAGAAGAAAGTCAAGGAGTATATCGAAAGCGAAATTGTACGCCTCAAGCTTGGTGAACTGATCACTCAGGTACTGATCCCGACAGAAAAGGTCTACCAGATACGATCAGGCAAAAAAATCAGCAAGGAAAGAACTTTCTTTCCAGGTTATGTCCTGGTCGAAGCAATCCTTGCAGGAGAAATTCCACATTTGTTAAGGAATGTGCCGAATGTTATAGGATTCCTCGGGTCACAGGACGGAGAACCTGTTCCCCTGAGAAAAGCCGAAATAAACAGGATCCTTGGAAAGGTTGATGAACTTAATGCAAGCGACGAGGAACTAAATGTGCCGTTCTTCGTGGGTGAATCGGTAAAAGTAATCGACGGACCATTCAACAGTTTTACAGGGATAATCGAGGAGGTGAACGAAGAAAAGAAAAAGCTGAAGGTCATGGTTAAGATCTTCGGCAGAAAAACACCACTTGAACTTAGTTTCATGCAGGTGGAAAAAGAAAATTAATGGATGATATTGACAGCTGTAATATTTATAATGCTTCCTGAACAGATGTCATGTACTCGCAATAAACACGCAAATTTTAAATTATGGCAAAAGAAGTTGCTGGACTAATCAAATTACAGATTCGCGGCGGAGGAGCCAATCCATCTCCACCGGTCGGGCCCGCTTTGGGCTCGAAAGGTGTGAATATAATGGATTTCTGCAAGCAATTTAATGCGAGGACCCATGATAAAGCTGGAAAAGTAATACCGGTGGTTATAACAGTATATAATGACAAATCTTTTGATTTTGTTACAAAAACACCACCTGTTGCTGTTCAGCTTCTTGAGGTTGCCAAATCAAAGAAGGGTTCGAAAGAACCTAACAGGGATAAGGTAGCACAGGTTACATGGGACCAGGTCAAAGTAATTGCGAAGGATAAAATGGAAGACCTTAACTGTTTCACGTTAAAGTCGGCCATGAAGATGGTTGCTGGCACCGCCAGAAGCATGGGGATTACCGTTAAAGGTGATTTCCCGGATAAAATTAACTGAAAGAAAAATGACTAAACTTACCAAAAACCGTAAAGCTGCCCTTGAGTTACTCGAAAAGGACAAGCTCTATTCGTTGAAAGAAGCTTCAGTTCTGGTAAAGGAAATGACCAAAACCAAATTTGATGCTTCAATCGATCTGGATGTAAGGTTAGGTATAGATCCAAGAAAATCCAACCAGATGGTTCGCGGCGTGGTTTCGCTTCCTCACGGAACAGGAAAGCAGACAAGTGTTCTCGTGCTCTGCACCCCTGACAAGGAAGCTGAAGCTAAAGAAGCCGGAGCCGATTTCACCGGTCTCGACGATTATGTTGAAAAGATCAAGGGAGGCTGGACAGATGTGGATGTTATCATAACCATGCCGTCCGTGATGGGAAAAGTAGGTCAGCTGGGTAGAATACTCGGTCCTCGCGGACTGATGCCTAACCCGAAAAGTGGTACCGTAACAATGGAAATAGGTAAGGCTGTCAGGGAAGTGAAGCAGGGCAAGATAGATTTCAAAGTAGATAAGAGCGGAATCATTCATGCCTCGATTGGAAAAACCTCTTTCGAACCTCATAAGATCGCCGAGAATGCCAGGGAGTTCCTCTCCATGGTAAATAAGCTTAAACCGGCCGCGGCTAAAGGAACCTACATACGTAGCCTTTTCCTTTCAAGCACCATGAGCCCCGGGATCAAGATCGATCCAAAAGGTCTTGATGAATAGTTATTCATGTTAATAATCGGAAAGAAATTATGAGACGGGAAGAAAAAAATGCCATCATAGACAGCCTGGCTGAAAAACTGAAAGAATACAGCCACTTTTATCTGACTGATACAGCACAGCTCAATGCCGCTGATACAAGCGACCTCAGGAGGAAGTGTTTTGAAAATGACGTCAAACTTGTTGTCGTAAAGAATACTCTCCTTAAAAGGGCACTTGAACAAGCCGGCTTTAACCTGGAGGAACTATATCAGGTTCTGAAAGGCACTACGTCCATCATGTTTTCAAATACGGGGAACACTCCTGCAAAACTTATCAGGGAGTTCCGGAAAAAACATGATAAGCCTGTTCTTAAAGGCGCGTACGTTCAGGAGTCTATTTATCTCGGAGACAATATGCTGGATGCTCTCGTCTCCGTTAAGACAAAACAGGAACTGATCGGAGATATTATACTTCTTCTCCAGTCTCCTGCTAAAAACGTTATATCAGCCTTGCAATCAGGTGGAAATAAGATTCACGGTGTCCTTGAAACACTATCAAAGAAAGAGTAATAAACAAAGTATAATCAAATTAAAATTCAAATTAAATGGCAGATCTAAAGAAAGTTGCAGAAGAACTGGTTAACCTGTCTGTAAAAGAAGTAAGCGAACTGGCTAAAATACTCAAAGAAGAATATGGTATTGAACCTGCTGCCGCGGCCGTAGCCGTAGCCGGTCCTGTTGCCGGTGGTGCAGCACCTGCCGCTGCAGAAAAGTCGGCATTCAATGTAGTACTGAAAAGTGCAGGCGGTCAGAAATTACAGATTGTTAAACTTGTTAAAGACATCACCGGTCTCGGACTGAAAGAGGCTAAAGCAGTCGTCGATGCAGCCCCGGCACCGGTTAAAGAAGGTGTTTCAAAAGAAGAAGCAGAAACAATAAAAAAACAGCTGGAAGAAGCAGGAGCTGAAGTTGAACTTAATTAAGTTATACTCATAGCTGGGTTTACAGGTTTAGTCCCGTCAATGACGGGGCTAAGCCTTTTGTTCTTTAATTTTCAAGTTCACTTAATCTTTTTAAAATGTCCTTAAAAAATATCGAAAGAATAAGTTTCGCATCCAGAAAAAACCAGCTAGATTATCCTGATTTTCTGGAGGTTCAGTTAAAATCGTTTGGTGAGTTCTTCCAGCTCGGAACAACTCCCGAAAACAGGAAAAAGGAAGGACTCTATAAAGTTTTTAATGAAAATTTTCCGATAACTGACACGCGGAACAATTTCGTTCTTGAATTCCTGGATTATTATGTTGACCCTCCTCGTTATACCATAGAGGAATGTATTGAACGCGGACTGACATTCAGCGTTCCCCTTAAAGCAAAGTTGAAACTTTATTGCACTGATCCCGAACATGAAGATTTCGATACCGTAATCCAGGATGTTTACCTGGGAACAGTGCCCTATATGACTGAACGAGGAACATTCGTCATTAACGGCGCGGAAAGAGTTGTCGTATCACAGTTGCACAGATCTCCCGGAGTGTTCTTCGGCCAAAGCATTCATGCAAACGGAACGAAACTCTATTCAGCCAGGATAATACCTTTCAAGGGATCGTGGATAGAATTCGCCACCGATATCAATAATGTTATGTACGCCTATATAGACAGGAAGAAAAAACTTCCCGTGACAACCCTCCTCAGGGCTATAGGTTTTGAAAGCGATAAGGAAATCCTCGAGATCTTTAACCTTGCCGAAGAACATAAGGTATCAAAAACAAGTATCAAAAAACTGATAGGCCGTAAACTTGCAGCCAGGGTTCTCAAAACATGGGTGGAAGATTTTGTTGACGAGGATACAGGAGAGGTTGTTTCAATAGAAAGAAATGAAGTTATCCTCGACAGGGAAACTCTTATAGAACCCGAACATGTCGATCTTATTGTTGATTCCGGAGCAAAGACAATCCTTCTGCACAGGGACGACACAACCCTGTCGGATTATGCAATTATATACAATACCCTTCAGAAAGATCCCTGCAACTCTGAGAAAGAGGCAGTTATCTATATATACCGACAGCTTCGGAATGCTGAACCTCCCGACGAAGCAACGGCACGCGATGTTATTGACAAGCTCTTCTTCTCCGATAAGAGATATGATCTTGGAGAAGTTGGAAGATACAGGATCAATAAAAAGCTTGGTCTTAACACGGAAATGAATGTTAAAATTCTTACACGGGAAGACATCATAAAGATCATCGGATATCTTATTGAGCTCATTAACTCTAAGACTCTTATCGATGATATTGACCACCTTAGCAACAGAAGGGTGAGAACCGTCGGAGAACAACTTTATGCCCAGTTCGGAGTAGGTCTCGCCAGAATGGCACGAACCATAAGGGAAAGGATGAATGTGAGGGATAATGAGGTATTCACACCAGTTGACCTTATTAATTCAAAAACCCTGTCGTCGGTAATCAATTCATTCTTCGGAACAAACCAGCTTTCACAGTTCATGGATCAGACGAACCCCCTTGCCGAGATGACACACAAAAGACGCATGTCTGCTCTCGGGCCCGGCGGTCTCTCAAGAGAACGTGCAGGCTTTGAAGTAAGGGATGTTCATTATACACACTATGGAAGACTGTGCCCGATAGAAACGCCGGAAGGACCGAATATCGGACTGATCTCGTCCCTGTGCGTTTATGCAAAAATTAATGACCTTGGATTTATCGAGACGCCATACCGTAAAGTGAATAATTCAATGGTCGACTTCACGAGAGACGGGGTTGTATGGCTAAGCGCTGAGGAAGAGGAAGAGAAAATGATTGCCCAGGCAAATGCACCGCTTGCAAAAGACGGTCATTTTGAGGATCCGAGGGTTAAATGCCGGTATGAAGCTGATTATCCGCTGGAGGAAAAATCAAAGGTGGACCTTATGGATGTTGCTCCGAACCAGATAGCATCTATTGCCGCTTCATTGATTCCTTTCCTTGAACACGATGATGCCAACAGGGCCCTGATGGGCTCGAACATGATGCGCCAGGCTGTTCCTCTCATTAACCCGGAATCCCCGATCGTCGGAACTGGACTGGAAACCCAGGTGATAAAGGACAGCAGAATACTTTTTGTAGCTGAAGGTGATGGCGTGGTGGAATATGTCGACTCAAATGAGATTGTTGTAAGATATAACCGGAGCGATGAAGAAAAATTCATCAGTTTTGACGAGGATGTAAAACATTACCTGCTTCCGAAATACAAGAAGACAAACCAGAATACATGCATCAACCTTATACCTGTTGTAAAGAAAGGAGAAAAGGTTAAAAAAGGACAGGTCCTGACAGAAGGATATGGAACAAAGAAAGGAGAACTTGCACTCGGCAGGAACCTGAAGGTTGCATTTATGCCCTGGAAAGGATATAATTTCGAGGATGCCATAGTTATATCTGAGAAAGTTGTTCAGGACGACATGTTCACGTCTGTCCATATTGATGAATATCTGCTTGAAGTACGTGACACAAAACGCGGTCTCGAGGAACTTACTTCAGATATTCCGAATGTCAGTGAAGAAGCGACAAAAAACCTTGATGAGAACGGACTCATCCGTATTGGTGCACATATCAGACCGGGCGATATCCTTATAGGAAAAATAACTCCCAAGGGAGAATCAGATCCATCACCTGAAGAAAAACTCCTGAGAGCCATATTCGGCGACAAAGCAGGCGATGTGAAGGATGCGTCTCTTAAGGCAGGTCCTTCTCTGGACGGTGTTGTAATCGATAAGAAGTTGTTTACCAGGGCAATAAAAGACAGGAAAGCAAAGGCTGTTGAAAAGCCGATGCTCGATAAAATTGAGCATGAGTTCAATAAGAACATAAATGACCTTAAGTCACGGCTTGTAGATAAGCTTTTTATCCTGGTGAATGGGAAAACATCACAGGGGGTAAAGGATTATCTGAATGTTGACATAATACCGAAAGGAAGCAAATTTACCCTGAAACAGCTTCAGGAAATCGATTTTCTCAATATCAATCCGAATAAGTGGACCACCGATAAGAAGAAAAACGACAGCATTAAGCATCTTCTACATAATTATATAATAAAGTTTAAGGAGATTGACGGCATATATAAACGAAAAAAATACAATATTACAATCGGAGATGAACTGCCTGCAGGAATTGTCAGGCTGGCTAAAGTGTATATTGCCAAGAAACGCAAGGTAAAAGTCGGCGATAAAATGTCCGGCCGCCACGGAAACAAAGGCATTGTGGCAAAGATAGTCAGGGCTGAAGACATGCCTTTCCTGGAAGACGGCACGCCTGTAGATATCGTACTTAATCCTCTTGGTGTTCCTTCAAGGATGAACCTCGGCCAGATATACGAGACAGTTCTCGGCTGGGCCGGCAAAAAGCTGGGACTTCAGTTCACAACCCCTATTTTTGACGGAGCTGCAATCGACCAGATAACGGAATTCACCGACAAAGCAAAACTCCCGAAATACGGAAAGACTTACCTGTACGACGGAGGCACCGGCGAGAAATTTGATCAGCCTGCAACAGTCGGAGTTATTTACATGATGAAACTCGGGCATATGGTCGACGATAAAATGCATGCCCGTTCCATCGGTCCGTACTCTCTCATCACGCAGCAACCTCTCGGAGGTAAGGCGCAGTTCGGAGGCCAGAGGTTCGGTGAAATGGAGGTCTGGGCGCTGGAAGCTTTTGGTGCGGCTCACATCCTCCAGGAGATACTTACAATCAAATCAGATGATGTTGTGGGACGCGCGAAAGCTTATGAGGCTATTGTGAAGGGAGAACCCATGCCTCAGCCCGGAATTCCCGAATCGCTCAATGTTCTTCTTCATGAACTCAGGGGCCTGGGATTAAGCGTAATACTTGATTGATGGTCTGTCATGCTTTATTAAATTAATTAGGTAAATAAATCAGTATATGTCATTCAGAAGAGACAACAAAACCAAAACAAGTTACTCAAAGATATCCATTGGTCTTGCTTCGCCTGAAGAAATACTCGACCGTTCGAGCGGGGAGGTGCTGAAGCCGGAAACTATCAATTACCGGACCTATAAGCCGGAACGGGATGGATTATTCTGCGAGAGGATCTTCGGACCCGTGAAGGATTACGAGTGCCACTGCGGCAAGTACAAAAGGATCAGATATAAGGGCATTGTCTGCGACCGCTGCGGTGTTGAGGTTACTGAAAAAAAGGTCCGCCGTGAGAGAATGGGACATATCTCTCTTGTCGTGCCTGTTGCGCATATATGGTACTTCAGGTCATTGCCTAACAAAATAGGATACCTCCTGGGCCTGCCTACCAAGAAACTCGATTCAATAATCTACTACGAAAGATATGTCGTCGTTAATCCGGGAGTGAAAGCCGCCGATGGTGTCAAACAGCTCGATTTCCTGACAGAAGAGGAGTATCTTGAGATAACCGAATCGCTCCCCAAGGAAAACCAGTACCTCGAGGATACCCATCCCGATAAATTCATTGCTGATATGGGAGCAGAGGCTCTGTACAAGCTCCTGAGCAGGATAGACCTTGATGAGATGTCGTATTCGCTGCGTCACAGGGCAAATACCGAGACTTCACAGCAGCGCAAAAATGAAGCTCTTAAGAGGCTTCAGGTTGTTGAAGCCTTCAGGGATTCAAAGCATGTAAACAAGCCTGAATGGATGATAATCAAAGTTGTGCCTGTTATCCCGCCGGAACTCAGGCCGCTTGTTCCGCTTGACGGAGGACGCTTTGCAACCAGCGATCTGAATGATCTTTACAGGAGAGTTATAATAAGGAATAATCGTCTTAAGCGTCTCATCGAAATAAAGGCCCCGGAAGTTATACTTCGCAATGAAAAAAGAATGCTTCAGGAAGCTGTCGATTCGCTGTTCGATAATTCGAGGAAAGCAAACGCTGTTAAAACGGATGCCAACCGTCCGCTTAAATCACTTAGCGACAGTCTGAAAGGTAAACAGGGAAGGTTCCGCCAGAACCTCCTCGGTAAAAGAGTTGACTATTCGGCACGTTCTGTAATTGTTGTCGGACCCGAACTGAATCTGCATGAATGCGGCCTTCCGAAAGATATGGCAGCGGAATTATATAAACCATTCATCATACGCAAGCTTATTGAACGCGGAATAGTGAAGACGGTTAAATCGGCCAAGAAAATCGTGGACAGGAAAGATCCTGTCGTATGGGATATCCTGGAAAATGTGTTGAAAGGTCACCCGGTTCTGCTGAACCGTGCTCCTACTCTTCACAGGCTCGGTATCCAGGCATTCCAGCCGAAACTCATAGAAGGCAAGGCCATACAGCTTCACCCGCTGGTATGTACAGCGTTCAATGCCGACTTTGACGGCGACCAGATGGCAGTCCACCTGCCTCTTGGCAACAGTGCAATTCTTGAAGCACAAATGCTAATGCTTGCCTCGCATAATATCCTTAATCCTGCCAATGGAGCTCCGATAACCGTTCCTTCCCAGGATATGGTGCTTGGGCTTTATTATATGACCAAAGGAAAGAAAAGCACGGAAAAAGAAAAGGTAAACGGAGAAGGTCTTGTTTTCTATTCCACAGAAGAGGTAGTGATTGCATACAATGAAGGTAAAATTGACCTCCATGCCATTATCAGGGTTAAGGTAAAGGACAGGATCAATGGAGAATTTGTATATCATCTTGTCGAAACAACCGTCGGAAGAGTGATGTTCAACCAGTACGTGCCTGAGGAAGTCGGTTTTATAAATGAAATTCTGACAAAGAAATCACTCAGGGATATCATCGGCCGTGTTCTGAAGCTCGCCGGCATGGCGAAAACAGCCGATTTCCTTGATGCAATAAAGAATCTTGGTTTCTATTCGGCATTCAGGGGAGGCTTGTCATTCAACCTCGATGAAGTTATTATCCCGGAGGAAAAGACCAAGTTTGTTACCGAGGGATATGATCAGGTAGAAGAAGTGCTGAATAACTACAGCATGGGATTCATTACGAATAATGAAAGATATAACCAGATAATTGATATCTGGACACATGTCAATGCAAGACTCACACAGTCGCTGATGAAACAGCTTTCCAACGACAAGCACGGTTTCAATTCGGTTTATATGATGCTCGATTCCGGAGCAAGGGGCTCAAAGGAGCAGATACGCCAGCTTTCCGGAATGAGGGGCCTTATGGCAAAACCTCAGAAATCGGGATCCACAGGTTCTGAGATCATTGAAAACCCGATCCTCTCAAACTTCAAGGAAGGACTCTCCGTTCTTGAGTATTTCATCTCAACACATGGCGCACGCAAAGGTCTTGCCGATACTGCTCTTAAAACAGCAGATGCCGGTTACCTGACTCGCAGGCTGGTTGATGTCTCACAGGATGTTATTATCAATGAGGAAGACTGCGGAACCCTGAGGGGACTGGTTGCAACGGCAATCAAGAAAAATGAGGAAGTTGTTGAATCACTTTATGAAAGGATACTTGGCCGTACAACAGTTCATAATGTATATCATCCCCTTACGGGAGAACTTATTTCCGAAGCAGGGCAGGAGCTCACTGAAGACCTTGCCAAAAAAATCGAGGATTCCCCGATTGAACAGGTTGAAATACGGTCGGTGCTTACCTGTGAATCCAAAAAAGGCGTTTGTGCAAAATGTTACGGGCGTAACCTTGCAACAGGTCAGATGGTTCAAAAAGGAGAAGCTGTCGGTGTTATTGCCGCGCAGAGCATCGGAGAACCGGGCACACAGCTTACTCTGCGTACATTCCACGTCGGCGGTACCGCTTCAAATATAACAACTGAATCAAGACTTGTCGCCCGCTATGCAGGGATTGCAGAAATCGAGGAACTCAGGTCTGTTCCGAAGAAAGACCCTGAAAAAGGAAGTATTGACATTGTTATCGGACGTCTTGCCGAAATAAGGATAATCGACAAGAAAACCGGTATAGCCCTTACAACGCATACAATTCCTTATGGTTCAAGACTTTATGTTAAACCAGGACAGGAAATTGAGAAGGGAAAGCTAATATGCGAATGGGATCCTTTCAATGCCGTGATCATTGCAGAAGTAGGAGGTAAAATTGGTTATGATTACCTCATTGATGGTGTTACATACCGTGAGGAATCAGACGAACAGACAGGCTTCAAGGAAAAAGTGATTATTGAAAGCAGGGACAAGACCAAAAACCCGGCAATTAAAATTCTTGCTCCGAAAGGTGGAGACGAGCTTAGATTATATAACCTTCCTGTAGGATCTCACATGGTTGTTGATACGAACAAGGTTGTTGAGGCCGGCGATATTCTTGCCAAGATTCCAAGAGCGGTCGGAAAATCAGGTGATATAACGGGAGGACTCCCGAGAGTTACGGAATTATTCGAAGCCCGTAATCCTTCGAATCCTGCAATCGTATCAGAGATAGACGGTGAAGTGACATTCGGAAAGATCAAGAGAGGAAACAGGGAAATAACCATAAAATCAAAAACTGATGAGGTTAAGAAATACCTCGTTCCGCTCTCCAAGCAGATACTTGTTCAGGAGAATGACTATGTTAAGGCAGGCATTCCACTCTCTGACGGAGCAATTACTCCTTCCGACATTCTTGCGATAAAAGGACCCACGAAGGTGCAGGAATATATCGTTAATGAGATACAGGAGGTATACAGGCTCCAGGGAGTAAAAATAAATGACAAGCACTTTGAGATTATAGTCCGCCAGATGATGCGCAAGGTGGAGATAGTTGATCCGGGCGATACCAAATTCCTTGAGCGTCAGGTTGTTGATAAGCTTGATTTCATGGACGAAAATGACTGGATCTATGGCAAAAAAGTAATTATCGACAGCGGCGATTCTCAGACTCTTCGTCCGGGGATGATCGTAACAGCCCGTAAACTGAGAGATGAGAATTCGGTTCTGAAACGAAAAGATCTCAAGGTAGTGGAATCGAGGGACGCTATACCTGCTACCTCAAGCCAGGTGCTTCAGGGAATAACCAGGGCAGCTCTTCAGACAAACAGTTTCTTCTCTGCCGCTTCGTTCCAGGAAACAACCAAAGTGCTTAATGAAGCCGCAATACTCGGCAAAGTGGATAAGCTTGAAGGACTTAAGGAGAATGTTATTGTCGGTCATCTTATTCCTGCCGGAACCGGCCAGCGTGAATACAACAGTATCATAGTGGGTTCTCTTGAAGAATATGAAAATCTTGTTGGTGCTGACCAGGAACAGGCCGAAGAGGTTGAAACTGTTAAAAAATAATTAATAAGTATCAGGATGTCAGATAATAAAAGTCAGAATCAGATAAATATTGAGTTGAACGAGGAGGTTGCCCAGGGTATCTATTCTAATCTTGCAGTAATAACCCACCTGCCCTCCGAGTTTGTCATTGATTTCGTGAGGATAATGCCCGGGATCCCCAAGGCCCAGGTTAAATCAAGAATAATCCTGTCGCCGGAGCACACTAAAAGACTTGTGGCAGCTCTTCAGGATAACATTGCTAAATATGAATCAGTTCATGGTCCCATAAGAGAAGTAAAAGGATCAGGGCCGGTTTTACCGTTTAGTTTCGGAGGGCCTACTGCTCAGGCCTGAAACTTGCTATAACTCCGTAAATAAAGCCGTCGGATTAATTTCTGACGGTTTTAATTTTTATAACCTTCTGCCCCCAACCCCCTGAAGGGGGCTTATAAAAACTAAAGAAAAAAAGACAGCAAATTAATCAGTGAATTTGTGCATAATTCACTTGTTTCCTTAAGTATTCTTTCTTCAGACTAAGTCCCCTTCAGGGGATTTAGGGGCGGATTCTCGGTAATAAATGAAATAAAACCTTACTTTGCAAGTTTTAAATGTAGTTAGATTTATTAGCTGTATTATGGCTGGCTATATTCTCCG
>Ga0172363_10002427_pt1 | contig 15029 bp, 5 predicted proteins | sample LakKivs2_kivu2a2_FD_114541 | JGI IMG/M metagenome (GOLD analysis project Ga0172363, IMG submission 114541) | Sediment microbial communities from Lake Kivu, Rwanda - Sediment s2_kivu2a2 | ecosystem: Environmental > Aquatic > Freshwater > Lake > Sediment | place: Rwanda: Western Province, Lake... | reverse complement strand
CGGGCGCCGCTGGGATGTTGAGATGGGCGACATTCGCGGCGAACGGCCGGAACGCGTGCGTGCGCCGCTGGAGCGTGGCCGGGTGTTCTGCGAATGACCGGTCGCCGTCGCGAGCCGGCCGAGCACTGCGCTCGCCCACGTCAAACGCAAGGAAGGAGCAACGCATGCCACAGCACGCCAACACGCTGCTCAGAATCGATCTGAACACTGCCAGCCGCGAGGAACTCACCCAAATCCCCGGAATCGACGAGATGGTCGCCGATGGGATCATCTATCTGCGCGATGAGTACGGCGACTTCCGTTCCACCGACGACGTGAAAGCCGTTCCCGGGATAGACGACGATTTGCTCGAGATGATCAAACAGCACGCCGTCGTTTGACGGCACATCCGAACCCTGCTCAACGAGCAATCCACCCGGGCTTTCGCTGAGTCCGATCTTCCATCTAGTTCCCCGTCATCTGCGTGCGGGCCAGGAGGATGTCGTCGGCGGTCACGGTGCCGTCGCCGTTGATGTCGGCTCGCTGGGCGATGGCGCCGGACGACGGATCGCGGCCCAGGCTGTTGCGTATGAAAACGAGGTCCATGATGTTGATCTTGCCGTCGTAGTTGGCGTCGCCGGGGAGGAACTCGAAGGCGCCGAGGTCGATGGTGGCGGTGCCGTCGAAGTTCCCGTCCAGCACGCGGTCCAGCCCGGCCATGTCGAGCTCAGTGCGGATCGGGGCGTCATTGTTGCCGGCGTCTGTGCACGGGGAGCCGGGCAGGAGGTGGTAATCGCCGGCGAGATCGACGAACAGGGGGTCGCCGACGATGCCGTCGCCCCAGACGATCGGCTTGCCGGTGGCGTTGACGCCGGTCGCATCGTTGTTCACGCTGCAATGCTCAACGGTGAGTTGGCCGGTGGTGACGGTGCTGCGGATCTGCGCGCCGGCGGGGGCCGTGTTGCCCCAGATGATGCAGTTGATAACCTGCACCAGCGATTCCTTGCAATAGAGGCCGCCGCCGGCGGAAGCGGCGGTGTTCCCGGTGATCGTGTTGCTGACGAAGTCGGCTTCGGCCGTGTCGCTTGAGATTCCGCCGCCGTTGGCGGAGGCGGTGTTGCGGGCGACGAGGTTGTTGACGAGGCAGCCGGCGAACGCTCCGCAATCGATTCCGCCGCCGGTGGCCGCGGTGTTGTCGGTGTACACGTTGCGGCTGATCGACGCCGTGGAATTGACAAGTGCGAGCCCCCCGCCGTAGGTGCCGGCGGAGTTGCCGGTGACGGTGTTGTTGGTGATCATGGAGGCGGAGTTGTCGTAGATGCCGCCGCCTTCGCCGGCGGCCGAGTTCTGCGTGAAGGCATTATACGTGATGGCGGCTTGGGATTGGCCGGCGCACCAGATGCCGCCCCCGATCTGCGTGGCGGCGTTCTGGGCGATGGTGTTGTTCGCGATGATGGGCGAGGCGTCGAGGATGCCGATCCCGGCGCCATAGCCGGCGGAGTTGGCGCGCAGCACGGTGTTGATGATTATTGGCGATGCCCCTTCGCAGAGGATGGCCCCCCCGGCCCGGCCGTTGGCCAGCCAGGCGTTGGCGATGGTGAAGCCGTGGAGGACGCATTGGTCAGTCTCGCCGTTTGCGAAGATGAAGCCGCGGTGAGGATCGGCCGAGCTTCCGCCGCAATCGACGGTGCAGCGGAGGGGGCCGTTTTGCGAGCGGACGATGATGGCCTTGCCGCTGAAATCAATGTCGCGGTTGCCCGGCCCGCGGTAGGTGCCGTCGAGCACGGTGATGACCTGGCTGTCGGACGCGGCGTTGATCGCCTCCTGGATGGAATCGAAGGGATGGGCGGCGGTGCCGTCTTCGAGGGGATCGCTGACGGCGGGATCGCCTGGCGCGGGATCGAGCGGGGCATCGTCGTCCACGAACAGCAGCGCGGAGCCTTGGTATTCGAAGGCTCCCATGTCGACGGCCGAGCCGGCCAGCCGCGGTGCACCGGCGATGTCGGTCTCATCCGGCAATTCGCCGGGGAGGCCGGCGTCGATGCACGGCGACCCGGCGGCGAGCCGGTAGTTGCCGGGGATGAAGCGGTCGTCGAGCGGGGCGTTGGGCGTGCCGTTGTCGGTCCAGACGGATGAATAGACGAATCGGGGGTCGACGTCGAGATTGCCTTCACCCCAGGTGACGGAGCATCCGGGGAAGGCGATGATTCGCGATCTTCCGCCCGCTATGCAGCAGCGGGCGAAGCCCAGATCGGGTCCCGCGAGTTCGGGCGAGGAATGCTCGAGCCAGATTTCCGCGGCGGAGCCGGATGCGTTGCTCCAGATGATCGTGGAGTCGAAGCGAGCGCGGGAGCCGGATTCGGCGAAGACGGCGGGGCCAAGGTCGGCGGCACGGTTGCCGGTGATTGTGGTCAGCGTGACGGACGCGGCGTCTTCGCGGCAGTACAGTCCGCCGGCGGTGTCGGCGGTATTGCCGGTTATTACGCAGCCGAGGATGGCGGCGTTCGATCCGGCGGAGAAGACGCCGGCCCCGCGTGCGGCCAGGTTGCGGACGATCAGGTTGCGGCTGATGGCGGCCGGTGCCGCGCAGTAGATTCCGCCCCCGTCGGTGGCGGTGTTGGTGAAGATGACGTTGTTGACCATCGCGGGGCCGACGGCGGCGTCCGGCCCGCCGGCGAAGATTCCCGCGCCGAACCACGCGCGGTTCGAGGCGATGATGTTGGTGTCGAGCGTGGGCGCGGCGTTCTGGTCGCACCACACGCCCCCGCCCGCCAGATCGGCGGCGTTGTCGACGATCATGTTGCCGAGAATCGTCGGTGCCGACACTCCGATGCAGCAGATGCCCGCGCCCTGCACCGCCTTGCAGTCGATGATCGTGCAGCCGGTGATGATGGGCGAAGAGTTGTCGCACACGATTCCGCCGGCGGCTCCGCCCGAGATATAGATGCAGGAGATGACGGCCGTGGAGACGCCGCTCAGCCTGATGCACGGGGACGGCGAGCCGGCGGGGGGCTCCAGCATGGTCACGTCGACGCCCGCCCCCATAATCACGATGCCGGCGTGGCTGGAGCCGATGCTGACGGATTCAGGATAGACTCCCGGCCCGACGTTGACGATGCATCCCGTGCCGATGTTCGGGTAGCGATCCAGCAGCGTCTGGATGGAGCGCACTGCCTTCACGAATCCGGTGCCCGAGTTGGCGTCGTCGCCCATCTGGGACACGTAGAACTCGGTGGCGGCTTCGTAGGCGACGGTGAGAATGGTGTCACCCGTGATGGTGTATGAGCATGCGGCGGTGTAGGCGCGAAAGCCGCTGGGGCCGGACCATAGGCTCAGATACAGCCCGGCGTGCTCCCAGGGGGCAACCGGCGTGATCGTGGAGCCGTAGGGCACGGTAGCGACGTAGGGGGCGGTGCCCGCGAAGTTGCCCGTGATGGCCGCTCCCGGCGGGGTCGACTTGATCTCGACGGAGCAGAGGGCCTCCCCGCGGGAAGCTTCGGCGGTGTTCCCGAAGGCGCCCATGTTGATCCTGTTGCCGTTGGGGTACGTTTCCGAACTGAACGGGCTGAGGGGATTGCCCGCGTCGATGCACGGGCTATTGGCGGCGTCGGTGATCCAGGCGCCGGCGGCTGGATTCCATCGGCCGGTCTGGGACTGCAGGTGGACGTCGCCGTTTGCGGCATCGGCAAACAGCGGATCGGCGTCGAGATTGCCGCTGCCCCAGGTGAATGCGTCGGGCGGTTCGGATGCGATGGCGGCTGCGCCGCCCTGGACGTCGCTGAAGGTGATGGCGGGGCCTGCGGCGCCGGTGACAGTCGATGCGATTTGGGGGCCGCTGCCGGCGGTGTTGCCCCAGATGATGCAGTTGCGGATTTCGGGCGACGACTGCCCGGCCGAGCTTATCCCGCCGCCCGAATCCGCAACGTTTGCCGCAATCGTGCAGTTCTCGATCACCGGGCTGCCATCCTGGCAGAAGACTCCGCCCCCGCTCGTTGCCTGGTTGCCCATAATGATCACGTTCGTGATGACGGGCGACGATTGCTCGCACCGGATCCCGCCTCCCTCCACCGCATATCCGTTCCGCAGGACGAGATTCCTGATGGTGCCGGCGAAGCCGGTGAGGCTGATGCAGGGGGCTTGGAGGGCGCCGTCGATCACGGCCTGCCACGGGCGCGACGTGCCCATGATGGTGAGCCCGGCGTGGCCCGCTTCGATCGCCACATTCTCGTGATAGGTGCCCTCCGCCAGGATCAGCGTGCAATTCGCCCCGATCGTCGGGTAGCGGTCGAGCAGCGCCTGGATGGACGCCATTGGCTTGCCCATCGACGTGCCGGCATTGTCGTTCGAGCCGGTCGGGCTGACATAGAAGTAGTTGACGTTCGACGTGTAGACGGCGGTGACGGCGACGTCGCGGCTGATGGTGAACGAGCAGGTTGCGGACTGCGAGAGCACCTTGCCGGCGTCGTCCTTCCACTGTGAGAAGAACCATTGGCCGGTATGCCACGGCGCGGTGAGGGTGACGGTCGAGCCTTTTTCCGCTTCAGCGGCGTATTGCGTGGTGCCGGGCTCGGTGCCGGTGATCTCAACGGCGGCCGGCCCGGATGCCTTCACGGTGAGCGTCCAGGCGCTGGCCCCGGCGGTGTAGACGGCGGTGACCGTCGTGTCGCGGTTGATGGTGAACGAGCAGGTCGGCTCGGCGGACAGCATTGCTCCGCTGTCGTCTTTCCATTGCGAGAAGAACCAGGACTCGATCTGCACCGGTGCAGTGAGGGTGACGGTCGAGCCTTTGATGACGTTGGCGGTGTATTGCGTGGTGCCGGGGGCGGTGCCCGTGATGTCAACGGCGGCCGGCCCGGATGCCTCCACGGTGAGCGCCCAGACGTTTGTGGGGGGCGGCAGCTCGCCCTCGATTGTCATGACGCCGGAGACGGCGGTATGGGGGATCTCGCCGCTCCCGCCGGCAACGGTCGTCGATCCCGAGCGCGCCTTCACGGTATAGGCGCCGGCGGCGTCGGCGGGGTACTCATAGGTCATGGACATCAGCCACGTTTTTCCGGTGATGTCGATGTCGCTGAAGCTCATGAAGCCGACGTACGTGCGGCCGGCGGAGAAGGGGAACCCGCCGGAGAAGAGGTCCTTGTTCCACGTGACGGCCAGACCGCCGAATTCGGGGTCGCCGTTTTGCGTGCTGATGGGGAAGAGGGTGGAGGCGCCGTAGACGTCGATGAACTCAAGTTCGACTTCGAATCCTCCGAAGCCGACGAAACCGTCGGCGGAGACGTCGATCCGGGCGGTGCCCCCGCCGGCTGGCAAGACGGGCTCGCCGCGGTCGGCCGGGCCTTCGACGATCAGCGTGCCGACTTCGTAGAGCTGAGTGTCGGGAACGTATTCGGCTACGACGGTCGTGTTGCCTGAGATGATGAACGAGTAGTTGGGATTGGTGCTCAGCGTGACGTCCTGTGTGTCTTTCCAGCGCTTGAAGACCAAGTCGCCCTCGTGCGCGGGAGCGATGAGATTCACAGTCGAGCCGCTCACCACCTGCTCGGTGAAGTCGGTGGTGCCGGGCGATGAGCCGGTGATGGCGACGTTCGAGAGGCCTTCGGAGGACACGCTGAGAACAGACGTGCTGACGGAAGCGACAAATTCGGCTATGACAACCTTGCTTGCGGAAACGATAAATGAATAGCTTCTGCTGGTTGAGAGCGTGACACCGGATTCGTCCTTCCAGCGCTGGAACACCATGGTGCCCGCCTGCGAGGGTGCGAGCAGGCTCACGGTGGTTCCGCTGGCGATCTGGGCGGTGTAGGCGGTGGTGCCGGACACGGAGCCGGTGATCAAAACGCCAGAGGCGCCTTCGGAGCGGACGGTGAGCGACCGCATGGTGGATGCGTATTCAGCTATCACCACCGTGTTGCCGGAGATGGCAAATGAGCAGGTCCGGCTGGTGGTCAGCGTGCCGCCGGTTGAGTTCTTCCAGCGCTGGAATGGCTTACCTCCTGCCGCTGCGGGTGCAGTCAGGCTCACGGTGGATCCGTCGGCAATCTTCGCAGTGTAGTCGGTAGTGCCTGGCGCGGAGCCAGTGATTGAGACGCCGGAGGCGCCGTCGGAGCGTACGGTGAGCGTGTAGACGTCGTCGGCGAACTGAGCTATCACAGTCTTGGAGGCCGGCATCACGAAGGAATACGCCGGGTCCGTGCTCAGCACGGTGCCGTTCTCGTCCTTCCAACGCCAGAATCCACGCCCATCCACAGTCGTGGGAGCCGAGAGACTGACGTTTGAGCCCGGTTCGACATGCGCCGTGTAGTCGGTAACGCCGGGGGCCGAGCCGCCGATGGAAACGGTCGCCGCACCCTCGGACCGCACGACGAGCGTTCCCGCATGGGGATCAGCGATGGTGAAGCTGCCCGCCACGGATTCGAAGGGAATGTTAGAGCCGTCGCCTAAGAAATAACATATGTCGGCCTTCTGTGCGACTGAATACGAACCACTCGCCGTCGTCGCCGAATAGTCAAAGGTCACCGAGAACAGCCAGGTCCGTTCTTGGAGCTCGACAGTTTCGGGCAAGCCGATCGCCACTTCGGCTGGGTAGCGGTTTGGATACGTATCGATCTCAGGAAAGAGCTCTGAGTTGTGGACGACTGCCAGACCATCAAAGAGTGGATTGCCGTCCTCTGTACTGATTGGGAAACCCTCATCGGCCGCACCATTCCGGCGAAACGCGAACGTGACGGGCATGTACTGGACGACCTCAAAGCCCTCCGCGTACACGTCGAGCGTGACAGCGCCTCTGCTGAACGGAACCGGCCCCTCGCCGCGCTGATCCGGCCCTTCGATGCTGAGCACGGCAGTATATGAACTGACGTACTCGACAACCAGAGTTGTGTCGGACCGCATCACGAAACTGGGGTGATCGAACTTGCCCGGCTGTATGAAGCGGATCGGAGCGCCCTGGCCGTCGCGCCAGCAATAGGGCTTGTATCCATCGATGTTATCCCAGCCAGCCCAGATGTTGACGACTGCTCCATCGTCGACGGCAACCGCATAGTCCGTCGTGCCCGGATGCGACCCAGAGATCGGAACCTCCGATAGGCCGGTCGATCTCACGGTGAGCGTCCAGGCCTTCGCTGGCGGCGGCCCATCGCCCTCAACGGAGAACGAACCCCCCTGCAAAGCGCACGATATGACCTTGCCGGCAGGGGTGGCCGCGGTCGTGCGAGGATCGGCGAGGACCGAATAGCGCCCAGAGGCATCGCCCGAATACACGAAGGTCGCCGAGAGCAGTAGCGTCTTCGTTTGGATATCTACCGAGTAGTCGCCCGAACCGAGCAGCATGAAGCCGAAGTACTGGCCCGATCCATCGTAGGCGGGGAAGATCTGCGGAAACATTTCGGCGTTGTGCTGTATGGCCAGGCCGCCGAATGTCGTGTTCGAGCTGTCGCCGGCTAGCTGGAAGGCGCCCGATGCTCGGCCCAACTCGTCGACGAACAGAACCGGCATGTCGAATCCCGCGAAGTCCGCCACACCCTCCGCGTACACATCCACCCTGAACTGCCCGCCTCCGGCGGGCAACGGGCCTTCGCCGCGCTCGGCCGGGCCTTCGATGATCAGCGACGCCCCGAGGGCGCTCGACACGAACAGACATGCCACGACGAGAAACGATGCAAGCTTCTTCATCACGATACTCCTCCGTGATTTGGGGGAAAAAGGGGCCGCCATTGTCCTCTATGGGAATTATACAGGTGAAGCGCGCCATTCGCAAATTTCCGCTCGATTTTTTTTTCGCCGGCCCCACACAGCCGGCGATTGTCTGCCGCATTACCGCCCCATCCGCCCGCGCACGAGCACGAGGTCGACGATGTTGATCTGGCCGTCGGCGTTGACGTCGGCCAGAGGCGCAACGCCGCCGGAAGCGGGGTCGCCTCCCACGCTGTTGCGCAGCCTGATCAAGTCGAGGATGGTCACCCGGCCGTCGCGGTCGAGGTCGCCGGGAAGATGCTCGAAGGCGCCCAGGTCGATGACGGCCTCGCCGTCGAAGTTGCCGTCGATGATGCGGGCGACGCCGGCCGCGTCGGTCTGGCCCGGGGGCACGCCGGCGTTGGTGCCGGCGTCGATGCAGGGCGAGCCGGGGAGCAGGCGATAGTCGCCGGCGGGGGCATCGACGAATCGCGGATCGGCGTCGATGCAGCCCTCTCCCCAGGCGACCGGTCCCGAGGCCTCGTCGGCGGCGACGCCATCGATTCCGCCGGCAACGTCGCTGTGACCGACGGCAAGGCTTGATGCGGTCAGCGCGATCTCGGGACCGCTGGGGGCGGTGTTGCCCCAGAGGATGCTGTTCGTGATCGCGACTGCGGCCGTATTGCCGGCCACGCCGCCGCCGGCCGATTCGGCCGTGTTGCCGGCGATGGTGCACGATTGCACGGAGGCGGTGCCTTCGAGATGCAGCCCGCCGCCGGTGAGGGCCTGGTTGCCGGCGATGAGGTTGTTCGAAATGGTGGGCGCAGAGTCCGCATCAGCATAGATGCCGCCACCGCGGCTGGCGTTCGAGTTTCCGGCGATCACGTTGCCTTCGATCACGGGCGACGACGCGACGCAATAGACGCCGCTGCCGGATGAGTAGCCCTCCTGCGGGTGGTTGTCTTCGATGATGTTTCCCTGGATCAGGGGCGCGGCGCCGTTCACGCAGGCGATGCCGGCGCCTGTGTTGTTTCGGATGATGCAGGAGAGGATGATGGGGGAGGAGGCGTCACAGAGCACACCACCGCCAGAAGGAAATGCATTTCCAATGATCGCGCTGTTCCGGATCATCGGTAAGGAGAGGGGATCGCAGTATATCCCGCCTGGACCACCAAAGTTGCCTTGGTGACTTGCATCGATGATGCAGTCTTCGATCAATGGGGATGAGGCTATGCAACAAACACCGGATGCTCCATTGAACCGCACTCCTTTGATGATACCCGAGAATCCGGCCAGCGTGAGGCACGGCCGTTGCGAACTCGCGTGACCCTGAATTACAGTCTGATCTTTTCCAGCGCCGGAAAGCGTGATATTCATTTTACTCGAATTGTCTTTTGAACGGATCATCACATTCCCGGCATAGATGCCAGCAGACACATGAATGGTGGTTCCCTCCTCTATTTCAGTGTAACGTTCCAGAAGCGTGTTGATAGATGGCATCGGCGCCTGAGGTGATGTTCCCGCGTTTCGGTAATCACCTGCTAGGAAACCACCCTCGGGAACTTCATCATTGACGTAGAAGTCTTGTTGGGCATGGCCATATTCCGCAACGAGAGTAGTGTCGCCAGCCAGCGTGAACTTGTATATGCCTTGCCATGAAAGCGTGTTTCCATCTGCATCAGCCCACCGGAAGAAGGGATGAGCTTTGCCATCTGATTGGAATTGAGCGGTCCACGTGGTCTTAAGGGAAATAGGGCCCATTCTGACGTTTGAGCTGAAGTCGCCAACGCCATACGGATAGCCGGAGAACTGCGCATCGAAGCCATTGGTGACGACCGTCAACGTGCAGGTGCCAGGGCTGAGTGATGCGTGAGGTGTGCTTCCGTAGGCGCCCATGTTCACGATGCTGGCGTTGGGCTGGGGTTCGGTTGAGAAAGCCGCCTGTGGATCACCCGCATCTATGCAGGGGCTTGTCACCTCGTCTTTCACCCACAGGCCCCCATTTGCATCCTGCTTCCAGCGTCCTTCCTCCGATTTCAGATGAAAATCGTTGCTGGCGGGATCAGCAAATAGCGGATCGACACTAATGTTTCCATCTCCCCACATAAGGACGCTTTGTTGAGTCAGGAAGATGCCGCCGAGCCCTCCCTCAATATTCGTCCATTTCACAAGCACCCAGTGAATACTGTCCGGAGATGTTCGCACGACAGCCATCTGCATGCCTAGATCAGCCGAACTGCCCCAAACGATGCTGTTGACGATGGTGAGAGTTGACGTGCCGGCACAGTAGATTCCGCCGCCGGATCGAGCCGAGTTCCTGACAATTGTGCAGTTTTCAAGTGTGGGCCTGCTCGAATCGCCGCAGTAGATTCCCCCGCCTTCAATAGCCTCATTTACGGCGATCACGCAGTTCCTTATGGTGAGGGACGATCTTCCATGGCAGGAAATGCCAGCGCCCTTCTCGCTCAGGCCTCCGGTAAAGGTGAACCCGCTCACCAGCCCTGTGGAGAGCGGGAAGCCCCACCATGAGTCTCGCACCGTGAGGCACGCGCCTCGCAGCCCGCCGTCAATGAAAGTGGTGTCGGCCCCCGAGCCTACAATGGAAAGGTGGTCCATGTGCGACATGACGATGTTCTCATCGTAAGTCCCAGGCAACACGTGGACGGTTGAGCTAAGTTCGAATGCATTCCCGTAGCGCTGCAGAAGAGCCTGGATTGATGCCATCGGCCTGCTTGGGCTTGTACCGGAGTTCGCATCATCACCCGGCGGCACACCGCCATCCGCAATCGCATCATTGACGTAGAACTGCCTCACGTTCACTGCAAACTCGGCGAAAAGCCTCGTGTCCTCTGTAATAGTGAATGAATAGGAAATCCTATCTGAAAGGGTGGAGCCCGAGCCATCTTTCCATTGCACGAAGAAGCCTCGCATGAATGAGAAGAAGTGATGCCATGGTGCCACTACTTCCACGGCCGTCCCTTCCTCCACGTAGGCGGTATATGGTGTCGTTCCCGGGTGAGACCCGCCGATGGGCGGTCCCGCCGGCCATGAGTCTATGGTGAGCAGCTTGGTGGCGGCGAGGCTGCCCGACGTGCACAGGCAGACTGCGGCGAGGAAGGCGGGAAACTTCTTCATCGCTGACTCCTCCGTGGTCTCACGGCGTTGGGGGGCGAAAAACTCCTCTATTCCTATATATCGTTTCTGGCGGAAATTTCAAGCCCCGAAGTTCCAATGATTTTTTTTCCGCTAGGATCTGCGCAGGGGCTTGGAGGCGGGGCTCTGGGGCTTGGGACTCGCGGAAGCTTCCGGGCAGGCGTGCAGGGGCGGGATTGCGGCGGCCGGCCGTTACGCCGTCAATGCGGCCTCGTAGACCTGCATCAGGCGGAGTGCGAACTCGAGCGAGCCATGCTCGGCCGGGGCGCCGGCGAGCACGCATTCGCAGAAATGCATCATCTCGCCGTAGAAGCCCTGGGTGAAGATCGCCTTGTTCTCGAGGGTGGCCAGCGAGTTCTGCGGCTCCCAGAACTGGGCGCCGTGCTCGAATCCCGCCGGCGCGAAGCTCGTGCTGCGACCGTACTCGAATGGAATGCCGCGATGCCACGTGACGCGCAGGTTGTTGTCGATGGTGACCATCCCGCCCTTGCCGAAAAACGCGTAGTGCTCGGCGGGCATCGATAGGCTGGCGCCGGCGGCCAGGTGCAGGTTGCCCACGGCCCCGGATTCGAACACCAGCACGCAGGCCCCGCCTTCCGGCTTCGCGCGATGCACGTGGACGCTCTGCACCTCGCCCCCTACCGCGAGCATCAGCGACAGCGGATGCACGCCGTTGCCCAGCCAATTGGTCGGCTCGCGCCGCCCCAAGAGGTCGCGGCCGTTCTCGGGGATCGACATCGGATACGTCGCCAGCATCGACCACAACGGGCCGAAGCCCGGCTGCGTGATGATCTCGACGGCCTTGCGCGTGGCGGGCATGAACACCTTCTTGAATCCGACCACCGCGACGCGATCCTTGCGATGCCGGATCATCGTCTCGATGTCGGCCGCCCGCATCGCCGGGGGCTTCTCCAGCCACACGTGCAGACCGGCGTCGAACGCCTCGCACGCGAGCTGCGGGTGCAACTGCGGCGAGACGCAGATGAACACGGCGTCGAGCTTCTCGGCGCGATACATCTCGGCGGTGCTGGCATAGACGCCGCGGACGCCATACTCGTCGGCGGCGGACTGCGCCCGGGCGTGGTCGACGTCGCAGATGGCGCGCAGCCGCACCGGAAGATAATGCATCGCCGGCAGAAGGTTGCGATAGGCGTGCGAGCCGGCCCCGACGAGCGCCACGTTGAGGCACCGGGTGAAATCGCGCTGGTAGGTCATGAATGGCTCCAATGGACAGGGCGGACAAGATGGACGGCATTTCGGCCGGCTCAACGATGGAGGATGTTCTTCAGAAACTCGATGTCGCACGCGCGGTGAAAATCGGGGCCGGCCATGGAATTGAGCATCGTGAGAGACGCGGCGGGAGCAGTACTCATTGTGTTATCCCAAGTCCGTAGCGGCGAACCATCGTGTTCGCCCGACGCCGAAATGCAAACACCGCCCGATCCGCTAAGGACGAACACGATGGTTCGCCCCTACGCCGGCCCGGCCTCACATGTTCTTCCAGAAATATCCCCACGTGTTGCGCAGCCAGATGGATGCCCCGCGCGTCACGTCGACGTCGCGGGCGCCGCTGGAGGCGAGCGGGAGGTCGAGGATCCAGTCGTAGTCCCAGCCGCCGTAGTCGTTGCGGCTCTCGCTGTCGCGGAAGACGTTGTTGGTCCACGCGTTGACGTAGACCATTCCCTTGCCGATGGGGTGGCGGTAGACGAACGGGAGGGTGCCGGCGGCGAACTTGCCGACCGCGATCACCACGGCGCCCTTCACGAGACCGGGCACGGCGGTGAAAGTGTCGTCGTCGGTGGAGCGGAAGCCGAGCAGTTGCACGCGGTGGGCGTAGGGTGCCACGTGGCGGAAATCGGGGCAGATTCCCCAGGCGAGCCGCGGGAAGGCCATGACGTCCATGTTGGGCTCGTTGGCGGCGTCGGTGGGGAACGGCCAGTTCTTGCAGGTGACGTGCGCCCCGGGCCAGTCCTTCACGCCGTTGCGATCCGCGCCGGATAGCCGGGCGAATGCGTCGCTGGCGAACGGCACGCCGTGCTCGTCCTTGAACGAATCGAAGTGGTCGAGCGCGAAATAGAGCGTGCCGCCGTTCTCGACGAAGCGCAGCAGCTTGTCGGGCACGTCGCGGAAATCGCGCTCGTACATGTTGTCGGCGATGGCGATGAAGCGGTAGCGATCGAGCGTCTGCTGGCCGATCCGCTCGTCGTTCTGCGAGGTCCAGAGGTAATCAGGCTCGACGCCGAGGCGGATGAGCGCGCCGGCCATCGATGCGGCGGTGGGATAGGCCATGCGGCGGAAGAGGTTGTACATCCGCGGCGATGACGACAGCAGGAGGACGTCGCTGTGCTTCTCGGGCGGATCCGCGGCGGCCCGGCGGCTGCACTCGCGCGAATACTGCTGCACCAGCGCCATCGCCGGGCGCGGGTGGCCCTTGCAGTTCAACAGACCGGTGGACTCGCCGAACCAGTAGAACGCGGTGGGGTCGTCGTCCTGCTCGGCGGTGAACGACGCCTTCGACTGCCAGTCGTCGGTCCACGACCAGTAGTGCCAGCCGTCGCCGTCGGCGGCGAGGCATGCGGCGTTGACGCGATCGATGATCGCGGCGTGCTGCTGTTCGTTCTCGATGCCGTAGGCCGCGTTGTCCATCATCGCGCCGTGGCAGATCACCACTGGCTGCTGCACGGACTGCTTCAGGTATCGCGTCATCATGTAGGCGGCGTTGAAGACGACGGGGAGCTCGTGTGCGAGCCGCCGGTGGCAGACCTCCCGCGTGTGCGTCCATTCCTCGAACGGCTGCACGAACGACGGCCGCGTGACCTCGAAGTAGTAGTATTCCATCCAGATCGCCTGCAGCTTCTTGCGTTCGGGGGTGAAGCCGTCGAGCATGGCCCATGTGTTGGTGTTGCCTTCGAAGGGCGTCCAGATGAACTGGTTGGGGGCGATCTTGCGGATTTCGGCGTCGAACCGGGCCTGGGCGTCGCCCACCGTTTTCTTCTGCATCAGGATGTAGTCGAATCCCAGCGGGTTGCGGAGCGACGCGTTCCATCTGCTCTCCTGCGGAAGGAGCACGTCGCCGAAATCCTTCGGATCATTGCGGATCAGAATCCGCTCGAGCACTTGCGGGTTGCGGTCCGCGCCCATCGCCTGCAGGAACGTTTTGAATGATCCGTATCGCTGCCGCAGCCATTCGTGCCACTCGTCCTTCAGGTTGAAGGGGATGGACACGTTGTCGAATCCCTTGTAGTAGCGGTCGATGCGGTCGGTGTACGCGGCGACGGCGGGTTCGTTCTTGTATCGTTTGGCGAAGGGTGCCATCTGCTGAACGTATGCGGCGTGGAGGGCGGGGTTGAACGGGGGCAGCCAGCGGTTGTCGTCCTCCCAGTCGCGGCCGGTGATCATGCGGAAGGCGGCGGGATTGTCGATGAACGGGCCGACGAATATGCTGATGCGGATGCCGGCTTTCTTGGCGGCTTCGATGATGCGGTCAAGGCGAGCCATTCCCTTCTCGATGATGCGGCCATCGTCGAAGAAGGCCTTGCCTTGGAAGAACAGTGCGGCGTGGTTGATGCCGACGGTTGCCATCAGGCCGAAGTCGCGGTCGAGCAGCGGCTCGTTTCTTGCCCAATGCTCGTCGGCCAGCCAGTCGCCCCCGCAACTGCCGGGGAAGTGGCCGAAGTAGACGGTCGAGTTGCAGTACCAGCGGCTGCCGTTCAGTGCGAACGTGCCGCGGTCGGTGACGGTGACGAATCCGTTCATGGATGCTCCGTGAAGAAGGGTACAGGGTAACGGGTGCACAGGCTACAGGGTCCAGCAGGTGACGGCGGTTGGGCGATGCTGAAGCCTGAAGCTCTCATATGGTAAAACGTGGGGGATGCGGATTCAATGCATTTATGGGTGCGCAGGTGCGCGGGCGGGTGCGCGGTGCGTGGGTGCGAAGGTTGCAGGTGCGGGTCATTCTCGGCCGGGAAGCGCCAAGGGGTGGAGGCTTAGGCACTGTAGCCGTTGCGGAAAGTGAACATTCGCGTTCAACTTTCGCAACACGCCCTAACCTTGTTGGTATGAATGAGTTAAGGCGTTCATGACCCTCGAACGGCTCGATTTCATGTTCAATTCACGCAACGTTGTCCGCAGAAGGCGTTCCGGAACAACAGCCGTTGGGAACAATATTTTCCTCACGCAAGTCCTTGTGCCGCATTCACTTATGGCGTCTGACCGCAGGGATT
>Ga0172363_10002426_pt1 | contig 15029 bp, 15 predicted proteins | sample LakKivs2_kivu2a2_FD_114541 | JGI IMG/M metagenome (GOLD analysis project Ga0172363, IMG submission 114541) | Sediment microbial communities from Lake Kivu, Rwanda - Sediment s2_kivu2a2 | ecosystem: Environmental > Aquatic > Freshwater > Lake > Sediment | place: Rwanda: Western Province, Lake... | reverse complement strand
TGCACGGAACTTGGGTACCCGCAGTCAGCATTGGTTGCATAGGAAGCTAGGGCGACTCTCCTGTCGAGAACCCATGAGTGACCGCTATCCCGACTTATCATCGCATGCACCCCATAGGGAACGCGTCTGTGCCCAAACGTAAGCAGAACGGTTCCGCTCTTGAGCAGACAGAGATCTCCAGGGTGTTCGCCTCCGACTGTCAGTTGCTTCGGGCTGGACCACGTGTGTCCTAAGTCATCCGAACGGCTGATCGCAACGCATTCTCCGCCCCCGCTATGTGGTCCCCTCAGTGCGGCCAACAGCTCGCCGTGACTCAGCTCCAGGACAGACGTCTCATTGTACCCTTGAGCTACCAAGGTGGGATCCTTCCACGTGCGCCCGTCATCTTGCGACCTCAAGATGTAGCTACCGTACTCGCGCTCATTTCCCGTCGGAGGATGTTCCTTGTACACAGCCAGTAGGACGGTGCCATCGCGAAGCTGACTCATTCTTCCATAGGGCGAACAGGCCGGTCCCAAGTCGAATGAGCTGTCATCGACTACCATGGGATCCGGCTCAGCCCAGGTCTCGCCGCCGTCTCTCGATCTGGTCACAAGTATCTGAAAGCGAGCCTTCTCCTTAGACAACCGGCCGTTCTCGTACCCGGATAGGCGCCCGAAGGCGAGGAGAAGAGTGCCATCACTGAGTTGACAAAAGGCAGGGTTCCTGTCGTCGGTGTGAGAGGAAGTGACAAGACGCGGTGATGTCCAACTCTTGCCTCCGTCGTTGGAAGTCGCCATCTCCAATCTCCCCCTCTGTCCGATGTGATAGTCTCCCATGCGGAAGACGGCTGCAAGGGAACCATCGTTCAGTTTGGTCAAGACGGGGAAGTATCCGCCCATCGGAGTTATGAGGTACCTTCTCACTTTCTTGACAGCGCCCACTATCACTTGATCGTCTACTCCCATTGTGTAGCTTCGAACCATTGCTGCTCTCTCACAATATCGAGACGCAGCGATCCTTTAAGGCTTCGAGAGACTAGGCTTGGCTGTTCACACATCACGTATGAGGAATAGAGCCAATCGGAGCGGCCATTTCTTTCCCGATGGGCTGATTCCAGTGCCCTTCCTCAGCCGCATGGTCTTGGTCAGAATCCTAGATACAACCCGCTCAGATACCCTAGGACTGCGCTTACCCACAACATGCCCAAGCTCCTGTGAGACGCCTTTCGGCCACCATCGCGGAGAAAAGGGCGAAACATTAATAAAGAGTTAAGGTTAACCTCCGGCTCAGCCGTCTTGTGGATCCCGCGTTGGCTGGGGGAGTACTACTCAAGGCTCTTCGCCCATTTCGAGGGGGAGCTGTTCACGTTTCAACAGGCAAGGCAGCTGCTATCTGTGAGCGAGACAAAGTTGAGTGTCGCATTCAGCAAGCTCCACTCCAAGAGGATCCTACTGATCTTCCATACCGGCAAGCCGAGGCAGTACAGGCTCATCGACCCAGAGAACTTCATCCTCGCTGCTTCCGAGACCATAGGCAACTTGCAGAGGATACCCCAAGAGAGGTACCTGAATCTCATATGCGACTGTTTTCGTGAGACCTCAAAGGGGCTGGGCTTGGAATCCTTGGCTGTATACGGGTCAGTCGCCAGAGGAAGCGCTACGACCCACAGTGATGTCGACATGCTGTTCATCTCGGATGATTTTCAGGGAAGCCTGGGGTCCAGGATGGAGAAGTTATATGACATAGAAAACGCCCTCAGAGACGAGTTGTCTTGGCTGAGGAGACACGACACATACACCGGAATAAGCTCCTATCCTCTCAAGAAGGAGGAAGCGCAAAGGATGCCGAGTCTGTTTCTCGACCTGACCGAGGAGGCCGTGATATTGTATGACAAGGAGCGTTTCTTGGAGAAGACGCTGTTGGAACTCAAGGCGAAACTCATAGAGATAGGGGCCAGAAAAGTCCTCACGGGCAAGGGCCAATGGTACTGGGACCTGAAGCCAGACTACAGGTTCGGTGAGACAATTGCGACTGCTTAGGATCGCCAAGTCCTACGCCCGTCAAGCGACTGCAAGGTTGGAAGACGCTAAGAGAGCCCTTTCGAAGGGCAACCACCCCTACGCCGTGCGGCTGAGCCAGGAATGTGTCGAACTCTCCTTGAAGGCCGTCCTGAGGGCCGTCGGAATAGATTATCCGAAAGTGCATGATGTTTCAGATGCGCTCGTCGAGGTCAAGGACAGGTTCCCGGACTGGTTCAAGTCCGAGATGGATTTCCTCAGCGAATCCTCAAAGATCCTCGTCAGCAAGAGAGAGGCCAGCTTCTATGGGGGGGAAGAGGCTTTTCTCTCGCCGGATGAAATCATCGATAGGAGGGATGGACAAGACGCTGTCACGAGAGCGGACAAGACTTTCAGGCTTTGCAGGAAAGTCCTGCGCGAACTCGAGACAAGAGCGGAGTAGTAACTTGAAACGGTATACACCTGTTCGAGGGGGAAGGCGAGGCCGGGCAACGAGCCCGATGATCACCCAAATCCGAGGTCCAACCCGTTCAGATATCCCAGGATGGCGCTCGCCCACAGCATCGCTGCGTTAACCAACGGATCAGTCGACGTCTTGTGAGTCACCCACTTCACGCCATGATCCTCTATCCTGGCCGACGGCAACTCCTCTACGAGATAGGAGAAGGCACTTCGAGCTCCCTCGAGGAGTCCGCCGAAGGTCGGGATGTTCGCAGCAAAGGGCTTGAGCATGGCCACCTGCGATATCGAGTCCCCAGTCAGACCCAGCCATTTATCGTCCCGGCCACACAGGCCAACGGCACCGTCCTCGAACTGACAGTTGCTGAATGTCCATCGGGCAGCTCTTAGGCACCGGTCCAGGTATCTCGCGTCTGGGTGGACCCGACGCAGCCGAGTCAAGAAGTCGACGCAGGTGACCACAGAAATTACCCATGAACTCTCGTCTCCATACACGTCAGTGGATTCAAAGCCCGTGTAGTGGGCTGGCCCGATGACCCATGAGCCCATGTCATCCCTCCAAGTCCCACAGTGCCAATACCCGTCATCGCCCAAACCATTCGGCCTCCAAGGTTGCACGAAGTACTCCGCAAAGCTCACAGCATCCTTGAGAAAGGATTCATCGCCAGTCAGTTCGTGTGCCCACACGATCCCCGATCCAAACATGCTGAGGTCGTTCGTCCACCCAGCGTCCTTTGAGTACGGGAAGCCGTACCCGCATGGGTAGTGCAGAAACGTCACTCCCTCGCGAGTAGTGATCTTCACGCTCCTCTTCCTGGCCCAAGCCAACATCCTCCGGGCGCATTCCACAAGACTGTCGTCCCGGGGATTGTACGCGTGATACAACCCGATAATCTCCAGAGCATTGCCCCAAGCCCAAGTTGGGTGATCTTCTCGGATCATCCTAGCCATGTACTGCACGTGAGAGTTTGCGACTGAGCGATACCTCGCGTCGTCCGTCATTTCGCCAATGCGGTACAGGTCCTCCACGAGGAAGCGAAGATACCGAACGTCGACCTTCCCAGGAAACATGTCACTGCCGGAGGCTGAGCCCTTTCCGGGCTTCTGCCAAGGGCTCCTTGAGGAATCGATGCCTCCCTCTGGGAGGGCCTCGTCAATGAAAGGTCTCAGGATTCGCTCAACGCTGGCCAGCATCACGTCATTGGACATGGCGCAGCACATCTTGCACGTTCTTCAGGGAGTTCCTTATGTCTTGGATCGGATCATCGGGATTCATCTCTATCTCAAGGATTGCCGGAACGCGTCCCAAGATCCCGGACTTGTTGAGCCTCTCGAACATGGTCTTGAGATCTAGCCTCCCGGTCCCTATGACCACGTTGTTATTGTTGCTGTCTACATCCTTCAGGTGAAGCCCATGAAGCCTGTCCCCCAGCTTGCCCACGGCCTCTGTGATGTCCTCTCCCGCCCTAGCTAGGTGACCCGTGTCAAGGCACATACCGATAAGTTCGTGATGGTCCCTTACCGCCTCAAGTACCTCCTCGACCATCGCGTACCTGTGGCCCGGGCCATGGTTGTGAATCGCCACAGCAATGCCGTAGTCACCGACTAGTCTGTCCAAGAGCGCGAGGGAGGCGGGGTCAGGATCAGCGGTTATCACCTCTATTCCGACGGCTTTGGCAAACTCGAAGATGTCTGTCAGCTTGGCCTTGTCCGCCTGAAGGGAATTGACCCCGTGAGCGACGAGCTTGACCCTGTTTCTTTCCGATACTATCTTCGCTCTTCCGACGTTCGCCCTGTCAGGGGGCAGATGGCCCGGAAAGGCTTCTACGGTCTTGAAACCCAACCGTGCGGCAGTCTCAACCGCTTCCTCGTACGGCATCTTCCTGAGCGAGTAGCTTTGAAGCCCGAGCGCCACTTCCATGTGTTCTTCAGTTGCGAACGACTTCCTGTTTCGACTTAAGGTTTTCCAAGGAGGATAAGGGGCTCGAGGTGATTCTCAAATATTATAGCCGAACGCAATAGAGCCAACTGATGGTCGAATGTTGAAGATGGTCTCAATGCCTCCCACAAGAACGCGCAATCAGTTCTACGTCTCCAATCGTGAGCCATTGCTGCCCAGTCCGTTGATCAAGCTGCCGCTGGGGAGTGTTCGCCCTAAGGGATGGCTCAGGCAGCAACTCGTTCTGATGGCAGACGGATTGACGGGGCGTATGCAGGAGACAAGCCCTTGGTGCAAGTTCGAGGGAAATGCGTGGGCGAGTTCAGACGGGCAGGGCGAGTGCGGGTGGGAGGAGGTCCCCTATTGGCTAGGGGCTTCCAAAATCTGGGGTATCTTCTGGCTGATGAGCGCATAGTCGCGGAATCGAGAGTGTGGATAGAAGCAGTCTTGTCCAACCAGGAGCAGGATGGGTACTTTGGCCCGCGCGTCAACAGGGAGAACAATGACCTCTGGCCGAACATGATCATGCTGGATGTACTCAGATCCTTCTATGAGGCCACTGAGGACAGTCGCGTGACCCCATTTATCACTAAGTACTTTCGATGGCAGCACAACCTGTCGAAGGAGAGCTTCCTGCCGGGGAGTTGGCAGAGAGTAAGGGGCGGAGACAACCTCCAGAGCATTCATTGGCTCTACAACCTCACAGGAGAGAAGTGGTTGCTTGAGCTGGCGGCGACCACGCACGAACGGACGGCGGACTGGACGAGCGGAATAGCCAGTTGGCATGGCGTGAACATATGCGAGGGCTTCAGAGAACCCGCGCAGTTCTATCAACAATCCCACGACCCACGTCACCTCGCAGCAACTGAGAGGAACTACGAGGAAGTAATGGACACCTACGGGCAGGTCCCGGGCGGGATGTTCGGAGCGGATGAGAACGCCCGACCAGGTTTTGTCGACCCGCGTCAAGGGGCCGAGACCTGCTCGATGGTTGAGTTCATGCGCAGCGACGAGATATTGCTGTTGATAACAGGAGATCCGATTCACGCCGACAGATGCGAGAACATCGCCTTCAATTCACTGCCCACGTCGATGACCCCAGACCTGAAGGCACTGCACTATCTCACTGCCCCGAACATGGTACAGCTGGACAGGAATGACAAGTCACCCCTTCTGCAGAACCCCGGAACGCAGCTGTCCTACGAGACGATGTTGTCGAGCGACCCAGGGCTGTATCGATGTTGCATGCACAACGTGGGCCAGGGCTGGCCCTACTACGCAGAACATCTGTGGATGGCCACTCAAGACAATGGCTTGGCCGCGGTCCTCTACGCAGCTTCAGAAGTTGAGGCTCGAGTTGGTGACGGCACCAAGGTCAGGATTGTGGAGGAAACCAGGTATCCGTTCGACGAAACCGTGGACTTCATCATCCAAACGCCGAAGCGCGTGGAGTTCCCACTGCTCCTCAGGATTCCAGAGTGGTGCGAAGGCGCGCGTCTGTCGGTCAACGGCCGGGCTGACGAGATCAGACCAAAGCCCCTGAAGTATGTGCTTGTCGAAAGGGATTGGCACGAGGGTGATAGGGTGCGGCTGGAACTGCCCCTGCGAATGCGCCTGATTGTGTGGCCAAGCAACAAGAACTCGGTTTCGGTGCACAGAGGACCTTTGACCTACTCCTTGCGGATAGGGGAGAAGTGGGTCAGGTGCGATGGCGCCGACGATTGGCCAGCCTATGAGGTATACCCCACAACGCCTTGGAACTATGGGCTGAAAATTGATCGTGAGAATCCTGAGAGGTCGTTCGAGATTTCCAGGCGTGGAATGCCGACACATGGTCAGCCCTTCACGTCTGAGGACGCACCAGTGAGCCTCGCTGCAAGAGGAAAAAGAATGCCCCAGTGGGGGCAGGAAGAAAACGGACTGGTAGGACCTCTGCCTGAAGGCCCGTCCATGTCCAGCGAGCCAGAGGAGACTATCTGTCTCATACCGACTGGTTGTGCGAGATTGCGCATCTCATCCTTTCCTGTTGTCGGATAGGGATAGGACGCCCGTATCCGACAGGAGAGAGTGCAAAGTGAGTCATGATGGGGTCTCGAATGTTGATGAGTACAAGGATAGCGTCGACCGCCTTGGTTCCGAACCCTGAGGCCTCTAGGGACGGATGCATGTATCAGCATTTCAGACGGTTACGAGTCGTTGAGTGAAGGATAATCAGGGAAACTTTGGGATCCGGCAGTGCTCGTCAATATCTTGCTGAGACCCACCGTGCAAGACGTTAGAATCTAGGTAGACTGTCTTTCCTGTACCTTAGACAGCATCAGCTTCTTGAAGTCCACTTCGGTCTTGAGTTTGTCCCTTCGCGGCACCACGCTTGCCAGCTCGTCAACATCGGACTCCTCGGCCGGTCTTCTCACCAGTACGCCCTTCTCGGTCACCTCGAACACCACCTCGGACCCTGGCTCGATCCCCAACATGTCCCGTATCTCCTTCGGGATCACCACCTGCCCCTTGGGCCCGACCTTTGACCTCATTCTCATGAGCTGGGTTACGCTGGGAGGTACAAAAGTATGACCTTCCGATTGTACCGAGAGGCGCGAGGCAAGCAGTCTGGCCCCAACTCAGGCTCTCGAACGACTCAGAAGCTACGTTGAGAAACATCTGCTGGGGCCGGGAGCGTGACCCGGCCCGAGAGTCGGAAGCTAAAACGGACAGAATCCTTCAACGATGAGAACCCCGAATGCGGGCCCAGCGAATGACATCTTTAAGACAGCCTTGCCTAGAGAACATTGACTTGGCCGAGTCATTGGAAGCATGTTCAGGCTGCGGCAGAGGCAGCATGATAAAGCTGAGGTACAACGGGCTGCTACTGTGCAAGAGGTGCTTCATTTCTTTTTTCGAGAGACGGGTCAGGAGGACCATCGGAGAACACAGGTTTGTCGAACCGGGCGACAGGATAGTCGTAGCTCTCTCAGGAGGCAAGGATTCAGTGACCGTGCTTTATCTGCTCGATAAGCTCAACAGGCTGCACGGCAACAACATCGAGCTGGTGGCCATCTCGATAGACCAAGGAATTCGGGCGTGGACGAGGTGAACCTGAGGAATGCGAGGGAGATCACCAGGGTCGCAGGAATAGAACACCATGTCTTCTCGTTCAAGGATGAGCTCGGCCACACTGTTGACGAACTGGCCTCTCTTAGGCCCGGGCTGTGCAATTGTGGCGTCTTCAGGAGGCAGACCCTGAACAAGAAGGCGCGTCAGCTCGGGGCGAGCAAGCTCGCCACCGGCCACAACTTGGACGACGAGGTCGAGTCAGCCATGATGAACTTCATGACGGACAACTTGGTCAGAATAGCGAGGGGGATGGCCTTGTCAGCAGCGAGAAGTTCGTCAGAAGGATCAAGCCCCTGAGAAGATCACCCGAGGAGGTTGCGCTCTAAGCGCACTTGGTCTTCCCGCAGTTGGTCTTCGCGCCCGAATGCCCCTACAGGGGCAGGGTGATCAGGAGAAATGTCAAGAGGATAGTTGATGAGCTGGAGAAGCATCACCCTGGCATCCGGTACCAGATACTCGAGAGTAGCGAGAGACTTGGGGAGGTCCTTCGGAAGGATGTGAACTTGGCGGTCACACTGTCGGAATGCAGGATCTGTGGAGAACCCTCGTCATCCGAGGTGTGCAATGCATGCCAACTTCGAGAACAGATCGAGGGGCTGCCGGCCGTGAACGCATGAAGCATCTAGACCCCAAGTATGCAGTTGGCGGGAGATCCCTTTCGTTGGCTGACTCACTGGCAGCCAGGTGACTGAATAGACAACCTTTTTAACCGTCGGGTTACTAACTGGGTCACCTTGTGGCCTCAAAGATGGCTGGGCGAGGCATACGCGAGCCTGCTGAGGAAGTTCGGCAACGGCAAGCTGACCTTTGAAGACATTGTCGAAACTGCCGGCTCTCGACAACGCGCAAAAGCCATGGCCGCAAGGCTTCAGAAGATCGGCCTACTGTACAGGCACGACATGCTAGGAAGGACAAGGATCTACAGGCTGATGGACCCTGGGGCTTTCCTCTTGATGGCTTCGGGGTCCCTCGGGGGGCTGGCACGCGTGAGGCAAGAGACCTACAGGAGGCTCATTGGACTCGCCTGCGTCGCGATCTCAAGGGAAGTGCAAGGTCTGCACAGCGTGGTGTTGTACGGTTCGTTGGCGCGAGGGAAGGCCCGTTCGACGAGCGACCTGGACCTGCTCGTCGTGGCGGACTTCACGGAACACTTCGCGGCGCGCCTTGACCAGCTGATCCAACTGGAGGAGTCTCCCGACATAGCGGAGGAGATCTCTCTGCTGGCCCAAGACGGCATCGACACGCACCTGTCGCTTCTCCCAATGACATCAAGGGAGCTGGATGCGTTCCCCCCGATTCTGCTTGACATAGTTGACGAAGGCATCCCTCTCATGGATAACGGCACCTTTTCGGCTGCGGCAACTCGCGTCAAGGAGAAGCTGAGGGTCGCGGGCGCGCAGAGGATATTCATCGGAGAGGAAGACTGGTACTGGGATCTCAAGCCTGATTTCGTGTTCGGGGAGTTGATCCAAGTGTGAGAAATCAGGAGATTGCGGCTTCCATGCTGGAGCAGGCCGCCCTTCGACTTGTCACCATCAAGACATCCATCGAGATGGGAGGATATGCCTACGCAGTTCGCAGCGCTCAAGAGTGCGTCGAGATGAGCTTGAAAGCAGCGCTGAGGACTGTGGGCATTGAATACCCGAAGAAACACGACGTGAGCGCTGTCCTCCCGCAAGTCAGGACTCGATTCCCTGACTGGTTCGCCACCGAGGAGTTCGCGGAAGTGTCCAGGGAGTTGGCCGAGAAGAGGGCGCCGAGCATGTACGGCGATGACCTGAAGATGCTACCAGCTTCTCAGCTGTTCACAAGGGAGGACGCACAGAAGGCTGCGGGTCAAGCACAGAGGATCTACGACGGCTGCACTCGCCTCCTCAGGGAAGCATTCCCGGCCTCGTAGAGAGACCCGAAGGTTCATGAGACACTGTCGGCTGAGGGGGGTCTCCTTGACTAGGGTCTTCCGTATCTCTTGAATATCAGGACACTCAGAATCGTCACGACCGTGGAATACTTCGCGCACCACCCGTTCAGGGAAGAGGGAAGTCATGAAACAGGTCCATATCCTAGGGCTGTCGCCATGAGCATAATATTCTCCACTGCCAAGGCACTATCGTATCCCACCAAGTCAGGAGGAGCTGTCGAAACGATCGTCTTGATTCCGATGGGTTGTGCCAGACTCCGGATCTCAGCATTTCCGACTGTCGACTGAGGCAGGTGGACCGCGGCTGACGGTCATGCCAATGGACTCACCGAGTCAAGCGTGCGATATGGTTGGGCGGCAGCCGAAAGATATAGATCCGTGCATGAGGGAAGCAAATAATAGTAGACGGAAGGCACTGAAAAGCGCTAGAATGCTAGCGTTCGGCCCGGTACCATCAAGACGCCTAGGCAGTAGCCTCGGAATAAACAACATCCCAGCGAAGACCTGCACATACTCATGCGTCTATTGCCAACTAGGAAGAACCACAAACATGACCATCAGGAGGAGAGCATTCCATAAACCAAGAAAGATCCTACAAGAGGTGAGGAGGAAGGTTGATGAGGTCAGGGAGAAGAAGGGAAGAATCGACTACCTATCCTTTGTTCCCGATGGGGAACCAACCCTGGAACTGAATTTGGGCAAACAGATCTCGACCCTCAAGCAAGTTGGGATTCCGATAGCCGTCTTGACTAATGCCTCAATGATCTGGCAGGAGGCTGTCAAGGAAGACCTGTTGGCAGCGGACCTAGTTTCTTTGAAGGTGGACGCGCTAGGTGAAGACCTTTGGAGAAGAGTAGATAGGCCCCACAAGGACTTGAGACTGGAAAACATCTTGGAGGGCATAAGGGATTTCTCGAAGGAATTCAAGGGAACGATCATAAGCGAGACGATGCTGATAGGCGGAATCGATTACTCGGACCAGTTTGAACGGATAGCCGAGTTTCTGAGGAATCTGAAGGGGCTGGACATGGCCTATGTCGCAGCGCCAAACAGACCTCCCACAGAGGAATGGGTCAGACCAGCCAAGGAGGAAGTCATGAACTCTGCCTTCCAAGTCTTCTCACAGAGACTTGGGCCCAACAGGGTCGAATGGTTGACGCGGCATGAGGGAACCGGCTTCACAACGACGGGCGATGTTGAAGAAGATCTCCTGAGCATAGTTGCTGTACACCCCATGCGTGAAGAAGCCCTGGAGGAGTTCATGAGAGGAGCAGGAGCAGACTGGAGAACCGTGGAGGAACTCCTACAGAAGGGCAAACTCAAGAAGCTCACCTACGGAGGGAACACATACTTCGCGAGGAAAATGCCAGCGGAAGAGCCGAAGCGAAGCAACAGCTAGCTAGGCTTGAATATCCTGTTTAGCGAGTGTTCTTTGCTGATCTTGATGCGCTTTGTTCTGGAGTCATACGCGATCATAGCGTCTGCTAGTGCACACGACGGGAATATCTCCCTCGCCTTCGCCAGAGAGCCATAGATGATGAAGTTCGCTCCCATGACCTGACAGATTACTGCTGGTACTGGCCGGCAAAGCCTTAGGGTATCCCCTCCGAATTCCCTTGCTCTGGCCCACTCCGACAGGACTCCGACCGGAGCGCTCCCAGTGGGCAGACCGAACTCCTCCTTGATCAGGCGAATGCCGTCTGCAGAGCAGCCGACATGAGGAATGTCAATGACGGGCGCCAATATCAGAATCTCGGCTATTCCCGCACTCCTTGCGACCTCTATGAGCCCTTGCTCTCCCCTCAGGATGCCAACCATTGACCTTGGCAACGGGTTATGAGGATCAAGTGCTTGGACGATTGCAGTCTTCAGCCCCAGTTCTCTCACCGCATTCACCTCATTCGCAGTGACTGTGAAGTTGATCGAGTTGTAGACGACTCTATCTTTCAATCCAACGGAGATCGCGTGTCTGGAAGCACTCAACCTCACCTCAGCGCTTGGACCGTTTATGAGCAACGGTGCTTCGGTGATCCCTGCCACGAAATCAATGTACTTGATCAATGTCTCGGATGTCCTTCCGACCACATCGACCATGCATGGATTCCCAGTCTCACATGACAGCTCATCTTGTGACCTCACCAAGTCCTCCGCTCGAACTCTGTCGAATTCACCACTCGCTTCGTTCTTGATGACCCTGTGACCGTGATGGAAGATGCTCCCTATCAGGACCGTTGGTAATTCCCCAAGTTGCCCACCTATCTTGACCCCTCCGACCTCAAATATCTCCTGTCTCTTGCCGAAAGGGATCACGCTCCCAGCTCCCCCCTGCTGGGACAGACCTGTGATTTTCCTTAAGCTTTCACTTAGTAGACCCGGTCGCCCCAGAATCCGTTCAACTGCAGGGCGCGAGAATTCCAAGTCCGACGCTCTCAAGTCGGCCGATGGTTTCCATGACATACCTTCGCCTCTTTGGACAACAGAGACGCCCCGAGAGAGGCTGAAGACTTAACAAAGCCGGGTGGAACGTGCCTACAACCTTGGAGCGTGAGTTGACTGCCTGTTCTAGGTGCGGTAAAGTCAGCAAGGTCGAACTCAGGTACAATGGCCTATCGCTCTGCGGGAGATGCTTCGTCGCCTTCTTCGAGAGGAGAGTCCGGAGAACGATTGGTGAGAATCATATGATCCACCCCGGGGACAAGGTGGCTGTGGCTCTCTCGGGCGGAAAGGACTCAGTAGTCCTGCTGCACCTCCTGCACAAGTTCAACGAAATGCATGATAGGAGCGTCAAGCTCCTCGCGCTGACCATTGATCAAGGGCTCAACGGGGAGGAACAGAACCTGAAAAACGCGAAGGAGGTCTCGGAAGCTAGAGGGGTGGAGCACTTCATCTTCTCATTCAGGGAGGAGTTCGGCCACACGGTGGACGAGCTGGCCGCCCTGAAGCCCGGCCTGTGCAACTGCGGCGTCTTCAGGAGGAACCTCTTGAACAGGAAGGCCCGAGCACTTGGAGCTGACAAGCTGGCGACCGGTCATAACCTTGACGACGAGGCCGAGTCTGCTCTCATGAACTTCATGTCGGGCAATCTCGTGAGGATGGCAAGGGGTGATGGGATCGTGGTCAATACCAAGTTCGTGAGGAGAATAAAACCACTGAGAAGGTCACCCGAGGAGGAGGTCGCGCTGTACGCGGGCTTCGTCTTTCCTAGTATGCGATTCTCGCCGGAGTGCCCGTACAGGGGAGAAGTCATCAGAAGGAACATCAAGAGAGTAGTGGACGAACTCGAAGGAAGGCACCCTGGCATTAGGTATCAGATACTTCAGAGCAGTGAGAAGCTCAGTGCCGCGCTGACTAGGGATTTGGCTCTGAAGAATGACGTCAAGGACTGCGCCGTATGTGGGGAGCCGACCTCAGGAGAGGTCTGCAACGCCTGCACTCTGCTCAGGGAGGTCCGTCAGCTCTGTCATCAAAGTCCGTAAAGGCAGCGGTCGATCACGATCAGGACTGTGAGGCGCGCCCATTTGCTGAAGGAGCCTGAGCTCCACTAACGGAGCATCAGTTCTCTCAGCTGCTTCTTCTCGGGAGGGGTAGGCCATTTCGTCGGTCTTCCAACAGGGACGGCACAAACGAACCTGAGACCTTCAGGAATGTGGAACGCTTCGCGCACCACGCGTTCCGGGAAGAAGGAGGTCATAAAACAAGACCCATATCCCAGTGCCCTCGCCATGAGCATCATGTTCTCGACTGCCAATGCACCATCATATCCCACCAAGTCCGGGTACTTGCTTGTATCCACGAAAACGAAGACAAAGACCGGAGCCGACAGCGTCCTGTCAAATTGAGCCATTGTCTCCATGAGCTGCTCCTCACGTCTGTCGGGCTCAGAGTACAGCTCGTCAAAGCGCCTCTTGTTCCAAGTTGTTAGGCCAGCGCGAAGCCTCTCAATGTTGGACTTCTTGCAGACAACCAAGAAGCGCCACGATTGCTCATTGCCAGCTGTCGGGGCATAACGCGCGGCCTCGAGGATGAGCTTCACGTGTCCTGCTGGCACGGTGCCCTGTCGGAAGGTCCGCACTGACCGGCGACTCTTGATGAGCTTCATGAGGGCAGATGGCCTGATCGATTCGGGCATGCTCACTGAATTCGGCTGACTGATTTAACATTCACCTCGCGCTGCCTGTTGCCTCACCTCGGATCAGCCGTATGAACCCTTAATATCGAAGAGGCCGAAGATCAAGGGATAGGGAATGCGGAGGGAAGGAAGCTTGTTTGTTATGTCCGCATTCAGATTGGGTGATGGATGATGGCCTTCCTCTCTGGCAGTGAGATCATCACAAAAGCTGCCTTGGCTTCCGGCTGCAAGGCCTTCTTTGGGTACCCCATAACTCCCTCAAGTGAGATCATGGCCTTGATGTCAGAGGAGCTGCCCAAGGTCGGCGGGGTCTTCATGCAGATGGAAGATGAGATAGCGGCGTGTGCCGCCGGCATAGGTGCGAGTTGGGCTGGGGCCAAGGCGATGACAGCAACCAGTGGTCCCGGCTTCTCTCTGATGCAGGAGAACATAGGGATGGCGACGATCCTTGAGATTCCGCTCGTGGTCATAGATGTGCAGCGCATAGGACCGAGCACAGGCATCCCAACGATCGGATCGCAACAGGACTTGATGCAAGCGATATGGGGAAGACACGGGGACCAGTGCCTCGTCGTCCTTTCCCCGAGCAGTTTCCAGGAGTTGTTCTCTATGACGATCAGGGCCTTCAACGCCTCAGAGTCACTTCGCACCCCTGTCGTCCTCCTGACGGACGGTCACATGGTCACCCTTCGCTGCTCAGTGGATGTCAATAGCGGAGATGAGGTGCTCACTAGGAAGGCACTTGACCGAAAGGAGGCGAACATGCCACTCAAGACAGACGACTCGCTCGTGCCTGGCTTCCCACCCCTTGGCCAAGGGTTCAACGTACCCTTTGACACCCTGTCTCACGACGAAAGGGGGTATCCAACGCCCGATAGGAAGAGGACGCGCGAGCTCATTAGTAGACTAAGGACAAAACTTGCGAAGAACGTTGACCGAGTATGGCTTCATGAGGAGTCAGGGGTGGCCGAGTCAGAGGAGATCGTCGTCTCCTACGGCAGCTCTGCCATATCGGCCAGGCATGCCGTGATAATGGCCAGAGCCAGGGGGAGTGAGGTAGCGTTGCTGATCATGAAGTGCCTCTGGCCGTTGAGGGAGGACGTGCTGAGAAACGCGCTAAGGGGGAAGAGGCGCGTAGTAGTTGTGGAGCAGGCGATCGACCAGATGCCGTGGCTGCTGAGGCCCTTTATGGATGACGATGCCGAGTTGACCGAAGTCTCAACAATAGGCAGCCCGCCCAACCCAATGAGAGTGCTCAAGGTGATCACGCATGAGAGGTGATCCATCCTTGTTGCGACAGATCAGGGAGGATAGACTCCCGACAATTTGGTGCACGGGTTGCGGCAACGGTGCAGTGATGAGCGCCTTCATTCGAGCGGTGGATGAGGCCGGCCCAGATTGGAGCAAGGTCTGCACTGTGTCTGGAATAGGATGCTCCGGCAGGATAGGTGGGTACCTTAGGACCGACTC
>Ga0172363_10002424_pt1 | contig 15037 bp, 12 predicted proteins | sample LakKivs2_kivu2a2_FD_114541 | JGI IMG/M metagenome (GOLD analysis project Ga0172363, IMG submission 114541) | Sediment microbial communities from Lake Kivu, Rwanda - Sediment s2_kivu2a2 | ecosystem: Environmental > Aquatic > Freshwater > Lake > Sediment | place: Rwanda: Western Province, Lake... | reverse complement strand
TTACCACAGTATGTCTCCTGTGGATGTGGAAGAGAGAGCATCATGAAACGTAGTGAAGCAATTGGTAGAGTGATTGAGCTTTCTGGCAATAGCTCCTTGGGTTTTCCGGACAAAGCAAATCAGCTAGAGACCGCATTGAGTGACTGCCCTGTCGAAGACATGTTGGAGCATCTTGATTACGCAGGAGTAATCCCCGAATGCTTTGAGCACGACTCTACGGAGGAAAAACTATACGCGAAATACTGTGATGCGTTGCTTGCCAGAGCATTAACTGAACTTGGACTTCGTGCTGAGATGATTGCTGAACGCAGTGGTGCGGCCGATGTCCGTGCTAACGCTGACGCCTATCAGCTGGTGGGTGATGCGAAAGCCTTCCGCCTGAGTCGTACTGCAAAAAATCAAAAAGACTTCAAGGTTGGTGCCTTAAACGAATGGCGTCAGGGGGCAGATTACGCCTGTCTGGTAGCTCCTTTGTATCAGTACCCCATCACCAATAGTCAGATTTACTCACAGGCCATTCAGTACAACGTAACATTGCTATCCTATACTCATATGGTGTTCATGCTTCGTAGCCAGCAAGTCAATCAGCATAGTCTCGTGGAGCTCTGGCAAGTTGGACAGAATCTGAGAACAGGTCAAGGCATCTCCCAAAGGGCTTCCAGTTATTGGTCTGCAATCCTCGGTGTGGTTCTTAAGATAACTGGCAAGCTCGGTGCCGACTGGGAGAACGCTGTAGAAGCCGCAAAGGTACCCCTACGTGAACAAGCTAGAGAACAAATACGCTACTGGGAAGAAGAGAAGAAAAGACTTCAAGCTCTTGACCAGAAATCAGCCGTAAAGCAGCTGATTAAGGCGTTGAAGATTGATACCAAAATCCAAGTCGTTCGAAGGACAGCAGGGATGTAGGTCTCTCACAACGATTCCCTGTCCTTCAGGGAAAATGCAGGGAGCTTTTCTTTGACAACCGCTTCGAGTGCACGAAGAGCCTCACAGTCACTGCCACAATCTTTCACTTTGCTGGCATTGGCAAGCATGCCAGCGCCATTGGCGAACACAGCAAGGGCCGTGTCTGTCTCATTCCAGCCGGCCTCCGTAAGATTTGGTGCAAAGTCCTGACAAATAGTTGCCAGTCTGGATTTAACTTGACTGATTGACACGTCAGGTTTTCTTGTCTTCCCTTTGCGGGCAACAAAAGTGAGACATATATTTACGGCTTCAGATGTCATAGCTCGAGGCCGTTGTCGTCTTTCTATGCTTAGAGGTTGAACACTCGTGATTACCAAGTGTGTAGCTCGATATGACTTGACGAGTGCCTCCCAGCCCTTTAGGGAACTGTGCGTATACAGAAAAGCAAAGATGCCATCCGGTTTCAGTACTCTTTCCGCCTCCTGCAACGCCATTGTCAGTTGATCACAGTAGTCTAGATGCGCCTTTTCAGGTGTTCCACTTCGGAACCTGGATGCCACCAGCTCATGACTGCTGTCCGTCACTTCCGATTTGAATAGGTCCGGCTCCATCACTTGAAGGAGCAGCCGTTTCCAGGCATAAAAGAAGTCTGCGAGTACGCTATAGTATAGATTGTCGTAGTAAGGAGGATCTGTGACAATCGCGTCGAAGAACCGGTCTTCGAACGGCAAGGCCTGAGCATACCCATGCTGGATATGCGGAGTATACGGGTACTCCAAGATAGACCTTGTGCCCGATACAATACGAGCCAATTTAGCCCAGAGATTCGCAGGCCCACCTAACACCGGATCGATCTCGACATAATCCCAAAGCATTGAGACACCAGGCCCACAAAAAGCACGTCCGACTTGCTCATTCTGTGGGATCCACATGGAAAAGCGGCAATTCCAATCCACCATTTGGTCAATAAGACTCGACAAGAGGCTAATTACATACCGAGCCGTTCCCTCATCTTGCTCAGATTTTATTCGTGCCTACTCATCTCTAAGTGCCTTAATCAGAAGAAGCAAAGCTACCCTTTGTCGTCAGTTGAAGTAATCAGCGTGTGTTTGAACACCATAGATTGCAGGATTGACTATGCCTGACCAGCGAGATAATTGTGATTTTGGGAGGTCGACTCCAAGTTCCCTTAAGACGAAATGCTCCATCCTCTCTATTTTGGCCAGAGGTGGAAGCGCATCGGCTGTAGCAAGTAGAAACTCCTTGCCTTTTTCATCAGCCCGTCTCACTAGGGCTACTATTTCATCCTGACACTGCCGGATATCTATGCCCGTATGTTTGGCGTTGCATTTCGGGCATTGTACGACGCCGTTGTTGCCACACCAGACTGAATCGATTCTGTAATTCTCCGCAGCCTCTCCAAGTTTGATGGATTGCTTTTCATCACCGTTTTCAATTATGATTGCTGTTCTCTTCCCCTTCTTCCTAGACAACCATGGGCGTTTAGAGAGATAGAACCGGTGCCCGCATGAGGGACACACCATGCTATATGTCCACAAATAGGCGTAAGGACTCTTGGGCCCATAGCCCACCAGTATCTGCTCTCGCAAAGGAAAGAGGGGTATCGTCTCTTCAGCAAGTTGAGTAAGAACACGCCTACCCGAAGCCCTGATAATCCTACCAATATCCTTGGCACAAAAATGTTGCGAGTAGACCAAATTACAACGCTGGATAAAAACGGACAACTGGTTAGCATCAATTGCATACGTTTCGGCACCCAGATTACAAGCCTCCATCGGGATTGTGCCACCACCCCCAAACATGTCAAGTAGTCGTGGAGGGCGGTCGTACTGGATTTCAAGAATCTTCCTGGCCTTTGTGACAATCCATTGAGGAACCACCGAGGCACACCCCAGCTGTTTCAAGATAAGAAGAGCGTCGGCAGACTTATCTTTACACAAGGACGTAAAGACCAGCGAGCGCATAGCACTGTGGGGGCGCCTTGCCCACCATACGTGTATGGTGTGCGACGTTTCTCCTCTACCATAGCGCTCGCCAGAGCCAGCCATTGAGGCTTCGTAGTACAGCATGCCGCTGTCTAAGAGTCTGGCTGTCGTTCCAACTGGAAGCTCGGCTATTTGTGGGCTGGTCGACGCTACATATGGAATCGAGGTCATTGACATTCCACTATTAGTTTATTCGTATCCTTATCTGCCAAGGTAAGCACGTATTGGGACACCTCATTTGGCAGACGACGTGTCCATCTATAACCAATTGAAATGCGGCGATACCGCCAGTCTACGTTCTTTTGGCCAAGGTCAGCCCCCATGAAATGTAGCTGTACTTTAGAAGCTCCTCCCAACAAGGCATCTACTTGGTCGTTAAGATGAGGCGGCCAAATTACATATCCAAACTGACGAGCACTCTTCGTTATCGGAATCGTTAGCTTCTTCATTGGAGCACTACCTCCATTTTGCGAGCCTTTTGTCAATATTAACATGTTGTCAAAGCTTAAGTCAAGCTTTAGTCTCTTCCAATACAAGATGAGCCTGGAGTAAGGTATGATTTCTAACACAAGATGAGCCTGAGAAGATAAGGCAACTCGTTTATGATTGGGACATGCGGCTAATCATGAACGACGAACAATTACAAACGATAGAACAAGTTAATCGATTTCTAGAGGGGAGTGAGGAAGTAGAGTTCAGGGGTCTAACCGTCGAAGAGAAATACCGCTGGATAGAAGAGGTGCTGATAAGATTTAAATATCATCGTCTCAAGAGAGATGAGAAAGGGGTGATACGACGGTATATCGAAAGAATTACGGGATATTCCAGGGCACAGGTATCCAGGCTGATAAGAGAATACAAACGGACAGGGAGGTTGAAGAAAACAGAATACAGAAGACACCGTTTTCCGCGGAGGTATACCCCATCAGAAATTGAGCTGTTGGCCAGAACAGATGAATTGCATGAGTGGCTAAGTGGACCAGCCACCAAGAAGATTATGGAGCGGGAATACGAGGTTTATGGACGCACTGATTTTGAGAATATCTCGCGGATATCTGTGGCTCATTTATACAATCTACGAAGAGGTCGCACCTACAGGAATATAACCAGACGATTTACCAAAACGAAAGCAGCTGTATCCAGGATTGGGGAGAGGGCGAGACCGGATCCCAAGGGAGAGCCTGGTTATATTCGGATAGATACGGTTCACCAGGGGGATCTTAACGGTCACAAAGGGGTATACCATATCAATGCTGTGGATGAAATAACGCAGTGGGAAATCGTAGCCTCGGTGGAAAAGATATCAGAAGCCTACCTGGTGCCAGTACTGGAAAGCATGTTGGTTCAGTTTCCCTTCGTCATCAGAGGTTTTCATTCCGATAATGGCTCAGAATTCGTAAACCATATAGTAGCCAGGCTATTGAACAAACTACTGATCCGGTTCACCAAATCAAGGCCCAGGCATACTGACGATAATGGACTGGTGGAGACCAAGAATGGCTCAGTGCTGCGTAAAAATCTGGGGTATGCTTATATTCCGCAAGTATGCGCCGAATTGCTTAACGAATATCATAAAGGCTACTTAAATCCCTATATCAATCTCCACAGGCCTTGTTTCTTCCCTGTGTCTGTTATCGACCACAGAGGCAGGATCAAGAAAATTTATCCTTATGAGGAGGTGATGACACCCTATGAAAGGCTAAATTCTTTAACCCAAGCTGAGAGTTACCTGCGTCCCGGCGTAACCCTCGAAAAACTCGGGACAAGCGCTAATCAAATGAGCGATAATCAATTTGCAGAAAGGATGGTGAATGCACGTTCCAAGCTCTTTCAACAAATCACAAGATTTGTTAATCGGGTTGCCTGAAACCCTTCCCTTCAGGCTCATTTTTCAATTAGAATAGACTGCTTTTGTCTCCCGCTACCTTGACTACTTGTAATGACAGACAGAAGATACATCGGTCTCTCCTAGCGAAGGAGCTATCTGGATGAACCGGTTCCACAACTGAGAATCATAGCTTCCTGTAACAAAACGTCAAAAAGTGCAATTGCCACTGCGGTTGGGACTAGGGTCACGTAACGGATACTTGACAAATACATGACGATGTCTTAACATCAGTGAAATGGCCGGACCAAGGATAGATGAGCTCTATAGGTACAAGACGCTTCCGCAAACCGCTGAGCGACTCGGTCTTCATCCAGCTAAGCTTCGGCGGCGACTAAAAACTGGCGTACTACCAGCCCCCACCTACGTCAACAAGTATGGTTTGAAATTTTTTGATGAGGATTGGATAAGAGAGGCCCAGGCCATCCTGGAGAGGTCGTTTGAGGGGGAAACATTGAAGATGCCATTCCTAACACGTCAGGAGCCCGTGAGGGAGGCATGACTGAAACCGAACAAAACAGACAGTCAAACGCAGTTCCCTCAGTATTCAACGTAGTGGCTTCCGACAACAAGTACGAGGTAGACTTTGCGAAATCCTTGGATAACGCACCAGTGACTAAACTGAGTGAGCTAGCTGCAGGGAGCACCAGTGGTGTTCAGGATGCCGAAGTGCGGAGCTTGGAGCAATACGTGGTAGAATACGGACACCGCAGTGAGCCACAAGTTATTAGCTTTCGTGACCAATGTCCGTGGATAAGAGGGGCTGATAGATATACTCACTTGATTCATCGCTATACTGCGAAGCTTCTTCCACATATCCCCGCCTTCTTTATGGCCAGCAGTATTTGTCCTTCCAACGCAACAATCTTGGATCCCTTTGCTGGTTCAGGTACGGTGTTGCTGGAAGGAATGCTTCAGGGTCACCAAGTTTTGGGTGTCGAGATAAACCCGATTGCTAGGTTGATTGCCAAAGTTAAGACCACCGTCTTCAACACAAAAGCACTCGAGGAAGCGGCTAAAGCTATTACTAGGTCCATTTCCTCAAGTACATATGATGCGGGAATACCCGACTTCCCAAACCGAGATCTGTGGTTCTCCAAAAAGGTTCAAAAGGGATTAGCGAAGGTGAAAGCAGCTATTGAAACCTTCCAGGACGACAGCCTAAAGGATTTCTTCTGGGTGTGCTATTCCTCTTTGGTCAGGCGAGTGGCTCTTGCGGATCCACGGATTAGTCCCCCTGTGGTACTCAAACCTGAGAAGTTTGATTCAAATTCGCTTCGACACAGCAAAGTTAGTCAAATGCTGGAAGAAAGAACAAATGCTAACGTCGAGGCTCTCTTTGCATCGACTTTAGGGGAGTTCATTAAGCGCTTCCGCCGACTTGAAGAAACATTGCGAGAGCGGGAATTGGGAAGTGCTGAAGTAGTCTGGGACGATGCGCGAGACTTGAGAATAGCCCCAATGAAGGAAAAAGGCCTACTGGATAAGGCATCTGCTAAGGAGTTTCCCGCTGACTCTGTGGATTTGGTAATTACATCTCCTCCATATATGAACGCTCAGAAGTATGCTCGGTCATTGAGGCTCGAATGGTATTGGCTAGGGCTGGGGTCATATGATGAACTCCATGCGATGGATGCCTCCATGATTGGTACAGAACGTTTGACCCGGGATGAATACGAACATTTGAAGACTGTGGGTCATGCCGTTGCTGATGAACTCATACTAAACGTCTTCAGCAGAGACAAACATCGCGCCAGACTCATGGCCAACTACTTCGAAGATATGAGAATTTGCTTTGCAAATCTTTTCCGAGTCATTAAACCTGGGGGACACCTTGTTATTGTAGTCGGAGACAACCGTGTCTTCACTTACAGAATACCGAACCATCAGATACTAACTGATTTGGCCACTCAAGAAGGGTTTAGGCCCAAGTTGGTGGTTGTGGATGAGATCAAGTCTCGAGGTCTGATGACAAAACGTAATACTACTGCCGACGTTATTCCCGCTGAATGGATAATTGTCTTAAGAAAGTTTGGTACGACAGAGCGTGGTAAGGTGTAGTCAGAAATTAAGGGGAGTCGAACTCGGTGTTTCAAATAGGGACGAATTGGCAATTGTGGGACCTGTCCAGAGATTTCGCTCAGGTAGTATCTAGCATCAGGCTGCGTGGCTACGTGCATGAGGAACCGATATTACTACCTGCGGAGTTTAGTGGCTTACCTCCGTTGTCTGTAGATGACATTACCAGCATCTATTGTCCAACACGACGAGACTTGTTTCTCCTTAGGAAAAGGAGGTTAAAGGGCTCTACTACCTGGGGGCGCATAGCTGGACATTTGATAGAGGACTTCTGTGTAGGGCTTATTGACGAGTACCAAAACCTATTTGATGGCACCGGTAGGCAATCCTATGATTCGATAAAGACTCTTGTGGAAGATTACTCCAGCCGGTTCATAACGAGCAAGCAGAAGTTGCTAAGTAAGCTTAGACGTTATTCCGCGACTGTAACTGAAGACGTCACAAATTTGGTCTTGGTTCTACAATATACCGGGCGCTATGAATTAGCGATGCTAGGAGCAGATTGGTTTCTCGATGGAGGCACGAGTCCTCACAATTCACTGCTGGCACGAGTTCCCATTAAGTATAAGGGCGTACAAATATCACCAGATGCAAGAGCAGTCGGGATAAGTTCTCCTTCGACACCAGATTTTCTGAGCAATTCTCTGCAAGTGGTGGGAGACATAAAAAGCGGAGCCGCTTTCAAAGACTTCTATCAACTTAGCTGTGCTGGCTATGCAATAGCTTATGAAAACCAGTATGGCCGAGGCAATGAGATGAACTTTGGGATTATCTATTTCCTGGAGACTCGAAGCAGGGCTGTCACTACTGCCAGAAGCTATGCCTTTGTTATTGACGATGAGCTAAGGCATGAGTTTCTAGACCGCCGAAACGAAGCATTTGGGGTGTTGTTGCGCAATCCCGACGCTCCACCACCTCTTGCGGGTAGGGAGCAGCACTGCGTATTCTGCAAATATTTGACTGAATGCGACAAGGCACGATGAATAGTAAGAAACAGTTGCCGGTATTGAAGGCTGCAAGCAACAAGCTTTTCGCATTGCTTCGGTGTGCTTATGCCCACCCTTTCGATCGTGACAGCCTGAGAGAAGCGGTATTGAGGCTATATCCCGGGAGAGATGAGAAAAGTGTTTTTCGTGGTATGGTTATCCCAACCTTGCGACGTCTGGGATTAATTATAGGGTATGAACAAAGCATAAGACTAAGTGCGAATGGGACGTTGATAGTGACTGCTCTTGATAGGTCAGAGTCGGAAGGACTACGAGCTCTACGATGTGTCCTGCTAGAGATAGACCAAGCGACGGCACGCTTTGTAGATGAGCTAGAGCGAATTGGACTAATGGCGGTGGAGCAGTTCATGGATGCGGAAGTGCTTACGATAGAGGGACCTAGCCGGAAGCAGACACTCGAGCGCATAAGAGACTGGATTGCCTACCTCAGCTACGCCGGTCTGATATCCATCCAAGATAAGAGTGTTGAGATCAATTTGGACGACGTGCGGCAAACGCGAGCTGACTTGGACGTTAGTGGTAAGCACGACTATTTCAAGAATTTCCTTTTTGCTGGATACAGCATACTAGCACAGGGTCAGCCGGGGCTTCGTAGCGTTGACATAGAGGAATTACGAGAAAAGGTAGCAGTGTTGGCTTACAGGGACAAAAGTTCTATCATTACAAAGGATCAATTTGATATTTTGCTTAGAAGCATGTCACATATCACCAATGAGTACGTGATCACTTTTGGCCGTTCAATGGGGCCGGAGGAAAATCTATTTGTCCTGGATGACAACTATTATGAAACGATTTCAATTCGCTTTAACAAGGAGCATTTGACATGACACGTCGAGATTCATTTTTGAAAACCAAGTATCGGTTAAGGAAGGATCCTTTTGCCTCCCGCGTTGACTTGACAGCACCGATGGCGGACAGAAAAGAGGAGCAACGCAGATGGGAGGAAGTTATGGAAAGGCGCAAAGGACAAAGTGGAAACTCTCTGAACTTCATTGTGGGGGACTACGGGTTAGGGAAATCATATACCCTGTACGAAATCGGTCAGCAATTCAAACGTGACAGGCAAATCCTGCCACTGTACTTGAAATTCCTGCCAGAGGACACGATCCAGCGCTTCGGTTTAGATTTCATAATGAGAATATTCCGAGGCCTCCACCCAAAAACTATTCGAGGCCGATTGCCAAAGAATTCTTTCGAAAAGGTGGCTGCACTGTTTCCGGATATTGCTATTATTCTAGAAAAGTATTTCAATGACAATGAGCTGGCAGCAGCTTTCCTGAGAGGCGACAGGCCTCTGACAGCGATAGAGTTAAGAAATTTAGGAGCTAGACGGAGGTTGGCAACCACAGAAGTTGCAAAAGACTATCTGCTGGCTTTTCTTTACTTGCTCAGACGGGCAAGGATCTCTACCCTGCTCCTATTGGTTGATGAGGTGGAGTACGTATTTAGTCAAATGACGGGTGCCAAGGTAGCAAATGTTTTCAATACGCTACGTGACCTATATGACCTACCACAATCGCCCAAAGCACTAGAATTCGGTCAGACTTTGGCCAACGTAATCTTTTTCTTTGGGATCTCTCGGGCAGGTTGGACGAGGCTGAACGACCTTGAGAAAAGAGAGCAGCGAAGAGGGGGACCATTTCAGCCTTTTCTGGATCGTAAAGAAGAGGTGATAGAACTGCAGCCTTTGAATTTGCCTCAATCAAGGGAGCTGATTGAACTGCGGCTCCGTCGTGATCGGGTAAGAGGTGTAGTACTAGACAGGCCGCTGATACCTTACAGGGAAGATTTTGTTGAATATGTTTATAGGCTGACTCGGGGCAATCCTCGACATATCGTTGAGCGTTGCGACTTGGTTCTTCTTGACGGATTGCGAGACATGGTATCTGAATTGACTGCAGCATACGCTAGGCAGGTTCTGGAATCACATGGACTTTTGGCGGAGCCTTCGTAGGCATCACTGGTTGGCAACACTTCAGCCTCCAGTGCCCGAATCTCACAGCTAGCTAGGGAAAAGTGTTAGCTGCTGCTGACACCTGTTGTACTATGTCCTTTTTGACTGAGGAGCTGCTTGCCGCAGGCTCCTCTTAGGGTGAGCATATCGCATCAGCAACACGATTCTTGCCGTGCTACCAGTGGCTTTCCAACGCGACATCGCTGGTCTATCACTGCTTAACACAACGAAACTAGCTTATGAGTTCCTTCCAACTATAAATCTCGTGATATCCTTCAGGTGGCGGTAAACAAACAGAAATAGACACATCTGGCCACAGTCGTCGCGCTGCTTCGATTTTAGGTTCAACATCTACCAAAATGACAGATTCTAAGTTTTCTGCAGCAGATCTTAGAAGGCTCAAGGTGGGTTCATCGTACGAGTTAAAAGAAAAACCGAAAACCATCAAGTGCGCTGATTTTCGAAGAATGCTGTTCGCCAACTCCCAGGTAAACTTCAAACTTTCGGGAAGCGTTTTCTCCCGGGTGGGAGGAACAATCAGCGCATTGCCGGTCAAACCGCGCCGACCGTCCGAATAGTAGTTCGTACCGTCCCAGGATATACTGCCGTGTATTTTCGCGAGTTTCATTCCTCCTGTCAGCTTGACCGGATTATTCCAACAAGAAACGGGATATGGCCCTCTGCCTATCAGCGTTTGATTAGTAACCCCGTAATTAAAACCCTTTGTTCCAAGGGCATATTCGACAAGCATATCGTAATTCGTGGTAATCATGCCCTCGGTCAATAAGCCACAAAGCCCCTGAAGGAAGTTTCTCGCTTTCAGTACACCTTCTATCCCAAACCGGCGGTTCTCGTCTACCATTAAAACGTGTCTGCGCCAACGCTGTGAATGATATTCTTTCCAGATGAATGAATCAGAAAGCCTCCTAACAACGTACCAGAGAACGGACTCGCTGTCTCGTTGAGAGAATTTTAGTGCATCTGCAATAAATTGTTCAGCGAGACCAGCGGGATGCGTTTTATCCCAATTCGTTTTTAGAGATCTAACAATCTCAAGCTTTCGCTCTTCTCGTACACCAAAAGGCTGTATGGCAAAATCGAAAAGTTCACTGGCTACAGGTAAATTTGCGGCCCATTTAGAAAAACCAGCTCCCAGAAATAAAGCTACCATTTCCGCCCTCTTTCTCTGACAGAATCTAAGCTCAAACTACTTGCGAGAGAGACCCTTGAAATCTTCAGCTGTTAGCCCAGCCCCAATATTACGTCCCTCTTCTGTCTAATCTCAGGCGCTTTATCCCAATCTATCAAATAGTTCTCGTTCACGTATTTCAAGAATAAACCAGCAAACTGATTCAGTTTGTCAATTAGTTCTTGAATGATACTCTTTATATCAATATGTTTTTCGGGATCCTCCGCTTGCATATTGGGAGAACTAGGAAAGGCATAGGGTTTGCCCAAGCTCGACATAATGGTAGAGCGAACCATTGGATGAGTCCCTGTTTGGCTTAGGAAATCATAAGAACGCATCATGCCTTTTACTATAGGATTTAATTCAGACTTTGCGGATTTCTTAACTTCCCGATGTTCCAGCCATTCACACGCTTTAGTTTCGTCATGTTTGCATATATCTGCGCTTCGGAGTGCTTCAATTAGTGTCCTAACACATGAGAACATCTTTGAGAAGTAACCTGATAACAACAGGCGTCGAGTGGCGTGTAAACTATCCAGAGCTTGCACTAGCAACGCAACTGCCACAAACTTCTTCAACTTATCCTTATTCTCTTCGGATTTCAAATCTTTTATTCCTATAGAGAAATCTTTAACGGATTCTCCTAGCTGGTCAATGGCAAATGAAATTACATTTATCGTGTTTTCAAGAGCTGTAATATCGATGCCAAAATGCTCCATGAGCCATCGTCCACTCTGAGCCTCTCTTTCATCTAGCCACGCTAGTGGTCTGGTTAACAGAAACATTGGTTCCTTGTTCATCATAAGTCCCTAAGTTCAGGGCCCACGGCTGAGCCCTACACATTTGTAATATATAGCTAGCTGCCGAGGTAAGATTCGAGCTTACTACCGAGCGGTTAACGGCTGCCCGCTCTATCGCTGAGCTATCGGAAAACGACTTTGGTTATAAAAGCCTTACTTATCAAGGTAAAGGTAATACACGGTCAGAAACTCTTACTTTAACCGTGTAAGTCTTTACTCTAAAGTAGCGGATCCCGGTATTGAATTCATCTAGCTCCTCATTTGTAAGCCAAACTAGACCGGGTTCTTCACAATGGGCAATTCCGCAAATTACTGCTGTGTTTGGATATCCCAACGGCTCAGCCATCATTACGTATTTGTTAGTTGCTAGATCTAGCCTAACGGGATGTTTTCTGCATCTTACGATAGCCATAGCGCTTAATCTCCGGTTTGGTTGCGGAAGCAGGATTCAAACTTCTCCCTATAATCTACATTTTACGCTGGTAGTCCTTTGAGAGCAAGGAGGTAAAGGAAACTTAACCTGCGGAGTTAACAAAACATCGTTTTGTTAATTCAAAATACTACTTTCCCTCACCAGTATTCTAGCCTACCCCACAACCCGGGTGATTTACTTTATTCCTTAACCTCCGTCAAAATTTCCTTGACACTTTAATAAGCATCCCTTATACTAATGGTAAGCAACAAATGGACAACCGCATAAGAATTAGGAATGGCAAGCAGACAGTTCGTATCACAGTAACCATCACCAGCGACCAACACTCTAGGCTCAAATCTTTGGCGGAATCTAACGGCTTCAACACATCAGAGCTTGTCCGTTATGCCCTGATTCAGCTATTTAAGCAACCCTATATTTTTTTGTCCCATGAATATACTAATAATAAGCAACACGTATACAACTCGTCAAAAGAGAATGGCAAGAGCAAGGACACCTAGTGATTTTGAAATAAGGGTAGTTTACGGGGACAAGGACCTCTCCGAGATAGAGAAGCCCTGGTCCCCCACATGGCGCCTTATCCGTGAGGCTTTCATGGATGTCTGCCTGCAAAAGGATTGCCCGGTAAATCTACCAAAGGAGGAACCATAATGCCAATTAAAGGACTCTCTGACCAGGTTCGTCTCCCCCGCCTGGGGAAAATCAGACTTGGTATTAAAGTTGAAGGGGGTAAGAATCCTTACCCCCAGCCAGTGAATTACTTTGTCTGCCCTGACTCAGTGAAGAGCGTCTTTGGCGATAAGCCAAAGGAACTTCGCATTCTTTTCCCCACCGAGGACCCCACTAAGTGGGCTTCGCAGTTCTACCGCGGCTACTCTAAATCGAGAGGTCTCATCTGCAAAGGCGATGGCGAGAGAGCCACCGCTCTTATAGATGAAGATACCGGCGCCTTAGCCGATAAAGACTCTAGGAACACCACCCTGAAAGAAATTGAATGCGACCCAGAGCACTGCCCTGAATATGGCAAACGATGCCGCCGGGTAATGAACCTTCAATTCCTCCTTCCCGATATCCCCGGACTTGGAGTATGGCAGCTCGATACCTCTAGCTACTGGAGTATCATAAATATAAACTCAGGTATAAAGCTGGTAACCGCTCTCTGTGGCCGCATCTCCATGATCCCTCTTATCTTAAGGCTTGTGCCTCAGGAGGCTCACCCCAACGGGTTTAAGAAAACCGTCTATGTCCTTTCCCTGGATATCCCAGGCAAATTGACTGACATGCTGAAATATACCCAGACGCCGCCGGGCAAGGCTATCCTTCCTACCCCAGATGCTGAAGCCCCCGAAGACCTTTTCCCTTCAACCGTCTTGCCAGAGGAAGAAAACTCTGGGGCTTCCCTTCCCCTTTGTCATTCTGAGCGGAGCGAAGAACCTCAAGATGCTACTCCCGCACAAGCACCAGCCACCCAAACCGACAATCACGCCGGACCCCAACCTGACGAGCCCAGACTCAAAAGCCTTGGAGACCTTTTCACTGCTTGCCACAAGCACTACCGCTTATCCTCAGCCCAGGTGATAAAGGAACTGGGCTTGTCCTGTAAAGAGGAAATTGCCGATCCCAATGACGCTTGGCAGCAAATAAAAGCCCTCAGCCATTCCAACCCTGAACCCTTCGGTTCTTGTCATTCTGAAGGAGCGAAGCGACCGAAGAATCTCTCCTCTCCCTCGACGGGAGGTGAGGCTAGTCCTGAGCGAAGTGAAGGAACTAGGTGGGGGTGAACAAAGGAGCAAATGAGAGACGAGATCCTAAATCTTGTAAAGAGAATAAGCGGGCAGCAAAACATCCTTGTCCTGCCTCGCCTCTTTATTGACCTAACCGGTGACTTCAACTCCGCCTTGCTCCTATCCCAGCTACTTTACTGGAGCGACCGGACCTCTGATAAGGATGGCTGGATATATAAGACCCACAAGGATTGGCAAAGCGAGCTCGGCCTAAACCGCTACTTCCTGGATAAAGCCAAAAACAGGCTTATTCAGCTCGGCTTAATACAGGTGACCATCAAAAAGGCTAACGGAAGCCCAACTATGCATTTCAAGGTAATTGAAGCCATGCTTAGCAAAACGCTGAATACGATTTTACAGGCCGCCGAACCTGAGTCTCGCAAATGGAATTGCGAAAGTTTAGCAAATGGAAATGTCAAAGTTTCGCAAAACGAAATGTCAAACTTTAGCAAATCATTAACAGAGACTACTACAGAGACTACTACAAGAGACGATAGCGACTCATCACCTTATCAAAGTGAATTATTTGAGATTTTAGAGAGGATTCCAAACTTTCCCCGGAACAGGCTGGCAGGAAAGCTCTGTGAGCTTCAATCTGATTACCCCAATCTCGATTATCGACTTGAGTTCAAGAAATTTGTTGAATATTGGAGCACGAGGAAACTAAAACGTCCCTGGCTTGCTTTAAGGAACTGGTTGGAAAAAGTCGGAAAGCGTAATGGAACCAATAGGCAAACTACTGGAAAATTTGTTGATAGAGTCCCGGAAAAATACCCCACTGTTGAGGAACTTAATGAACTCCTTCGCTAATTGGACTCAATACAAATGCGATGCTTGTCATGATGCTGGCTTCGTTCATCCCTATGATGCGGATGGCAAGCCCATCTGGAGCAAGGTTATCCCTTGCCCTGCCTGTGGTGGCCCTCGTAAGGAAGATGATGGCTTTAGATATGAGCGCTCTGGCATTGGCAGACAAATGTTGCTGGAAAACTTT
>Ga0172363_10002423_pt1 | contig 15038 bp, 13 predicted proteins | sample LakKivs2_kivu2a2_FD_114541 | JGI IMG/M metagenome (GOLD analysis project Ga0172363, IMG submission 114541) | Sediment microbial communities from Lake Kivu, Rwanda - Sediment s2_kivu2a2 | ecosystem: Environmental > Aquatic > Freshwater > Lake > Sediment | place: Rwanda: Western Province, Lake... | reverse complement strand
TTATAATCTCGGTTTGAGAAATTTAAACGAGATAAGTCACGTATCCCGGGCTACTACCCCAAAATGGTTAGATTTTGACCGCAATTTGGATACAAAAAAGCTACCTCTCGACTTGTTAATTACATTCTGGGCTATAGAAGATTGCTTCAAAAGCCTTATTTTTTTGATATGAGCAGTAAACGTTAAGGAGAAAAACGGTTTGAGGAAGAAAGCAGCTATTGGAATATTGTTGGCGCTTTTTCTAACAAACATTGCGATGCTGACGTTTAACATTCAACCTGTTAAAGCAACCGAGACGATTTACATTCAGGCTGATGGATCAGTTTCCCCTTCAACAGCACCAATTCAACGAAGCGGCGACATCTACACCTTTACTGATAATATTTCTGATTCGATTTGGGTTTTGAAAGACAACGTAGTAATTGATGGTGCAGGCTACACGCTTCAAGGGACAACGAGCATTGTACAAGGAATACGCTTATATGGAAGAATAGGTGTCACGATTCGGAACATAAACATCAGAGGCTTTCAGAATGGCATCGTGATCGACAGCTATTCCAACAGCACCACCATATTTGGGAACATAATAAAAAACACAATCAATGGCATCTGGCTTAGATATTCATATGAAAACAGTGTAGACGGAAACATCATAGCAAACAATAGTTATGGCCTTAGGCTTGAGTGTTCTTCCAGCAACAACATGAACGAAAACACGATAACAACCGGATGTGGCATCTATTCCTATAACTCTTCCAGCAACAACATAAGCGGGAACACAATAGCAAGCACCTCCGTGGGCATTTGGTTGGATTACTATTCAAATTTTAACACCATAAGCGAAAACAACATAATAGCAAACACCAACAACGGCATCGTACTCTCCCAATCTTCCAACAACAACATCATCAATAGAAACAACGTCGCAAACAATGGCGAAGGAATATCGCTTACTTATTCTTCCGTTTCCAGCAACAGAATTTATCATAATAATTTCATAGACAACCTTCAGCACGTATACAGTCTTGGTACAGGAAATAACTGGGACGATGGTTATCCTTCTGGTGGAAACTACTGGAGTGGATACGAGGGCAAGTACCCTAACGCCACAGAACTGGTCAGTTCAGGCCTATGGAACACGCCATACTCTATCAACTCAAACAACATTGACAACTATCCGCTTATGTCGCCAACAGAACCCGTAACAAGAAAATTCGCAGCTTACGGCAATCTCACAGCTAACATCTACAGCAACTCTTCCATCTCAGAATTCGAGTTCAACACCACAAGCAAAAAACTCAGCTTCAACGTAACTGGCTCAGCAGGAACAAGCGGTTTTTGCAACATCACTATTCCAGAAAACCTATTGTGGGGTGACTTTTCCTTGTTTATAAATGGTTTTCCTTTGGTAGAAGGCGTTAATTACACGAAAACATACAATGGCACACATTACACATTCTATGTAACCTACACTCATAGCGAGCATATAATCGAAATCACAGGAACTGAAGTGATTCCAGAGTTTCCATCAGCCATAATCCTGCCCCTATTCATGATTCTTACTACTATGCTTGCTGCTGTCTTCGAAAAGAAGAAAGTCGCAAGAAGACTAAAAACCTAAACCAAAAAACCCCGTTTTTCTAATAATTCTCTCCCAAGAGCAAAATACAAGGCAAAATCCAGTTTTAAACCCATTTTCAGAATGAATTTCTTAAAGAAACCCGAACCAAGTCTTAACCCCGATAATTTAAACCGATATTTGAACCTATCCCGGGCTACCATCTCGACCCCTCAAAAAGTTTGCAGAGCAACCGATTTTTCGCCACAGATTATCAAAATTGTTATTATCTTGCAAGTTATGATAGTTTCTATGAGTGAACACATATTAGGGATCGTTATGGCAGAAGTCAAGATTTTGGTTGAAGGTTATACAGTTGAAGACTCCAAACGATGGGGAAAAGAAGAGACTTGTCCGACAATCACTCTAGTGAGGGACAGAAACCTGATGATTGTTGTTGATCCAGGAGTATTGGAAAATCAAGAAGTCTTGATTAAGAAGCTGGAAGAAGAAGGTTTAAGAGTAGATGATATTGATGTTGTTTGCATAACCCATTCTCATATGGATCACTACAGAAATATAGGAATGTTTCCAAAAGCAAAGACGTTGATATGCGGAGAATTGTGGGAAGGAAGCCGAGTCATGAACTGGAACAAGCAGCTAACGGACAATGTGGAGATAGTTGAAACACCTGGGCATAGTTCTGACAGCATATCTCTTTTAGTGAAGACGAAAAAAGGAATTGTCGCTATTGTTGGGGACGTTTTTTGGAAAGAAGCTTTCCCTTTGTCTGTTGCAGACGATCCATACGCCGATGACAGAGAGAAGTTGGAACAAAGCAGAGAGAAAATAATGAAATCTGCGGACTATGTCATTCCCGGTCATGGCAAAATGTTCAAAACTAGAAAATGAAGTGCGAGCTTCTGAAATGAACCTAGACCCACGAAATATGAAACAAAAGGCTTTTGAGTAAAAGCGACAAAAATAGACGCGGTTCCTCCTAGCATGGGACCGGCGGGTTCAAGTTCGAATCTCCTAACGCCATGTTTGTGACATGGCGTACTGATCAAAATTCTCGAACTCTTGCCTACATAGCAAAAACGCGAGTAAAACATAGTCATTTCAAACGCAATTCAGCTTTTTATTAATCGCAAATTGATAGTATGTGAAAAATGTTTGAAGCTATCCCAAGGTACCATTGATTAAGCATAGATTCACACTTTTCCGCCTAGAGGTTCAGATTTCTTTGAGCATTTTTTAGTGTTTGATGATCTTTCTGAAACGGGTCCTCGGCATCTTACGAAGCAAAACCACGGCAAGTGTGACTGGAACCAAAGCAAGAAAACTGAGCCATATTACTGGAAACTCGGGGATTGAGCAAGGAGTTGAGTAGAGTGTTTGCCAATAAGCCCAAATCTCCTTTTCTGTTCCGTTTTTGTACCTTAATCCAACATAGTCACTGGGCATGGCGTTGGGATACGTTTCCTCCTCAACTGTTCGGAGGTCATTCAAGCATAGCCAGCTAACGATTTCCAAAGGTAGGTCTTTTGTATGTTCCAAGAACCAGAGCAAAAACTCAACTTGCTCCTGTTCAGACCCCCCTCTTAAATACTCAGAACTGGTCCATCCTAATTCACTGAAGGCAATAGGCTTGTCTCCTGTATAGTTCATTATCCGCGTGTAATAGTCAGATGACATGTCACTGGGCGTTTCGTACAGTGGCGCTCCGGGATAGCCAAGCATGTACGGATACGACGTAAAGCCGAATAGGTCTATTTTGTCTTTGTCAAACTTGTCTATGAGGAACCATCCGTCGTAGGCGTCGATTGTGTCAAGCCTGAAAACCACCAAGACACGGGTGTCTGGAGACACGGCTTTGACGCTGTCATACGTTTCACTTACTAGGCTGACGTAATTGTCGAAGTCATCTTGACTGCCATTCCAGTAGTACGTGTCAATTTCGTTTCCCATGCAGAAGTATTTCGGATGATAATCCCGCGAAATGTTGACGGCTTGCTCAATCCACAATTGACGAAGTTCAAGTGTTCCAAAATTAGTCGTGGTAGCGTTCATGTACGGAGGAACCTGCAAGATCACTTTTCCTGCTTCTACTGCCCAAAAGTTCAGCTGAAAAATAGGTGTCAAACCGCTGGAATTTATCAACCACAACAGTCCCTGAGTTTCAGGCTTTTGTAAGTGTCCGGTTGTGTTGTACCACGGCACATTCACGAACCAAAGGTTCATAACATCAGCAACCGAACCCGCCGTCTCGAACGCTTCTTCAAGAGTGCCATTCAGCTTGAACGTGGGAGTCACACCTGTGAGAAAGCTTCTGGAGGTTATTGGAAGAGAGACTCCTTCACAATTCGCCTCTTGAACAACAGGCAATCTGCTGCAACTTGCAATGGCAAACGAGAAAACTAGGATAAGACACGTGATCTTGCATTTCATAGCGACCATTTCCACAGACTCTTCCGAGTTTGGTATATAAGATTTCTAGCATGACCTCAGCAACAGACGCGTTTTCTGAATGCAGAAAGCTATATAGCCACATCAAATGCTAGAAAGTGAAGGTGCACGGATTGAGTATAGAAGAATGGTACATCAAGCGAATGGTGAAGGGAATGAGTAAAGAAGAAAAACAGAGCTTGGTCAGCAAGATGATGGACGAGTTTTTTGCAAGCATGCCTCCTGAGGAGAAGAAAGAACTGCTGAAGCAGATTGTGCCTAGAATGATGGAGAAGATGATGGAAGGAATGACTGCTGAGGACAAACAGGAACTGATGAGTTCCATGATGTCGCAGATGTTCGGCAGGAAGGACGGAGCACGCCAGCATATGCCCGCCACGGAAAAATAGAAAGACACCAATTCTTGAAACACATTTCCCTGCGGAAACCCTTGCGAAAAGTACATCAAAAAGAAAAGCTGGCTTGTTGAGTCTGAATCAGTATTCAAAATTGACAAGAGATAACTGAGTAAACATCAGCTTAATGCTCTGAGGCATGTCAATGGAAATGCTGCAGACCAGAGAATTCACAATTGATCAACGTCTCCTGTCAGTGAGAAACACATACGTCGTAAAAAACAGGCTGGGAGAGCAATTAGGCTTCATCAAGCAAGAGTTTGTAAGCTGGGGGCCTCACTTCTGGCTTGAAGACAACTCGGGCACTCACTTGGGTGAAATTGACGGGAAAGTCGTCACGATCCATCATGAATACGAGATCAAAGACAAAGAAGGACAGGTTAAAGCTAGAATTAAGAAGAAAATATTGAAATTGTTCGGCAGCGAATGGTGGATGGAAGATGCCGATGGTCACGAGATTGCCAAGATAAAGGGCAACGTGGTTCATCACACGTATGACATTGTTGCGCCTGACAAGAGCGTCATAGCAAAAGTGCATTTAAACTGGGTGACTATCGGAGACGAGTATTGTGTTGAGATGGTCAGGCAAGACTTTGACCCTCTGCTGGCGCTGGGGTTTGCTGTCGCAATGGACAACGTTGAACATTCAGAGAGAAGCCGCGTTGGAACAAGCATGAAGACCGTGGGAAAACTGTTCCATAGATAAAAGATTTGCACGCCGACGCTTTCAAGAAAACCGTCACTCCCGCCACTTCAAACCGCAAGATTCTTTTGCAAGAGAATTTACAAGCAGCAACTCTGAAAGGTCAACATCGTTTTTGTGGACTTTCTTCAAAAGAGAGCGTGAGCAAATACAGCGATTCTGTTCTTGAATTGATCAACTGCCAGCTCTGATTTTTCTCGTCGAACGTTCTGCAGCGGAATGTAAATCATTTATACTGAACGGCCGCAAATATGGGAAACAGTGAAAAATCATGCTTGTCACAAACAAAGATTTAATGGTGCCCGCCAGACGCAAAGACTACGCAGTCGGCGCCTTCAACATAAACAACTTGGAAACCGTGCTTGCAGTAACAGAAGCAGCAGAAGAAGAAAAATCGCCTGCAATAGTGGCGGTCACGCCTAGCGCGATCAAATATGCTGGCCTACCATATCTTGCAACAATCGTGAAAACAGCCGCAGAGCACTCTCCAACACCTCTTTCTCTTCATCTTGACCACGGAGAAGACTTCGAAACCGTCTCCAAATGTGTAATGGCAGGCTTCACTTCAGTCATGATTGACGGCTCCCATCTTAAATTTGAAGAAAACATCGCCCTAACAAGGCGAGTGGTTGACTTGGCACATCCGAAAAAGGTTTCTGTTGAAGCAGAACTCGGCAGGCTTGCGGGAGTTGAGGAGAAGACTGTTGAAGAGAAAGAAGCCATCCTGACTGATCCTGAGGCTGCTAGAGAGTTTGTTGACAGAACTGGAGTTGACGCCCTTGCGGTTGCAGTGGGAACTTCTCACGGCGCCTACAAGTTTAAGGCTGAAGCCAAACTTGATTTTGAAAGATTGAAAACAATCAGCTTGAAAGTCAGTTTGCCACTGGTTCTGCACGGCGCCTCAAGCGTTCCAGCATGGATAATAGAGAAAGCAGCCAAGTATGGAGCTGAACTCGGCGGCGCAAAAGGCATCCCAGAACAACACATTCAAGAGGCAATTTCTCTGGGAATAGCAAAAATCAACATCGACACCGACCTGCGCCTAGCCTTCACAGCCACAGTGCGCGAAGTCTTGGCAAAATCGCCCAAAGAATTCGACCCTCGAAAGATTCTGGGTCCAGCAAAAGAAGCAATAAAAGAAGTTGTCAAAGGCAAAATGCGCCTGTTTGGCAGCTCGGGAAAAGCGTAAAGAAGGGGGACCAGTGATGAAAGTTGGCATTCTAAGCGGAGGCGGCGATGCGCCGGGAATCAACGCGGTTGTAAGAGCGGTCGTGCGGAAGGGAATACAGAACTATGGCTATGAAGTTGTGGGCATAAAGGAAGGGTGGCGAGGTCTTCTTGAAAACGATTTTCTGCCATTAGACTTGAAAGCGGCATCTGGAATTCTTCCTCGCGGAGGCTCGATATTGGGCACTTCAAGAACGAACCCGTTCAAACACGAAGGTGGCTCGGACAAAATATTGAGGAATGCAAAGAAAGCAGGTATAGGAGCAGTTGTTGTTATCGGCGGCGACGACACTCTAGGCGTAGCGCGCAAAATGAGCGAACTTGGGCTCAAATGTGTGGGCGTGCCCAAGACGATTGACAATGACCTGTCTGGAACAGACTACACTTTTGGCTTCAATACTGCGGTGTCAATAGCAACCGAAGCCCTAGACAGGCTTCACACGACGGCGGAGACGCATCAGAGGGTAATGATACTTGAGGTCATGGGAAGATACACGGGGTGGATTGCCCTTGAGGCGGGGCTCGCGGGAGGAGCAGACGTCATACTGATTCCTGAAAAACCTTTTGATGTCAAAGAGGTCTGCAGGTACATTAAGCATAGGCAGAAGAGAGGCAGAAACTTCAGCATTGTCGTCGTTGCAGAGGGCGCCAAACCGAAAGGCGGTGCAGAGGTGGTTTACAGTGAAAGTGTGGACGAGTTCGGACACATACGCTTGGGAGGCGTCGGCTACTATCTTGGAAAGGAAATTGAGAAACGCATGGGCATAGAGACACGCGTCGTTATGCTTGGACACCTGCAACGCGGAGGTTCTCCCACAGCCTTTGACAGGATACTCGCCACAAGGTTTGGCGTAGCCGCTGTAGACTTGGTTCATGAAAGAAAATTCGGCAACATGGTTGCCCTCAGAGGGAACAAGATAGTTTCTGTTCCGCTAAAAGAGGTCATTGGAAAAAGAAAGACAGTTGACATGAACCTTTACCGCATAGCCAGCGTGTTTTTCGGCTAGCGACCTCTATTTCTTCATTTATGTCGAAAGCACTTTCGCCAGCTTCAACAGGTTCAAGTCTAAAGGTTTTTCAGTCTGGCATGAATCTTCGAGCTTAATGCTCACTATCTTGCCTTTTTGCAGTCCGACAATTCTGTTTCCGTCTTTCCTTACGAGCAACTCAACAGCCTCATTTGCAAACAGACTGGCCAGAAGCCTACTTCTCGCTGTTGGGCTACCGCCTCTCTGAGCGTAGCCTAACACAGTGAGTCTCACTTCTGTCCCAGTTTCTCTTTCGATTTCCTTTGCCAGTTTGCGAGTGTCGCCTATTCCTTCAGCAACCACTATTATTCCCGACTTCTTTCCCTTGGCACTGTTTTCCTTGATTGTCTTGACGATTAAGCCTTTGTCAAGTTCCACTTCTGGAACCAGAATTGTCTCTGCGCCAACAGTCAACCCTATTGTTGATGCTAGAAAACCCCTTGTTCTTCCCATCACTTCAACAATGAAAACTCTTTCGTGAGAGATCGCCGTGTCTCGAATCTTGTCGATTTCCGTGACGGCAGTGTTTACAGCCGTGTCAAAACCTACTGTCTCGTCAGTCCCGTAAACATCATTGTCGATCGTGGCTGGGATTCCCACAATCTGAGTGCCCGTCACGTTGCCAAGTTCAAACGCACCATTGAATGAGCCGTTGCCGCCTATCACTATGAGCCCGTCGATCTTGTCGCGTCTAAGAGTTGCAGCGGCTTTCAACAGACCCGCCTTCTTTCTGAACTCAACACATCTTGAAGTCAGCAGCATCGTGCCGCCTAACTGAATTATCCCGCCAACCGAGCGCGGAGTCAACTCTCGAGAAGCATTCGTTAACAGTCCTTCCCAGCCTTTCTCATAGCCTAAAACTTTCAGTTTCTTTGAGCAGGCAATGCGGACGACTGCTCGAACAACGGCGTTCATGCCTGGCGCGTCGCCGCCGCTGGTAACTACACCGATCTTTTTCAACTGCGGTTCTCCTCAGCGAACTAGTTGGCAGAGTGTTATGCATTAAGTATGAGATAAGCACTGCCTTCAAAAGGCAGGGCGGACAGAGTCTTCTTTAGGGGTTAGCCAGTTTCTGTTTCATTGCTTCTCCGCTCGGTCTCAGTGACAAGTCTTCGTTGATGAGTCCCCAGTCTGCGGAGTCTTCTGCTTCCCAATCAGTCAAGGTGAAGTATGTCCAAGACACGTTCCACGGGTGGATTGAATCTATGAAACGTCTTATCAGTTTGCATTTCATTGTCTCGTTGCTTGTTAAGCCATGCCCCCATTTTCCGTGCGTCTTGAAACCCCATTCTGCGATAGTAACCAGTCCTTTTGCGTAGATTCTTGACTGGTTAGCGTAGAAGTCGTAAACCTTTCAGATTAGCTTCTTGCAGCTGGTCTATGGTTTCGCTGTAATAACAGAAGCCAAATCCGTCAACGCTCGTCAGATTGTACGGAAATATTCCCCAAAGTCCGAAGTGGTTTTCAACGTTGTCAGATATCAGGAAAACCTTGTGAATCTGATCAAATTCTCTGACTCTGTTAACAATCTGCTGCAGAGTTTGCCTGTATTCAGACATTGTTGTCCTAATTTTCCAGTCATCAGGCTCAGCAAAATCAAAAGGATAGAACAACGCGTACTGTTCAATGTTGTGTGATGATGCTGTTCTGGAAACATTTTCCACGAAATCCAAAAAGGCGTTAACTTGGGTGGTGTTGTTGGGAAAGCCATCCAACGACCAAGTTGCAGTCAAATAGTAATTACCCGTTGCTGTGCCGTTGGGATAAAGAAGCAGGCATGTTCTATCGATCCACATGGGGAAGTAGAGTTGAATCTTGAGGTTTCTTGCTTCACAAGCGTCTATAGCTTCTTCCAGAAGCCCGTCGTCGACAAAGAATTCGAGTCCAGCAAGCGCCACGCCTCGGAAATTCATGATTTTTGCGTCATCGAGCATGTGGAGAAAATAGGTCCAATTGAACTCGTGATTTTGCCGCAGCGATTGGGGCGTGTTGTTGAAGGCATAAGGATTGATGTGCATAAACGAAAAACAGTCCTGATGATAAGGATGAACAAGGGCCGCGATGATCAAGACTAATAGTGAAAAAATCAGCATTGCACTAACGATAAGACATAGAGAGTGTGGCTTCAATTGTTGTTCTTCCCTTTTCTTGCCTTCAACGTTGACTGATTCAACTATGCTTTAGGTAAAGCTTTATAGTTTTAATGTTCAAACTCTTTCTTGCGGTGGGTCTTAGGCGGGGGGGTAGGGGTCCCCTGTACCGTAAACCCTCTATAAGACGGGCTGAAAGCTGAGGATGAGGCGTTCAAGACCGCTTGACCCCTCACTTCCGAACCGTTGACTATCCGTCCCTTGGGGCTGGTGGTCCATGAGCTGCTTCCGTAGGGAAGCTGTCTTCAAGGTTTACCAGGCGAACCCGGCCAGACCCGGGAGGGAGCAACCTAAGTCTGGACGTTCAGCGCTCAGGGGGAAGCGGGTACGAGCGTAGGTTTGGGGGTTCCTGCGGAGTCTGGGCGTCGAACCTCAGTGGCTCACCGCTTTTCTTGCCTGTGTGAGTTTTTGGAAAACGCTAAATGTGATGCGTGTTCAGTTAGTGTTTGTTGAAGGTTCTTGCCATGTCGCACAATGCGGTTCGCAGGGATTATTTGCTTGATCGCTGGGTTGTTATAGCCACGGAACGTGGTCGTCGCCCCACAGATTTCGCGAAGCAGGAGAAAAAAAAGGCGAAGGCCGGTGTCTGTCCGATGTGTCCGGGCAATGAGCACATGACTCCTCCAGCATCTTTAGTGTATCTCAAATCAGGCAAGCAAGTCAGGAAGACAAGTGAGAAAGGCGATTCTAGACATAAGAACTGGATGATTCGTGTTGTTCCGAACCTTTATCCAGCGTTCTCGCCGCCAAAAGAAGAATTGAGCCGCAAACGGGTTGTGAACTGTTTTGAAGTTGTTGAGGCGGTTGGGCACCATGAAGTTTTGGTGGAGTCGCCGATTCACGACGAGGATCCTGCGGACGCAAGAACGTTGCAGTTGGTGAATGTTGTCAACGCGTACGTTGACAGACTTCGAGAGCTTTCGAAAAAACAGTATGTTCGGTACGTTTCGATCTTCCGCAATCACGGCTTGGAAGCAGGAGCTTCGCTTTCTCACGCTCACAGCCAGATAATTGCAACGCCATTTGTTCCCAGAATTGTTGAGGAAGAGATGAAGGCAAGCAGAAAATTCTACAAGAAAAACGGAAAATGTGTTTTCTGCGACATTCTTGCAAAGGAACGTGAAGGACCAAGATTTGTAATGGAGAATTCAGCGTTCACGGTTTTTGCTCCTTGGGCAAGCGTTCACCCGCTGGAGTTTTGGATAACTCCGAAAAGACATGAATCCACGCTACTGAGCATGTCTCAGAAAGACGTGAAAGTGTTCGCTGAGACGTTGAAGAAATGTCTTGCTGCTTTGAAGGAGTTAGTGAACGACCCGCCGTACAACTACGGCTTTCATCTCGCAATAGATGAGACGGCGAAAGATTATTACCATTGGCACTTGGAGGTTTATCCGAAACTTGCCACATGGGCAGGGTTTGAGAAAAGCACAGGAATGTACATAAACACCATGACGCCAGAAGTTGCTGCAGAAAGCCTCAGAAATAGAACATCACGTTAAATACCGAGAATTTCTTTTTCAAATTTCGGTCTAAACTGCTTCACGTCTTCCATGTATGCTCTGAACGGTTCTGCCACGCTCCATGCTTGTGCAATACATCCCCTGGTAGCATGAGGCGGCTCACCATCAAAAACTTCGCTCATGAATCCCAACCCTGCTTTGAAGACTTGTTCAGTGAAGAAAGGCAACAGAAAATGCATTGCAATTTCACGCCTAAAATCTGTGTAGCCTTTACTTTTCAAATAGGCAGTCACAAACGATCCTAACAGCCAAGGCCAAACCGTGCCATTGTGGTAGGCTCTGTCTCTACTTCCTCTGTCGCTAACATAAATCCCGACGTATCTTGGATCAACTCTTGCCAAAGTTCTCAACCCATAGGGTGTTAGAAATTCGGATTGGACGAAGTCGACTACTCTTTCGTTTTTAATGTTGTCTAGCATCGTGAAGTCCAAGGCAACTGCGATAATCTGGTTTGGCCGCAGTGACGTGTCCTTCAAGTCCATGTCTACGACGTCGAACAGGCATTCTCTTTCTGGATTCCAGAATTTTCCGACAAAACTCTTCTTCGCCTTCTCAGCCATCTGCAGATATTTTTCAGCCTTGCTGTTCTCGTTGAAGTTTTTTGCAAGCATATTCATGGTTCTCAAGGCGTTGTACCACAAAGCCTGAACTTCAACCGCTCTTCCAGTCCTCGCCGTTACAGGTTGACCATCCACCACGGCATCCATCCACGTTAGTTGAGAACCGTGAGAAAGCAAGCCTTCACCGTCCATGTGTATACTGAAAAGCGTGCCACCCAGATAGCTTTCAATAATGGACTCAAACGTCTTCCAAAGTTTTTCACGAACAAACCCAAAATCGCCTGTATATTTCAAATACTGAAGTACAGCATTCACGTACCACAAGCTTGCGTCAACCGCGTTGTAGGCAGGCGACCCAGCAGAATCAGGCATGAAGTTTGGAATCAAACCCTGCTTGCAGTATTCTCTGAAAGCCAGAAAGGTTTCTCTAGCTTCTTTAAATCTGCTAGTAACCAACATCAGACCAGGCAGCGATATGAACGTGTCTCTTGCCCAAGTTTCGAACCAGTGATAACCTGCAATGACGTCTTCTCGTTCAGGTTCTGTTCTCTTAACGACAAACACATCTGTAGCTAAAGCAAGCCATTTTAGCCAGTTGTCCGCTGGAAGATTTGCATGTGTTTCATAAAAGCTTGTTAACGCATTTTCATGTCGATTTCTTTCCTTCTCATACAAGCCTTCTAAATCATAGTAGGTTTCAGGAATCTCAACCGCGACTTGTCGCACTCGATCTTCGTTCTCATCTGCAACTGCAACCAGCGCGAATTCTGTATTCTTGTCTGCCTTTGCCTCAATTTCGAACCAGCCGCTCTGAAAACAGTCTTCTTCGCTACTCTCCCCGCGATCAGCTTCTGCACGATAGAATATCTTCTCAACCCATTTTTCCTTGGCAAAATACTGTCCATCCGACGCCCTCAATCTCAATGACGATGATGGGTTGAAGTTCATCAGCACTTCTCTGTTTTCGCACTTTTGAACAGGTTCAGCGGCAATTTTCCATCTGTCGGTTACGGAGTGAAACGGTCTCCAGTTTATCAGGGGAAAAATTCGGATTTTTGCATCAACGCGGTTCTTGTTCGAGATTTTGTAGAGTATGACAGCTGCGTTTCTATCGTGAGGCATGAAAACAGTTTTTTGAACCCCCAAGCCTTGCACTGCATAAGTATATTTGGGAAACGGCGAAACTGAAAACTCTTTCAGGAAACCGTATCCTTTGGGAAAAACCTCGTTTCGAAACTCGTTTGCACCCAGCGGATAAGTGCTGCTTTCCAAGCACACTTCTTCATTCAAGTTTGACAAGAACACTCTTCGGTCTCCCGGCGGATGAAGAGCAGCTACAAGCAGCCCATGATACTTTCGCGTGTTTATGCCGAGAACGGTGGAGGAAGCGTATCCGCCTAGCCCGTTCGTGATTAGCCATTCTTTCTGAATTGACTCTTCAAAACGGGAAAGCGCTTCTTTTGTAAAGGCTATTGAGGGCAGCTTCATTCACGGCATCAACTTCGCAACGTTCTTTTCTCTTGGCGAAGCAAAAAAGTTTGCCACCGGATTGCATTTGGTTCTGAAAAGCAAGAGATGCGGTTTCTTCAGTTTATATTCTGTGAGGGTTTCAGCGTAACCCATGCCCTTCGCGAATACTAACTCCACATTTTTGTAGGCTTCTAGGAATTCTGGCGAAACTTCTTTCAAAGCGAAACCAACAGCATCCGTTCCCGTGGTTATTACTTTGTCAGCAATCTTGCTCATCCCTGAAACTTCCGCATCCTCCAACGTTGCATCGTTAATTATCGGTCCGCCCTTAACCGCAACAATCACTTTCAAACCCATGTTCTTCAATTGTTCAACAAGCAACGTGTCAAAAACGATTTCTCCAGCATTATCCGTCATGTAGAGAACGGTGCCCGCCTTTTTTGCAAGCTCATACGCCTTGCTAACGTCATCTATAACCAAGTCCTTTCCTGCTTCCCGGAAACTCTTTCGCAAGCTACTGAAAGTGAATCTGTGTCCGGGAATGTCGAATTCCATTACGTTGCCGACAATTGCGCACAGGCAGGCTCTTTTAAGTCTGTCTTGTTGAGTGTAGCCTTCTTCAACGATTTTTCTTGCGTACGACATGAGTTTCAAGGCTTTTTCGTTGCTTATCCTCTTACGCCTCTTGTATGGGTCGCTGTTGCCAGTTATCCTCTTTACCAGACGGTCTCTTTTCGTTCCCAAGTCTGCTGGAACCGCCGTTGGCCTGAACTCTTTGTACAGCAGCCGCAGAAGGTCAGCCATCACTCTGAAACGCAGCGCAGGGTTTGTAGTTGCCTCGGCGGCTTCTGCTGCTCCTCTGCTGAGGATGCATGCGGCGCATTCTGCTTCAACTTTCAAGGTTTACGCGACTCACCTATGGTTTTGCTGCTTCTGCGAATTCGCGCAGAACCGCATATTGGTCTTTCGCTTTCACTATGCCGCTTGCAACAAGCACGCCTTGAGTGCCGAGCTTCGACGCTGCCGCAACGTCTTCTCCTCTGCTTATGCCCGCACCGCACAAGACAATGACTTCGGAGTTGACTTTTCGAACAAGGCTGAGGGTGCCCGTGATGACTTCAGGCTGTGCCTTTGAAACTGGGATTCCAGTTCCTATGAGTTCAGGCGGTTCGATGGCGATTATTTCTGGTTTGAGAGTGGCTACGGCTGCGCTTATAGACGGGTTGTTGGCGCACACCACGGAACAGAGTTTCTTTTCGCGTGTCAGCTTGACTATTTCGTCGATTTCGGACAGTTTAAGCTGCCTTTCAGAATGGTTAACTAAAGTTCCTGCCGCTCCAGCCTCTTTAATTGACTCTGCAAGAACGTGTCCAGTGAAGCCTCCCGGCTTGATTGGGTCAACGTGTTGGGCAAAAACTGGGATGCTCACGTTTTCAGCAATAGTTTTTATGTCTGCAAATTGGGGAGCAACGCCTATGGAAATGCTTGTTTCACGGCTTATTTTCTCAGCCTTCTTCGCCAGCTCAAGTGCTCTTTGTCCTGTTGCTTCAATGTAGGTTTTGAAGTTGACAATTATGATTGGGGGTTCCAGTTTTCTCACAGTATTTCGTCACCTGTCATTAGGGTTAATCTTGATTGTTAATATCGTTTTGGAATAATTGGTTTTCTCTAGAGACTTCGAAGCTGGTTTCGTCAATAGATGGAGTTAGAAGAGTCAGCGGCAACTTCTATGACGCAGAACACAGTCCAACGTAAGCTGACTCATTTTCTTTTTCAATGTGGTTTTCCCATTAGGATAAACACTGCCACCATAGCCACACAAACCACGGCAATTATCACGGTTAAGAAAAGCATCTGGGGAATCCCCAGAATGTAATGTTGAATCTCATAGTCCAAAGCCACAAACTTGTTCTGTGACGAGTACACGTTGGAGAAATGCAGGACGTAATCGCCTG
>Ga0172363_10002416_pt1 | contig 15073 bp, 14 predicted proteins | sample LakKivs2_kivu2a2_FD_114541 | JGI IMG/M metagenome (GOLD analysis project Ga0172363, IMG submission 114541) | Sediment microbial communities from Lake Kivu, Rwanda - Sediment s2_kivu2a2 | ecosystem: Environmental > Aquatic > Freshwater > Lake > Sediment | place: Rwanda: Western Province, Lake... | reverse complement strand
CAATAATGTTAAGGAATCTGAATTTCGGGTTGCTGGCAATTTGTTCTGCACCAAAGACGTGATCGCTGCGTATTTCGGTGTAACTCCCGCAGATCTTATACCGATGCTTTCTAAGGCTATCTCTGAACGCTCAGAACCGGAGATGGTCTCTAAGGCTCCTTGTCAAGAAGTTGTCGAATCAGGTGTAGATTTAGACAAATTACCAATCCTGTTTCATTGTGAAAAAGATGGTGGAAACTACATTAGCTCTGCTGTTGTTGTCACTAGAGACCCTGATTACGGTCAAAACCTAGATTTTCACCGTGCAATGCAGTTTTCTAAAGACAAATTTGCGGTAAGAGTGGTTAGAGGTCGACATTTTCACCAATTCCTAGAAAGAAACGGCGAACTAGACGTAGCTTTTTGCATAGGGAACACGCCCAACGTTTTAATTGCTGGAGCAACCTCGGTAGATATTGGAATTGACGAGCTGCAAATAGCAAATGCACTGGAGCCGTTCAAAGTTGTTAAAGCGTATTCAAATGATCTCACAATTCCTGCTGAAGCAGAATTTGTTTTAGAAGGACGTGCCTATTTAAAAGAAAGACACGCTGAAGGTCCCTTTGTCGATTTAACGGAAACGTACGATGTGATTAGAGAAGAACCTGTTTTTGAAGTTAAAAAAATCACTCATAGAAAGAATGCAATATGGCAAGCTTTGTTGGCAGGCGCGCTTGAACACAAAGTATTAATGGGAATGCCTAGGGAACCCACAATTTTCAATAAAGTAAATGAAAGAGGTGTGAAGTGCCTAGACGTAAACGTAAGTCCCGGTGGATGTTCTTGGCTGCATGCAATCATTCAAATTGACAAAAAATCAGAAGAAGACGGCAAAAAGGCGATAGAAGGCTGCTTCGCTGGGCATCATAGTTGTAAACATGTTTTTGTTGTAGACAAGGACATTGACATTTACAATCCTCTTTCTGTAGAATGGGCAATGGCAACTCGCTTTCAAGGAGATACCCGAATGATTATTAAAGACAAAGAACAAGGAAGCAGCCTGGATCCTAGTGCTGAACCTGGAACAAACATGACTACGAAAATCGGATTTGACTTAACCAAACCACTCGTGGTCAAAGGAAAAAGTTTTAACGTAGCGGAATTTCCAAAAGTAGATCCCAAAAAATACCTTTAACACAAGGGCTGGATGAGAATGAAATTAACACAAGAAGAGCAGGACATGATGGAAGGTAAGCATGGAAAAGCAGCTAAGAAATCAATGGAAATATTGACCACATTAGGTGAAATTTTTGGCGCTGAATGCATGGTTGACGTTTATGGTGTTCAAATAGCTGGGGTTTCATACGCGAATCTTGGCGAAGCGGGGCTGGAATTCTTAAGCGAAATGGCTGAAGATGGAAAGGTTAAAATTTTAACGACTTTGAATCCTGCAGGAATGGATCGCGAAAACTGGAAGGCATTAGGAATCAATGAAGGATTTGCCAAGAATCAAAATCGCGTTATCGATGCCTTTGCCAAAATGGGCATAATTACCACATGTTCGTGCACGCCATATTTGATTGGGAACGTTCCACTTTTTGGTCAACACATCGCGTGGGCTGAAAGCAGCGCTGTGTGTTATGCAAACTCCGTTATTGGTGCTCGAACCAATCGTGAGGGAGGACCAAGTGCATTAGCTTCAGCTTTAACTGGAAAAACACCAAAATACGGTTATCATTTAGACGAAAATCGCCATGGTCAAGTTTCAATAAAAGTAAACGTTCAAGTCAAAGGCACCGACGAATTTGGCGTGTTAGGAAAAATAATTGGTGATAAATTAATAGAAGTAGGAAAAAAGACACCTTATATTGCAGGAATCCCTTCTGCTACAGTTGAGGAGCTTAAGTCGTTCTGTGCCTCCATTGCCACTTATGGGGGAACAGCGTTATTCCACATGGAAGGCATCACTCCCGAGTTCGATAGATATCCGAAACCAAGCGGTAACGTTTTTGAGATAAATGAAAAAGACCTAGAAAAAGCCCGATCTGGACTCATTGATGACGGTCTTGAAATAGATTTTGTTAGTGTTGGATGCCCTCACGCCTCAATTAATGAAATAGAAAAAATCGCGAGTTTGTTGAAGAGAAAGAAGGTTAAGAAAGAGTTTTGGATTACCACGGCTCGACCTATAAAGAGAATTGCGGATGAAGCAGGTTATTCTAAAATAATAGAAGACGCTGGAGCAAAATTCGCAGCGGACACATGCTGCGTCGTAGCTCCAATAAAAGGACGCTTCAAGGGCATGATGATAGATTCTGCTAAAGCTTGCTATTATGGTCGTGCAACGAACAAGTTCAAAGTAAAAATTGGAACAATCGAAGAATGTATCGAGGAGGCGACGAAATGAAACTGAAAGGGCGAAAAATCTACAAAGGCGTTGCTCAAGGAGAAGCGATTGTAACTAAAGACGGAATTTCATTTTACGGAGGCGTTGACCCTGACACTGGCAAGGTCGTTGAGGTTGGGCACGAACTTGAGGGGCAATCAATAACTGGAAAGATTTTGGTATTTCCAACTGGCAAAGGCTCCACAGTTGGATCTTATACATTGTATAGGATGAAGAAAAACAACACGGCTCCAGCGGCAATAGTGAACGAGCAGATCGACACAATCATAGCAGTAGGCTGTATAATTAGCGAAATCCCGTGCGTGGACAAGATTGATGTGAAAAAATTTAAGACTGGACAAAAAATGGTTGTCAACGGTTCAGAAGGGACTGTTGAGGTGAAATAAGTGGGTACCGGGAAGGGTTATGGAAAGACGATCCTGTTCGGAGAGCATTTTGTGGTTTATGGGCTGCCATCAATCGCATCGGCGTTAGGAGCTTCTACAACCGCGCATGTCAAGGTGGTCAAAGGAAAAGGATGGACTGTCAACGATCAGAGACCTGCCACTCCCGGTTACAAAGAACAGAAATGCAATGACGCAATGCGGTCGATTACCAACATAATCAATCACTTGAACGTGGATGTTGAGAATCAAAGACTTGAAATATCCTTTGCGGGTGACTTGATTGCTGCAAGCGGAGTTGGCGCTTCTGCCGCCCAATGCACTTCTTTAGCTCGCGCTTTGAGTCAGACCTTTAATCTTAACTTGGACGACGAAAAGATAAATGAAGCCGCCTACGAAGGAGAGAAAGCATACCATGGAACACCTTCTGGCATAGATAACACAGCCTCCACTTACGGCGGTTTGATTTGGTTTGTCAAAAACTTGGGCGTAGGAAAGAACACAATGGAACTCCTAAAATCGCCAAAAAAAATGCTAATAGTTTTAGTAAACACAGGAATAACAGCCTCAACAACGGAAGTAGTAGCTGATGTCCGACGGTTAAAAGAAGAAAATCCTGAAAAAATCGAAAAGATTTTTGGCGAATATAAGAGACTGGCAGAAAAAGCGAAAAAGGCTATTCTTAAAGGAGACATTGCCACTATCGGTAATTTGATGAACCAAAATCACAAAATGTTGCAGCAGATCACGGTGTCAGGAGAAATCAACGATAAATTAGTTGAATTAGCTTTGGAAAATGGGGCGGTGGGTGCTAAATTGACAGGAACAGGCCGAGGTGGCTTGGTATTATGTTTAGCTGAAAATCAGGGTGTACAAGAAAAAATTGCTGATGCTATTGAAAAAAAGGGATATAGTGCTTGGAGAACAACGATAGGATGAGAAAGTAATTAAGTTAGCTAGCAGTAATGGACATGAAAAATAACGAAGTCATAATTAGAACGAACACATGTTCGTTGATGATGTTACTTTTTGCCACGGGTTCTCATGAACAGGAACACAACGATTGCGCCTGCTGCAGCTGCTGCTACTATTATGACGTATGTTGTTGGGAAGCCACTTTCTCCTATAGGGGTCAATTTTACGTCTGTAACCAAATCTACTGTTTGGACACATGGTATTTGTGTCCCAGGATATTGTAGCCCTTGGTATTCGGGTGTAGAAGGCCAATTCAGTGTTTCAACGATTATGTTCTTGTTTGAGCTTATTACGTGCGTTCCAGGCTGAGTCAACAAGTGATAAGAATTAGCCTTAATTGAATAGACATCATCATCTATCGTTACTTCTGTGTCTTCAGATGCAAAGATGTAAGCCTCAACATAGGACTCCACAGGAAGAAAGAATGGAGTATCCTCGTTTGGCTTAACTCCAAAGTATCCTATGCCAGAACCGTAAGCACCATAGACTCCAGTACTTGATGCCCTTTCAATAGAGCCATTGTGGATGCACTCAAGTGTTATCGGCTGGTCGCTTTGAACAAAAATAGCGGGCGCGGTGGGTTTGAAGCCCCACCCACCTCCTGCTTCAACATTCCTTGTTAGTATTTGTGCTTTGGTTTCGAGACTCCACACCGTGACTTTTGTATTCTGTGTAGCTGACACTCGGTACCCGTAGCTTTCCCCCGTGTCCCAGTCTGTACGTGACAATGTATAGAAGTTTTCTCCAACGAACCCTCCTTTGACAGAAGGAACAAAGAACGCGGTTCCATCTACATTCCCCGAATGAATCATGATGTTCCCTGTGGACTCAATTTTGTATGTTTCAAAAGGTTCCCATGTCAGTCTTTTATATGCGTTAGCCTCTAGCTTGTATTGCTGTGTGTCTCCGTCTTCTCTTGTCACAGTAATATCAGATTTCTCAAGTGCGAAAATCTCGTATTGAAGATATATATCATACTGGACCGCCATCAAAATGAATTCTTTACCAACATAAGCTCCATTGATGTCTTGATAAAAAGTAAAAGGCAAAGGATAAGACGAGAATTTGCGGCAATATTGCGCCCAAAGTGTCATAGCTTGTGAACAATTTTGATAGGAGGCGATACTTTCGTCACTGAGAGGTTTCTGCAAGTATGACCCATAATTTAAAAATAAAACGCAGGCTAACTCGCTTGTTTCCACCTTGAAAAAAGTATCGTTTGGGAAAATAACGTAATGTTTCTGCATGCTGTTTATAGTGGCTTCAGAGACTACTATGCCATTTAGGTATGAAACCTTGACTTGAGTGTTGTCTTTCATGCCTACAACCGCGACTACGGCGGCTTTTGCTGGTGAGGCTGTGTTTAGCCTCCATTTGTTACTCTCTGAGGGCGAAACTTTTGGGTCAGTTAAGTTATATTGGTAAATCTTAGCGGGAACATAACCGTAGTACTTATACGGATACTCTGTCTGCGCGTAAACCTTGGAAACTGAGGTTGAAGAGAAAATAAGAAGTAAATTACATAATAAGAAGACTAGGACGATTACTGTGGATGCTTTCACTTTTGAATGAGTTTTTAACAACAACATTAATCACTGCCAATAAATAAATTTGAAGCTCTTTATAATAATTTATTATTAATGATGAATCTCATGTTTGTCAACATTAAAGATGTTTACTACTACGACGACTTCTCATGAACAGAAAAGTCATAATTACACCTACAATAGCTATTGCTGCTACTATTATGACATATATCATCGGGAAACCTCCTAGAGAAGTCAACGTTACGTGTGTAACCGCATCCGCGGTTTGAACACAAGGTATTTGAACTCCATCGTATATAAGCCCTTGATACTCTGGTGTATTTGGCCAGTTTAAAGTTTCAACTATCATGTTCTTGTTGGACCTAATTACGTGTGTTCCGGGTTGAGTTAATAAGTGATAAGAATCACCCTCAATGAACCAGTCATAGCCATCAAGAGTGATTTTAGTGTCCTCAGACGCAAAAATATAAGCCTCTACAAATGAGTCTATAGAAAGATAGAACGGAGTATCTTGGTTTGGTTTGACGCCAAAGTACCCCACGCCTGACCCATACGCGCCGTAAATTCCTTCATTTCCAACCGCGCTGAAAATGGAACCATTATGGAAGTATGAAAGCGTGATCGGTTGGTCGCTCTGAACAAAAATTGCTGGAGCTTGAGGTTTAAAGCCCCACCCGATGCCTCCCTGAACATTCGCTGTCAGTATTTTTTCTTTGGTTTGGAGGCTCCACACCGTGACAGTCGTATCTTGTGTGGCTGACACTCGGAATCCATAGCTTTCATTCAAGTCCCAGTCACTATTTGCCCACGAATAAAAGGTCGTGCCGACAAACCCGCCTTCAGTGGAAGGTACATAAAATGTTCTAGCATTTGCCCATCTATTAACAGGTCTCCCTGATTGAACCATGATGTTGCCTGTTGATTCAATCTTATATGTGGCGAGAGGAGGTTCTAACATCATTTCTTTCCATGCGTTAGCATCTAAAGTGTAGTCCAAGTGTTGTCCATCCTCTCTTGTTATAGTTACTCTTGCATTTTCTAAGGCAAAAATCGCGTATTGTACGCCTACGTAATTGCCAGCTGTTGCTATCAGGATGAATTCTTTGCCAATGTAAGCTCCGTTTGTGTCCTGATAAAATGTGTTAGGTATAGGCATATTTGATTCGTTGCCAAAAGGTATTGATCCATAATTCAGAAGTAAGACGCAGGCTAACTTGTTTGTCACTACCTTGAAGGCGGTTCCATTTTCGAAAACAGTGTAATGTTTCTGCATACTGTTGATAGTGGTTTCAGAAATTAAAGAACCATTGACCAAGCTGTAAACCCAGACATGCGTATTGTTTTTTATAGCCACAACTGTAATTAGGCCAGCACTTGACACCGAGGTCGGCAAAGAATAATAACCACTACTGAGATTGTTCTGATTCGTAAGATTGAACTTCCACATCTTAGCAGGAACATAACCATAGTACGTGTATTCTTCCTGCGCATGCACCTCAGAAACAGTAAAAGGGAAGAAAGCAAGAAAAAAGTTGGACAACAAGAGAACGGTCATCGCCATAAACAAATTTACTTTATAAAAATTTCCTAACAACATACATGACTCTCCTTGGCAAGATAAACTTCGGATACCTTTTAATTTCATAGCAATTAAAATTTTCGTAAACATATCTTAAAAAAGTAAAATGCGGAACACAAAATTTGCGTATTAATAGCGCAAACCTTTATAAAGAAAAAATATTGTCGCAATCATGAAGTGAAAAGAATTCACAGTTCCACAGTGTTTCCACAGATGCTTTATATAGATAAAATTCTCAACACTCACGGAACAAAAATCCTGTGTCTGCGTCCTGCAATGAAGGTAGATGGTCAGGAAATCTGACCTCGACTATATATAGACCCCCTCCTCTAGGCGTCTTCACGGATAACTGTTTGTTGTTCAAAAATTGAAAACCGATGGTGAACAAATCAGACCAGACAGAAACACGATGAAACTAGTTATAATCCTTAGAGCCTTGCTCAATCTCTTACTTCATGTATCAATAGTGAAAGAACGTAAAAATAATTGACATTGTGAAAAAAAGTTGTGTCTCTACATCATAAGTCTTAAAAATCTCTTGTCTGGATAAACCAAACGGTGAATTACATTAAGTCTTGAAATTAAGGTATTGACTCCGAAAAATTTTGAGAAATACGGACGGATTCTAATTCCTACCGAAGAAGAAAGTAAAGGAAGAAATAATCAGCCAATGTTTTATTTGGTGTTGGAAAAAGCCTCTTCGAAAGGCTGGATGATGGCTTACTATTCAGTTTCAAAAAGGTTCACGGACATTATGGAGTATCATCCTAACACGAAGGAAACTTTTGAGCCGATTTCAGGCGCACCCGTCTTGATAGTAGCTGTTGGCAAAACACCTGAAAGCCCAGAAGCCTTCCTTCTCGACAAACCCGTTGTCCTCAACGAGGGAGTATGGCACGACGTTTTAGCGCTCTCAGAAAACGCCGTGATGCGAATAAACGAGAACACCGAAGTACAAACGGTCCACCAAAAACTCACTTTCACAATCAAAGCTGAACTTTGCACAGAATAAAGATGACGGGAACTAAGCGCTTAGTAACCATTAACTTGTGTCACTGGCAGAGTTTCAATATTTCCTTTTGGAGACTTAGCACTCTTCGGGCTGAAGGATGGTCTACTCCCAGCCTGCCCTTGAGTTTCTGAACTGTCCTCTCAATTGGCACTCGGCTTTCGCCTTCAACCATCTTGTCAGCGTAGGTCACAATCTTCTCTTCCAAAGTTTCTGGAATGTACTTTCCCTCAGGCCAGCCGAACTTGCGGGCTTCTTTAACGCTTATGCCGCCGCCAAGGTGCCTTTCGATGATGCGCACTAATCTTTCAGGTAGACCCCTTGAACGGGCAATTTTTGCTCCAACAATCGGATGGTTAACACCATGAGTCTCGGCTCGGCCTAAGTCGTGGAGAAGCGCTCCGATTTGAACCAGCTCAATGTCGACGTGTGCTCCGTTCTTGGCGCATTTTTCCGCTATCTGGACAGCGACCTTTGCTACGGTTTTGCAGTGACGAACAACATTTTTTGAGCACCCACTCTCTTCTAGGATTTTTACAGCTTCCTCAGGTGAAGGAAGCGTTTCACTCACTTAGCTCGCTCCTTATTTGTTCAATTTTGTTTGAGAGGAAATCGATGATTTTGCTGTTGTCAAAATGCATCAGCCGCTTGTCACATTTTGGGCAGCGGAAAACGTATTCAGTTGCCTCCTCGAATGGAAGCCGCTTGCAGCCTTCTGTTTGACAGAAATAGAAGTCGTGGTTTTTCTCGTAGTCCAACCTAGCTTCGAGCTTCTCAAGAATGTGCTTTTTCTGGTTCGTCAAGAAGCCGTCAACTTGATCTGGTTGAAGCCTCCAGTGAAAGATGAACCATCCCGTGTTTTTGTCCCTGGTTCTTCTTAAGCCTACGATGGAGTGGTCGTACAGCCTGTAAAGCATTTTTCGAACAGTATTAAGCTTGAGGTCGGTTTTGGCGACGATTTCTTCATCCGTAATCTCGTCCACTTGGCTGAGAACTTCAACGATTGCTTTTGCCTCATCGCCGCCAAGTATTTTGGCAACCTTAATTATTGTTTCATTGTTCACAAGAGACAACAGAATCACCGGTGCTTTGCCTGAACAATACCTATAATAATATATGTTTTCAAACTTAAACTAATCGGCAAAAAACAACGATGACCAAGGTTACGGGGTCATTTTTTCAATCTTTTTGCCTTTGGCTTGAGGAACAATCCTTTTCTCAGCGTTCTCGAAACTTTTTATGAGCTCATTTCCTTCAAACAATTCGTGCAAAAAAATGCTTAAAGCACTCACTTCAGAATGAGGCTGAGAAGTCACTGAAACATTCCAGTCCGATAGCTCATAAGCAGCTCCAGGCACTTTTGCTCCTCCAACAATCACGAGCTTTTTCTTAGGAGACGCTTTTATCTGATCAATAACGTCTTGTACTGGCAACCCGTACATTGTCAAATGCACGACTTCCCCGTCATCTCGTTTCCATTCCTGAACTGTCTTTCCCCATTTTTGACAAAAAAATATTTTGAATGTTCCACCCCAAGACCTATTCACCTTCTCGATGCTTTTTTCGACTTTTTCGTCGCGCTCTCCGCTGTAGAAGGCGCCTTCTGCCCCAAACGCTCTTGCAGCGAGAAAAAGGTGCGTCGTTACCCTCTTGTCACGAACAGGTCTATGGTTTAACCTAAGAACCCGGATTTTCCATTTGTTCAAGTTTAAAAACTCCGCCAAGATTTTCCACATCGTTTCTGATCCTGTCTGCAACTTGATGTGACGCCTCGAACGAGACATGAACAAGGTCTTTCTCGTACTCAATGTTTTGCACGTCAGCATGGTCGAAAACCCAAGAAAGAATAGAAAACGATTTTTCCGTTATTGGCAACGTGAAAAAAGAACGTATGTGATGCACCAAGTACTTTTTCATCTCCTCTGTCAATAGGTTCAAGTTTGTTTCGCGAAGCGCAGATAATGACACAACACTTGGCAAATGAGGCTTCAATTTTTCCAACTTTTCATTCAGGGTTTCAGCCGAGACCAAGTCAATCTTGTTCATTATGGTTATGACGGGAATGCCGCTTGCACCTATTTCTCGAATCGTGTCGAGACAACAAGACAACTTTCTCTCAACCTCTTCCAGAAGCTCACTTACGTCAACAACCAACAGTATAAGATCAGACAATGTTGTCTCCTCCAGAGTCGAGTGGAAGGCTTCCACAAGTGTTAACGAAAGGTTGTCGATAAACCCGACCGTGTCGGTTATCAAGATTTTTTCGCCATGAATGTCGATCGCTCGGGTCGTCGTGGAAAGAGTTGTGAACAAGTTTGAATCCACTGGAACTTTCGCCTTAGTAAGCGCGTTAAACAACGTGCTTTTTCCAGAATTCGTGTAACCTGCCAATGAAACTAACTGAAGACCTAATTTCCGTCTTCCGTTTCTGTGCAGCCTTCTGGTTTTACTTATGCTTTGAAGTTTTTCCTCGATGTTATGAACTTGGCGTTTAACACTCTCGTGGTAAACATCAACCTCGTATTTGCCTAGTCCGTGAAACCCCGGCTGTTCACCCAATCTTGCCAGTCTCACCTTTTCCCTCGCGTGAGCAAGCTCATGTCGCCACCTTGCCAGTTCAATTTGAAGATTAGCCTCCTCCGTCGAAGCCCTCTTCTGAAAAATTTCGAGGATAAGTTGAAGTCGATCAATTACCTCAACACCTATGGTCTTGGCAAGGTTGTAGACTTGAATAATCTTTAGCTCATTACCGAAAATTACTCTCTCAGCTCCAAGATTTTTAACCATTTCCGCAAGTTCAGCAGCTTTTCCGCTGCCGATGTGGAAACGTGAACGGGGGCGTGCAACTTGTTCAAGCGACCCGATTACCTCGTATCCTGCTGCTTCCGCGAGACTTTTCAGTTCATCCATGTGCGACTTTTCAGAACGGTCTCTACGGTTGACTATGATCGCTCTCGTTCTTTTAACTCCTCCTTTTAGCGTCCTTTAGCTTTACGATTTCTCCCAGCGTCACGGTTTTGCTTGTCGGGGCGGAAGGAAAAGAAACCTTAGGCACGACCAACGGGACGAGTAGCTTAATCCCCAATGTGTGCTCCAGCTTTTCTGCGACCCTTTGGTCTGGTACCATTTTCTCGCTTTCGATTTTCTTGATCACAGAAACTTTTTCAGCGACCTTTCTCCCCAAATCCTCGTGGCTTAAACCCATTTTTTCCCTTGCCCGTCGGACAAGCGACCCAAACCCTTCAGCTACGGCTATGTCTTCTGAAACTTTTGCGGTTCCTCTTTTTTTAATAAAAAACGTTGTTCTAGCCGCCGCACCACTTCCAATCTTGGCTGGCCAATCACGACTGGCTGGTTCAGGTTCCCATTCAGCTGAACCTAGTTCAGCGCATCTTGAGCACGTTACCATTTTGGCTCTTTCTATGATTACTCTGTGAGGTTTACCGAATATTGGTTGTCCACAAACTTCACATTGCATGTTGACAACACCGTTATCTAATGTCCCCGTGTCTAACTTAAGTGTGACGCTAAGATTTATTCACTGGTCCAACAAAAAATAGGAAAATGACAACCAAGGAAAACTAAAAACTGTAAAACTGGATGATTGAAGAATGCCTGATAAAAATTCCGAATTATTGCATAAGATAAGAAAGGTTGCGGATTACCAATTCGGCAAAGGAGCAGGAGAAATCCTTTTTCCAGAAGAGGTGTCCGTGGTTCTTTCTAAGAGAACCAAGAAAATTAGGCACGTGTATCTTGGTGACAAACTGCTTGCGACGTTGAGGCCTACTGTTGGTCTTTTCTCGTTGACGGTTGAGGGAGCCCGAAGGCTTGCTTGCGGCATGAAACCTCTACGATTATGGGTTCAGGTGCAGGATGACGTGGCAGCTTTCATTGAAAGGGGAGGAGACGTGTTCGCAAAGCACGTTACTGACGCCGATGGTGAAATTCGACTGATGGAGGAGGTAATTGTATTAAACGGAAAGCAAGAGGTCATCGCTGTTGGAAAGGCGGTACTTTCTGGAGACGAAATGAAAGTTTTTAGAAAGGGAGTCGCTGTGAAAGTGCGCAGAGGAAACTTGGAGAAAGCTAAAAATCCTACATTATGATAGTAAGTGAATAAAGGGTGTGCAGGTTGAGAAGATTCAATCCGCGAGAAACAAGAAGAATGATGCAGCGCATGGGTCTAAGCATGAATCCCATGGAAGTGGAAGAGGTAGTCTTAAAGACTAAAGACAAGGAAATAACGATTGAGGCTCCAGAAGTCGCTGTTCTCGAAATGCAAGGTCAAAAAATTTTTCAAATCACAGGTGGACACATGACTGAAAAGGCATTAGAAAAGAAGATGGCCGTTCCCGAGGAGGATGTGCAACTGGTCGCCCAGCAGGCTAAGGTGACCCTTGAACGTGCGAAAGCTGCTCTTGAACAGACAGGCGGCGATTTGGCTCAAGCCATTCTTTTACTCAGCCAAGGTTAATAGAAAAAGCATTATGAATCCTTTACAATGCCAGCAAGTTGTAACTGTTTATGCTTTTTTTATTTTAACCGTGTCGTGCGTGTCTTCTGTTCTTTTATAGATACTGAGAATCCAGCCGTCCTTTTTCTTGCATCTTCCTACAGCCAAAAACTCTTTCTTCAACTTGGTCATAACCTTTGGTTGTTGTGAATTATTGGTCTGAATCTGAAGTTAATTGGCTTATGAACCACAGGTCTAGACTTTCCGTCCAGACAAACTGAATTCTCGGTCTTTTGACATAATTTTTCATTAAATTAAACATTCTCTGATACATGCTTGGTTCCAATGTAAAGATTGTGGGAAAGACCCAAAGTTCTACATGGGACTTATTTAAAATAGAGTTAAGAAATCTATCAGCATCCGCCTTCAGTAAGATTTATTATTTCCTGTTTGTCTTCTTTTCTGAAGAATTACGTAACATGGATTAGCGTGAGGAGGATTAAAAAGTGGCTTATTTAACAACTACCAAAGAAGGACAACCAGTTTTAATTTTGAAGGAAGGAACTTCCAGAAGCAGGGGAAAAGAAGCCCAAAGAAACAACATTATGGCTGCGTTAGTTGTCGCTGAGACTATTAAAACCACTTTGGGTCCGCGCGGAATGGACAAGATGCTTATCGACAGCATGGGCGACATAACCATAACTAACGACGGCGCTGCGATACTGGACGAAATCGACGTTGAGCACCCGGCAGCGAAAATGATGGTTGAGATTGCTAAGAACCAGGACAAAATGGTTGGCGATGGCACAACAACAGTGGTCGTATTATCTGGCGAACTGCTAAGGAAAGCAGAGGAGCTCCTTGACCAGAACATTCACCCAACAGTGATTATCAGCGGCTACCGGAAGGCAACGCAGAAAGCCATGGAAATTCTTGAAAAAGTCGCTGTTCTAGTGGATATGGATGACCGTGAGACACTGAAGAAGGTCGCAATGACCTCCATGCGAAGCAAGGCTGTTGGACCAGCGAGAGATTTTCTGGCAGAAATAGCGATCAACGCTGTAAAGCAGATAGCTGAAAAACGAGGAGAAAGCATGCTGGCAGACATTGATAACATTCAGCTCGTTAAGAAGGAAGGCAAAAGCATACTCGACACAATGTTGGTTAGGGGAATAATCCTTGACAAGGAAGTTGTTCACGCTGGCATGCCTAAACGTGTCGAAAACGCCAAAATCACGTTGCTTAACGCTGCCTTAGAAATTGAGAAAACAGAGATCAGCGCAGAAATAAGAATTCGCGACCCAGCTCAGATGAAAGCTTTCTTGGACCAAGAGACGACTATGCTTAGGGAAATGGTTGAGAAGATCGCAGTGAAGGGCGTGAATGTGCTTGTGTGCCAAAAAGGCATCGACGACATGGCTCAGCACTTCTTGGCAAAGCACGGAATCCTGTCCGTTCGAAGAGCCAAAGAGTCAGACATGGAGAAACTTTCAAGAGCTACCGGAGGAAAAGTCGTAACCAACATTGACGACCTCAAACCCGGAGACCTTGGGCACGCTGAACTTGTGGAGGAACGGAAAATCGGCGACGACAAAATGGTCTTCGTCGAAGGATGCAAGGACCCGAAGTCAGTTTCTCTGCTAATACGTGCAGGACTTGAAAGAATGGTTGATGAAGCTGAAAGAGCACTGAAAGACGCGTTGTCAGTTGTCGCTGACGTTATCGAAAAGAACAAAATTGTCGCTGGCGGCGGAGCGATAGAAGCAGAAATTGCGAAGGAGCTGCATAAGTACGCCTCAAAGGTTGGTGGAAGAGAACAGATGGCCATCTCGGCCTTCGCAGACGCAATGGAAGTTATTCCGAAAGCCCTTTCGGACAATGCTGGCTTAGAATCAATCGATGTTCTTGTGAACTTAAGGGCAGCGCACGAGAAGCCTAAAGGAGCAACGTTAGGCGTCGACGTGTTCTCAGGAAAAATCGTGGACATGTACAAAGAAGGCGTGCTTGAACCCCTCAGCGTTAAAGAGCACGCGGTGAAATCTGCAGCTGAAGCAGCCTCGATGATTCTCAGAATCGACGACATAGTTGCAGCCTCAAAACCTAAAGAGAAAGGTCCAAGTGGACCTCCAGAAGAAGGAGAATACTAAACAACTGTAACTCCCTTATTTCTTTATTTTTTGTTTTTCTAGTGAGAAGAAAGTATTTTTAGCCCAGAATTCGTTATTTGCAAGATGAATTGGCTATAGGTTTTTCTTTAATGGGCAGTTCATCGTGACCCTCTGCATTTCTGCGTAAGGGTCTTCTCCAAACTTTGCCCTGAGTGGACGCTCAAGTCTGAGGCTTGCTTCTACGTTCGCTTCTCTGCAGACGTTCCGTAAGGGGCAAACATGGCAACGGACAACCCGTGAAACCTGTGCGCTTGTTATGATTGAAGTTGGTTTTGCAGGCGTAACCAGCATTGTCTCTTCTTCTGGTCTAAATGATTCTAAAAGGAAAAAGAGTATGGCAAGACCCATTAGGAGGTCGCCAAATTTAACATAAAAAGACGACGTTGAAATTGTAAACCAGTTGCTAATTGTTGCTCCCTGAAGAAAGGCTACCAGAAAACTTGCGACGAAAACGACCAGTAAAGCGATTGAGACGTACTTGAGAGTTTCTTTACGGAGGCTCCAAACGGTGAATAACGCTATGAGCACAAGGACAATGAAGCTCAAGTTAACTAAAGTCCCTAATATACT
>Ga0172363_10002415_pt1 | contig 15078 bp, 13 predicted proteins | sample LakKivs2_kivu2a2_FD_114541 | JGI IMG/M metagenome (GOLD analysis project Ga0172363, IMG submission 114541) | Sediment microbial communities from Lake Kivu, Rwanda - Sediment s2_kivu2a2 | ecosystem: Environmental > Aquatic > Freshwater > Lake > Sediment | place: Rwanda: Western Province, Lake... | reverse complement strand
GCGGCGACGGAATCCGAATTGATGCAGAAGTATCACGAGCTGGGCACGTCCATGAACGTCGTGCCGCTGGACGCCATCGGCGCGCTGCCGACGCGCAACCTGCAAGCCGGGCGCTTCGAGGGGGCGCAGGCCATCTCCGGCGAGCGCTTGGCCGCCGACTACCTGGGACGGCGCATCGCTTGCGCGCACTGCCCCATCGCCTGCATCCACCTGGCGGCGCTGCGCATCCCCTACCCGAGCGAGCCGTATTTCTACAAGACGATGATGCTGGGCTACGACCACGAGCCGATCTATGCGACGGGCAGCATGTTGGGGCTGGGCGACGTGCCGGGAATGTTGCAGTTGATGGACGAGATCGAGGTGCAGGGGCTGGACGTGATGAGCGCGGGCGTGGCGCTGGCCTGGGCGAGCGAGGCGCTGGCGCGCGGCCTGCTCACGACGAAGGAGACCGACGGGCTGGCGCTGGCCTTCGGCGAAGCGCCGCCCTACGTCGAGGCGGTCCGGCGCATCGTGAGCCAGCCGACCGAGTTCTACCGCGCGCTGGCGCGGGGCGTCGAGCACGCCGCCTCGGTCTACGGCGGAGCGGAGTTTGCGCTGGCCTTTGGCGGGCTCGAGATGCCCGGCTACCACACCGGCCCGGGCTGCCACCTGGGCTACCTGACCGGCGCGCGCCACAGCCACCTGGACTCCGCCGGGTACAGCCTGGACCAGCAGGCGGCCCGCGAGGGCATCGCGCTCACCCCAGAAGGCGTGGCCGAGGCGCTCCTGGCCGAGGAGCGCTGGCGGCAGGTGCTCACCAGCCTGGTCGTGTGTCTCTTCGCGCGCGGCGTGTACGACCCCGAGACCGTGCTGAAGGCGCTGGCGTGCGCAGGGTACGAGTGGACCCGCGACGATCTGGAGCGGCTGGGCGTCGAGACGCTGCGGCGCAAGGTGGCGTTCAAGCAGCGCGAAGGGTTCACGTTCGAGGGGCTGCGCCTCCCCGCGCGCATCCTGGAGACGCCCGCGCCGGCCGGCCCGTTCGACGAGGGTTTCCTGCGCCAGGCGATCGCGTGCTATCGGGACAGGCTATGAGTGTTGGGAAAAAAGATTCACCACTCAGGAGGTGATCCACTGCCTAACCAGGCTCGTGACATCGGGACGAACCGTTTTTGTGGGGATCGGGGGCTGATCGCACGCAGTCAATACTGCATTTCAGCTTCCAGTCCCTCCCGGTCGAGCAGCACAATGCGCTGCCGCTCCATCCGCACCAACCCGGCGTCGGCGAAGGCCCGCAGCGTGCGCCCCACCACGTCGCGCACCGTGCCCAGGTGCGCCGCGATCTCCTCCTGCGTCCAGCGCTGGGTGACCCGGCCTCCCTGGGCGCGCTCCAGCAGAAAGCGGGCCAGCCGGCCCCGCACCGTCCGCAGCGAGAGGTCCTCCACCAGGTCAACCAGGTAGTCCAGCCGGCCGGCGAAATCTCGCAAGAGCGCCAGCGCCAGTTCCGGGCACTCGCTCACCAAGCGGGAGAAATCGTCGCTCGGAATGACGTAGAGCGTGACCGGTGTGAGCGCCTGGACGGTGGCGTGGTTGACGCCGTGGGGTTGGAAGGGGGGCACCGTGTTGAACGCCCCACCCGGCCCCAGGCGTGCCAACACCTGCTCGCGGCCATTGGCAGAGAGGCGATAGACGCGCACCTGCCCCTCCGCAACGAAATAAACCGCCCGGCACGCATCGCCCTCGAAGATAATCGTCTCACCCGGCGCGTAGACGCGAGTAGAAGCCACGCGGGCCGTGCGGGCCAGCGCATCGCCGGAGAGACCAGCGAAGAGAGGGACACGGCGTAGAGCCTGAGCTGTCGGTTCCATCAGGTCTCACATTGTACACAACCAAGCTCAAGAACACAAGTCACAGCTTCCTCTGCCCTGCCTGGGGTCAGGTAGCATTCTGCCCCACATCGTGTATAATGTAAGGATATCAACTGCGCGGAGGACGACGAGACCCAATGCCCAATCCCGATCCAGCGACACACCCCATCCAGGATGCACCCAGCCTTGCTCTGGTCCAACAACTCCTGGCCCGGTTCACCGCCCTGTGGTGGGAAAGCGCCCCCACCCCTCCCACCCTCGGCCCCACCTACACCGCCCGTGACCAGGCGGCCCGCGAGGCGCACCTCGAGCGCTTCCTGGGTGCCGTGACCTCCGAACTCGAGCGCCCACCTCGCACTGGCCCAGAGCGGTCCGCCACCCAGGAGCGCACCTTCTCAGCCTTCGGCACCTTCGCCCGCGCTGCGCTGGACTTTGAAGAGCGCCACCTGGACGTCCTCCTCGCGCGCGGCTTCACCCAGGCTCTCACCGCGTTCGCCCAGGCCGCCCACCGCTTCGACCCTGCGCTCACCGGCAGCGACATCTTCCAGGCCGGCCGCAACGTCTCGGCGATGAACGGCCTGCAACTGCTGTTCGGCCAGCCTGTCGAACTGACGCCCGCGATCTTTGCCTACAGCCTGCTCTACCCCTACACCGATAACTACCTCGATGACCCCACGGTTCCCGCCGGGGCGAAATTGGCCTTCAACGAGCGCCTGGCCCGGCGACTGGCCGGAGAGGACGTCGCTCCCACCGACGCCCGCGAGCGCACCGTCTACGAGTTGGTAGGCCTGATCGAGCGCCAGTTTGCGCGCTCACGCTACCCGCAGGTCTTTGAGAGCCTGCTCGCCATTCACCGCGCGCAAGTGAAGAGCGTGCGCCTGATTCGTCGCCATGCGCCACCCTACGAGGTTGACGTGCTGGGGATCAGCTTCGAGAAGGGGGGCGCCTCCGTCCTGGCCGATGGCTGCCTGGTAGCCGGCTCCCTCACTCAGGCTCAGGCGGAGTTCCTGTTCGGCTGGGGTGCTTTTCTGCAGCTCGCGGACGACCTGCAGGACGTCGAGCAGGACCGCCAGGACGGGCTCTCGACCGTCTTTTCCCAGACCGTTGGCCGGTGGCCATTGGACGCACTTACCGACCACACCTTCCACTTTGGCGCCCGGGTTCTCGAACAGTTGGACAGTTTCGACGCACCCGGTCCGGAGTCCCAGGCCCTCCAGGAATTGATGAAACGTAGTGCCGGCCAACTTCTCGTTGATGCGGCCGGGCGTGCCCGCCGCTTCTATACCAGGCACTACGTTCGGGAACTTGAGGCACACTCTCCCTTTCGCTTCGCCTTCCTGGCCCGCTCGGGCAAGAAGCTCGCCCGCCAGCGCGCCTCACTGATGAGACTGGTGGAAGCGTTTGCTGCACCCGGCGACGAAGAACTACAGCGAGACCAGAATCGCCAAGTCTTTGGGATGCAGATGAGCGCGGATTTTCGCAGCTAAGAAAGCAAAAAACCCGCGTTCATCCGCGTTGATCCGCGTCCGCCAGAAGAGGAGAGCACCGTGGCAACTGAAAGCGGATATTCTGCGCGCTACGAGCAGGCCCTGCGGCTGGCCACTGTCGCCCACCGCCACCAGAACCGCAAAGGTGGCGACCTCCCCTACATCACCCATCCCGTCCACGTGTCCGTCATCCTCCTGCGCTACGGCTTCCCGGCCGACGTGGCCATTGCCGGCCTCCTGCACGACGTCGTCGAAGATCAGGGCGTAGACCTTGCCCAGATCGAGGAGATATTCGGAGCCTACGTGGCGGAGCTTGTGGCCGCGCTGTCGGAGCGCAAGACCGACGCCCAGGGCAAGCAGCGTCCCTGGGAAGTGCGCAAACAAGAGGCGCTCGAACACATGCGCCTGGGGAGCCCGCAGGTCGCTGCAGTCAAGGCCGCCGACGTGCTGCACAACGCCCGCGCCACCGCGCTGGACGCACGGCAGGACGGCCCTGGCGTCTGGCAACGCTTCACCCGCGGCCCTGTAGCACTCCTGGAGCACTACTGCCAGATCGTCGAGATCGCCCGCGAACGGCTGGGAGACCACCCACTCGTGGACGAACTGGCCGACGCCGTCGAGGACCTGGGCAGGGCCATAGACGAGGTCAGCTAAGATTTACCGCAAAGGCGCGAAGAACGCCAAGAAACTTGAGCCTTTGCGCTCTTTGCGTCTTGGCGGCGAAAAATCCTCTCTGAAAGGGTAGCAAAATGAGGATCGAACACCTTGCCGACCACGTGGCAGCCGCTCCGACGTTAGCCAGGTGGATACTGGATGAGTGGGGTTATCTCCTGCCGGGGTGCACGTTGGAGGACATCGTCGCTATGTATGAGAAAAGGACAGTGCGCGGCCGCATCCCAGAGACGTTCGTGGCGCTGGAAGGTGACACGGTCGTGGGCGCCGCCAGCATCATCGAAGAGGATATGGAAACCCACAAGGAGCTTTCGCCCTGGCTGGCCGAGGTGTACGTCGCTTCCGAGTTCAGGAACAGAGGTCTTGGCTCCGCCTTGGTCCGCACCATCATCCAGGAGGCAAAGGATCTCGGCGTCCGCCGCCTTTACCTGTTCACGCCGGACAAAGTGGCGTTCTATCAGCATCTCGGCTGGCAGGTCCTGGAACGCACCGAATACTATGAAAAAAACGTGACGATCATGTCGTACGAGGTTGACTGACGACGCCCATCAGAGTCCTGATATCGCCTCCTGGCCAGTTCCATCGCGCACCCGGATTGTTCTGCGACGAACTTGCACGCTTCAGGATAAGTTTTAGAATATAGTAAACAGTGTAGAATAGGAGACAAACAATGAAACAGCGTATTCGATTCATAGTGGTGGTGTCGGTGATGATACTCAGCACGTTGGCCTGCCAGGTGGTGAGCATTGTCCCAGCCGGTGGCGGGACAGTCAGTGGTTCGGGCAACGTCGTCGAGGAGACCCGCACAGTGAGCGGCTTCACCGGCGTCGAGCTGGCGACGGTAGGCACCCTGCACATCCAGGTGGGCGACAGTGAGTCGCTGCGCATCGAGGCCGAGGACAACCTGCTCGAGTACCTGGAGACCGGGGTGCGTGGCGGGAGGCTGAGGATCGAGACCCGGGAGGACGTCAATCTGCACAACACACGGCCGATCCACTACTACCTTACGGTGACGGACCTGGACACCATCGTGATCTCCTCCAGCGGAGACGTCGAGGCGCCGGACCTGCAGGCCAGGCGATTCTCGGTGACCATCTCCAGTTCCGGCAACCTGGAGATGGGAGACCTGGAGGCTGGCACAGTCACCGTGAACATCACCAGCTCGGGCAACGTGACGATGGGCACGTTGCGTGCCGATACCCTCGAAGTGGACATTAGCAGCTCTGGCAACCTGGAGATCGCGGGCGGCCAGGTCGAACGGCAGACCGTCACCATCAGCAGTTCCGGTGAGTACACAGCCCAAGACCTGCAGAGTGCCGAGGCAGACGTGCGCCTCACCAGCAGTGGTTCAGCGACCATTCGGGTGCGCGACCGTCTGAGGGCGAACCTGAGCAGCAGCGGCGACGTGCATTACGTCGGCAATCCCATGGTGGACGCTAAGACGACCTCATCGGGTAAAGTCGTGCAGATCGGCGAGTGAGAAGACGCCAGGCTGGAGAGGCCCAGCGCGCAATCGGGGTAATCACCAAAGTAGAGTCCCTACCCTGTGGCGGGTAGGGACTCTACTTGTGGTGGCCCCAAGGGGTTGCCCAGTTCCGTGCGCCCATTTTCCGTGACCACAAGACGATACTCTACGCCGTGTCCCACGTTTCGAGTGGATACCCCGTGACGCTTGAACACTGAGCCGAAGGGGACAAGTTCCCTTTTGGGCCTGCCTGTCAGCCGTTTTGGCAGGGCCTAACTCATGACGCTTCAGCCGTACCTTTGTCGCCTGTCCATAGTCACCCGCTCAGAGAGGTCGCCGCCTGCGGCTGGCCGCTTATCTCTTTCTCACCCCTGCACGCCGCCGCGCGTTTACCAGTCGCTCAACGTAGGGTGATGCACTCTCTCCTCCACCTGGAGGACGGGAGTTAGCAGACACTTGGTCTGCTGCACCCGCTTGGACGCACAGTTGTCAAAGTGCTCACCTTTCGCTCATCCCCCTTCGGCCTTCTGGCCTCCGGTTTCGAGCGAACGGGTCGCGCCAACCGCTTGTTGGGCGGCGTCCGTACAGTTTTTTGCCTGGCTGCAAAGCAGTACCTATCGGGCAATGAGCGGCAGATAAATCTGATATGTGCTGTAGAGACCCAATTGCCCAAGATGGCAAATAGGAACGCTGATGATATTGGCAGTCAGGTCGCGGTAATACAATGACATTGGATCACACTCGTACGCCGCATCTTGCCAATCGTTTCCTGTCCACCAGTATACAGTTAAGCGACTTTCATCTGCTGCTGTTTGGATGTCTGCGTCACTGTAATAGATGGTCACTGTTACTGGCGCATTGAGAGTAAAACCTTTGTCTAATACTCCATCTCGACTTGCAATGAGCACAAATGCGTGTTGCGCGAAGATAAAGTTAGGCTTAGGGGATGTCCACAGTGCCGGGGCAAATTCGATTGTGGTTGTCTGTACCACTGCATTCGCAGGAAAGTCTAACTGTGTGGGCAAGCCTTGCGTGTCTGTATATAACAGGCTCGAAGCAATGCCAGGCGTCAAAGTGATTGAATTTGTGTAGGTTATCGGTAGGCCGCCTTCAGGCCGCTGCGCTTGTGGACTTGGGTAATTGGATGCCAGCACATTGGCATTCAACACCTTTGCCACACAGACAATGAAAACCAAGAGCATCGCACAGAACAAGAAGGCAACAATCCGTTTAGTGCTTGTCATGTTCATAACCTCCTGTGAGTTGCAGGCACGGTATCCAAACCAGCCATTACTGTGACGAGCGAGAGGCTGCATAGAGCCTGTCTTGTAGATGATTGGCAACTATTTGTAAGCCGAGGCCAGACAGGACTTGGCCTCAGCTATTTTTTTTGCTTGTTAATAGTCCTTCAGGACAACAGGAATGTATACCGGCCACGGCGACCGGAAGCGCATTGCATCTACGCCAAGTTGGTTGCGACCAGCTTGTGCCTCGCCTGTCTTGTCGTCAGTCCACACTCCATACCACGGTGCGGAAGGATAACCTCCAAACCGGTATATGCCCAAGCTGAGCCACCGATTTGATGTCCCGTTCTGATCCACAAGCATGCACATCGAAGGCATATAGTTGTATGACCAGATCAGACAGTAGCGTGCGCCCCAAGTGGTGGCGTTGTAGGCAGGTATATAGACCTGAACGTCATACAGCCCAGGGCGAGGTGGCAACCAACGCACCCAGTAATCACTCACGTTGGCAGATGTATTTGTCCACAGCATATCGCCGTACTGACCAGTGTTGGTCTCACGCCACCAATACAGGCAAGCATTAGGTGGACATGTGATATAGGAAGGATATCCCCATTGGTCTATGACTGTTCGGCCTTTGGTGAAGTTGGGGTCATCATAGGGATCACCAACCTGCTGCGGATTGTCATCGTCTACCATTAGATCAGCACCGTAGCGTGGTGTAGGCTGGCCAGTCCATAAATGGTTTGCCCATGTACCACCCCAGGAGCCGTCAACCCACAACCACTGGCTGCCACTTCCTCCAAAGGGATCAGTCGGCTCATCGTTTAAGCGTACTTCAAAATGTAGATGTCTACCTGTGGAGTGGCCCGTGTTGCCGCTCGTGCCGATAATCTGACCTCGACGCACCTGCGTGTTGGTGAGGACTGTGATGGCACTCAAGTGACCGTAGCGAGTTTCGTAGCCATTTGTGTGCGTGATGTACAAGCGTAAGCCAAGATCGGCGCTGCGGTTATTCCAGTTGAACCATCCCGCGCGAATTACCGTCCCATCAGCAGCGGCCAGCACTGGCTCGTAGTCCAGATCAAAATCGTAGGCGGGATGTCCATCATAGTACAAGCACGTTCCTGAACTGATATGTCTGTATGCGCTAACGTCGCAAATGTTCGCGTTCGTTGCTGTCCAGCCATTATAAATCTCGATAGTGCCATTGACCCAGTAAGTGGGGAAGTTGTGGTCGAAGTAAGCGTTGACGCGTTCCGAGCCATAATATGGCACGCCCAGAAAGGGAACGGGCACTTGCTGTGGCGAGAGAAAGGTGAGCGGTTGCGCGACACTCTGACCCAATACGTTCAACGTGATGAATATCCACAACCCGATCAGGCCAGCGACCCGGGCCAACCGGCGTACATGTGAGTCAAGAAGCGTGGTATGCATGTCTGTCCTCCCTTACCGCTGCACCCAGATGGGGTATCGATCGGGATCAGATGTGTTTGTTACCTGCCGCAAACTTGCGCCATCAGAGTTCACTGCCCAAATATCTACCTGACCTTTCTCGTTCATAAGCGAAAATGCCAACATAGATCCATCTGGAGACCAAGTGGGGTCAATGGCATTGATCGCCAGATGGCGCAGTTCGTTAGCATCTATGTCCTCGATGTAGATTGCCGTGCCTTTGAACCGGCAGAGTGGATCGGCACGATAAGTGTCGTTCTTTTGCCAGCATGGATCGAGTTGATCTGCACCCACGTAGGCTAGGCGGTGACCCGCAGGTGACCATACAGGCTCAAAGCCCCACCCAAAGATGAATGACCCTTTGAGTGACTTGCGGTTTTGACCATCTCGATCCATCACCCAGAGCGAGCCCCCCTGATTAGATAAAGGAGTCCCCTTCTCATGGGGTGGGATAGGTTCGCCAGCGTAGGCCAAATAGCGCCCATCGGGTGACCAGCCAAAGACATAGACGACCACGTTGCTTTCTAGGAGCAGATGTGGGTCGCTGCCATCAGCATTCGCTGTCCAGATTTGATGAACGTCGAGTGTATTGGCACCATAGACTAGACGTTGACCGTCTGGAGAGATAGAGGCTCCCGAAAAGTCTAACGTGGTTTGGCGGGCAATTAATCGGCGCTGGTTGGTACGGACATCTATCAGCCATAAACCTTGGTATGCTGCGTCGTCACGAAATAGAATCTCATAACCATTCGGATGCCAGCCATAGAATTGGCCGGGTGCAATTGGATTGCCCTCTGGTAAGGTAAGCGCGCCCGTCAATGTATCGAAGACGAACACTACATCGCCGCCTTCAGAGGGCTGAACACCCACCAGTGTTGAGCCGCTTGGTGAAGATATAAACCGATCGATGTTCATCGAAACATCGAAGCCTGCTGGTGCGCTGAAGTTTGCGGGGTTCTGAAAGTTAAGTCGCTGCTCTGTCGTACTCGTCTGACCGCGTGGATCAATTCCGAAGGCTTTGAACACAGAAGCCGGCCAGCGGCCAGCACCGTGCTCGACTGTGGTGCGCCAGATCAATCGCCCAGCCGGGTTTTTTGCAGCCTGTAGCAATGGTAGCGGTGTTGGTGTTTGCACTGGTGACGTAGGTGGTATCCATGGCGCAAGCGTAGGGAATGAGGAAGTTGGCAGGGGCGTGGGTGAAGGTAGCCACGGGCAGGCCAGCGCGGGCGGCGTTGGCCATGGTGGGTTGCACGTTGGCGTTGGCTGTGGTGTCGGCGTGGCAAGTGGTGATTGTCCCACAGACCCTGATGTGGAAAACGGTGACTGTGCAGTGTTGATGGACTGGCTACCACGGAACAGAATAATCAGCCCCATTCCTAGCGCGGCGAGCGCTAACAGGCCTAATAGACTGCCTGCGATGTTGATTATACGTTTCATCTTTTCGGCTCCTTTTCTGTTGACCTCTGTGATGTCGTTTATCTGCGTCGTGTGGCGCAGGGCCGCCAACGGCGCGGCGGTTGAGCTGCGCGCAGCGGAGGCGCGTCAGCGCCGACGCAAGCGTCAGCTCCAACCGCTGGTTATGCGGACGCAAGCGGAGCGAGCGGCAGCATGACCAGCGGGCGTAGCCCGCCGCACCGCTGTCCACCATCCCCTAAACAAAACACCCACCACGCCTTGACGGCGGGTGGGCTACCTAGCACTTCGATGTTCACCGCCAATGCTCATGCTGCATTGGCGCCTTCGTTGGTCGCGCATTCATATTATAGCGCAAGTTTGCGCGAAAGTCAATACTCACAGCGTCCCCACCACAACCAATACATCCTCCGTGCAGGTCAAGACAATCATTTCGCCAGCAGTCACGTGCCGGCTTGCACAAGCCAGTGTATTTCGGAGTCACCAGCTGCGCTGCCTCTATGGTGGTAATCCATTCTGTGGGGCTGAAGTCAGGCATGACCGTCACCCGCCTAGACCAATAGAGTTGGTAATCCAATCGGATTACTGGGAAACGAAACGCCCCACCGGTTGGTGGGGCGATAACGAGAGTGCTTCAATCAACCTGTGGCTACTCTCCCTCCTCAGCCGCAGCAACCAGGTCAATCTCGATACAGTATTCTATGTGGTGGCCCCAAGGGGCTACAATGCTGAATACTGTGTCGGCGATAGGAGCGGCCACTGCCCTGGCTCTTGCTCGCGCAAGGGGAAAGCCCCGGCATGCGACCACAGCGGAGGCAGGCGAGGGGGTCATAGCCGAAGCCGGCGCGAATGCGCTCACGCCAGGTCTTTTTCGAGAACGTCGCGATACACAAATAGCAGGGCACTGAGGGCCTGATTCTGGGTGGAGGCGGCAACCTTCTGATCCACGGCCAGGTGAGTGAGGAAGGCTTCGATTTCGGGGGCGCCCATCTCGGCGGGGTGGCGCTTGTCGTGGAAGAGGATGTAACGCTTGATCCAACTGACGTAGGCTTCTTCGGTGCGGAGGGAGTAGTGCTTGAGCCGCAGGTCGTCACGCACCTGGTCGAGCAGTTTCTTGGGTTGGTTGGGCATTTTGGGCTCCTTTTTGGTGACTACCCACATCCCACCGCAGAGACGCGGAGGACGCAGAGGATGAGAGAAAATGGCCCTAAAGCTCCTTTCGGTTGCACGCCGCGGGCTATGGATGTATACTGGTGACTGAGTGTTCTGGCGGCGGTGACAGAACGGAAGTTCTAGGGTTATTATCCCTGATTCTGGAAATAGCGAACTGACGGGCGATTAGTTATGAAAGTCTTTTTGGTTCTTCCACCTCATTGGACACCTGCTATGCCGCACCTGGCCCTGCCGGTGCTCACCGCCTATTTGCGCTCACGCGGGGTACAAGTCATCCAGCGCGATTTGAACCTCGAAACATACGACGCCGTGTTGAGCCGCGCTTATCTTGAGCAAGTTGTCGAGCGTCTCCGCACCCAATTCAGCAAGGTGTGGCGACGTGGGCTGCCGGTGAAAATCCAACGGGCGCTCGAGCAGAGGGCAGGCATAGCGAGTCAGGTCGAACAGGCCAAGACGATCTTTCGCAGTCCAGCGTTTTACGATGGGGAAACAAGCCTGGCAGCATTCGGCGTCATCGGGCGGGCACTTGAACTGGCCTCGTTGCCATTCGCTCCGGCGCGACTCGATTTGCTCAAGTACGAGCCGGCCTCTCCTGTAGACAGCAGCCGCAGTTTGCTCCAGGCCGTGCATGACCCGCAGCACAACATGTTCCTCGATCTCTTCAGGCGAATGATTCTGCCGGATATTGAACGCGAACACCCGGACCTGGTCGGCATCTCGATTCTGACTATCGGACAGATGCTGGCGGGGATGACACTGGCGCATCTCGTCAAACAGGCCGGGCTGCAGTGCCATGTCACGCTGGGCGGGCCGCATATCAGCATGTTGCGAGATCAACTCCCGCGAATGCCGGCGTTATTCAGCTTGATGGATAGTGCCATCGTGTTTGACGGAGAGCTTCCATTGCTACGATTAGTTGAGGCGCTGGACGGTGAGAGCGACTTGAGCGGCGTCCCAAATTTGATCTACAAGGCAGGCGACCAGATTCTTACCAATCCTGCCAGCCCGATGCCACATAAGCACGCCAGCGAAACAGGCGACACACCAGATTTCGATGGCCTGCCTCTCACCCGCTATCTCGCACCCGAGTTGGTGCTGCCGCTGAGGACAGCACACGGCTGCTATTATGGCCTGTGTGGATTCTGCAACGTGGGCTACGGAGGCGACAAGGGTTTCTATCCGCTGCCGGTGGACCAGGTACTTGAGCAAATCGAGACGCTGCGGCAAAAATACGGAGTGCACCACATTTTCTTTGCCGACGAAGCGATCACTCCGCGCACGTTGCGACTGCTTTCGGCGCAACTGACCGCGCAAGGTTCGCCCATCTGCTGGTGTGGCTGCGCGCGGTTCGAGCACGCGCTTTCAAAGAGCTTGCTCGAAGTGGTATCACGTGGCGGCGGCCGGATGCTGCTCTTTGGACTCGAGACGGCATCCGAGCGCATGATTGAACACATGGTCAAGGGCACGCAGCGTGAGACGATGAGCCGCATCCTGAAAGAAAGCGCGCAGGCTGGTATCTGGAATCACACGTTTTACTTTTTTGGCTTCCCGACTGAGACGATGGAGGATGCGCAAGACACGATCAATTTCATGTACGCTCATCAAGCTTCGATTCACTCGGCTTCGCCGGGCGAATTTGTGTTGGAACGTTATTCGCCTGTCTATCTCGATCCGGCCAGATTCGGCGTCCGGCGAATCCTCGAAAAGCCCGAACGAGACCTCGCCGTCCATTTCGACTACGAGCTCGAATCGGGAATAGATGCAGCCATGGCGCACACCATCGGCAAGCGACTACTCGACGCGTTGCCCACCAAGCGATTCTTTCAATTCTATGTCCATGATGTATATCGTTTCTTGTACGCCAGCCACTTGCACGCTCAGGGCCAAGCACTTCCACTCTGGCTGGCAGATGAAGAGGCTGAGACGAAATAGTCAACGAGGTTAAAATGGCACGAACAAACATCGACAGTCGTTGGACACCGGAGTTGACGATCAGCAAGGATCCGGTCAGCGGGCGACAGTGCGCCAGTATGCGAATGACAGAGCGCACAGCCATCATTTTTACTTTCTGCAACCGGCGCAACTCACGCCGGCGCTTCAAGCTCTGCAACTGCCTGGCCAGCTCCTCACGTTCCACTACCCGCACCCCTGCCGCCTCAGCGCCGAATCGCTCGGCCAGATCCAGCAGATTCGTGATTGCCCTCTCGACGTCGGCCAACTGCTGCTTCACCTCGTTGATGTCCCGCTCGACGTCCGCATCATCCAGGGCCAGGTTCGCGTTAACCTCTCTCCGTGTCAATCAGCGCCTCCAGGCCACCCTCGATGCGCAGCTCTCCGCACTTGAGCACACCCCGATAGGTCTCGTTCGTGAACATCGAAGCATAGGACGCTTGCGACAGGTGAAGCCGCGTTGCCTCGTGGATTTCGGCATAGCTGGCCCCGAAGCACCCCCTCAATTTTCGCTGCGGCTACCGAAATCATTGACTCGCGCACAGTCTTGTGGTATACTCAGAATGGATTAGAAAAGTAGGAACGCCTCGTAATCTTCGTAGCCGCCCCCATTGGTCGGGGCAGCGGGAGCGCCTTGGCTGCGAACATTGGAGCGCCATAACACCCTTCACCGTCAAGGTGCGTGGGTGTTTTTTGTTGTTGTAGATGGATTGCGTCCAAAATACCGAGGCGGTAGAGGATAACGGAGTCCGTACAGTCAGTAGTTATGACGGACGCTTCGCTCCGCTCGCGTCCGCATGACCAGCGGTTGGAGCCGGCGCTGGCGGCGGCGCTGACGCGCCTCCGCTGCGTGCAGCTCAACCGCCGCGCCGTTGGGCGGCTTGCACCGCAAGTAGTATAGACAAGGGGGAAAAATGATTGCCCAATTTCAAGAATCGTTTTCCACCCTGCTGGCGTTTCTGCTGGTGCTGACGATCCTGACCGCGCCAGGCGTGCAGGCCGCGCCAGCCACCGCCAGCCAGGCGCAGACGGCACAGGAAAGCGTGCCCGACGGGCTGATGCGCGCGCTTCTGGCAGCTTCGTCGCAACCCTTCGAGGCCAGCGCCGATGGCTACCGCGCCCGTGCGGGCGGACTCGATTTCACGCTGCGCGCCAGCGGCCTGCAAGCGGACGGCCACGGCCTGGCCTGGGGCCTCGCCCTGAGCGGCTTCGGGCGCGGGGAGCAGATGGCCTGGCTGCGGGAAGCGGAAATCGCCCAGACCGAAAGCCGCCTGGAATACCGCCGCCCCGAGCTAACCGAATGGTATCGGGACACCGCGCTGGGCGTGGAGCAAGGCTTCACCATCCACCAGGCGCCGCGCGGCGCGGGCCTGCTCGTCCTGCAACTCGACCTGTCCACCGACTTGGCAGGCGCGCGGGATGCCGATGGGCGCGGTCTGTCCTTTGCCGCGCCCGCTGGGCAGACCCTGCGCTACGACCATGTGCGCGCCTGGGACGCGGACGGCGTGCAACTGGAGGCCACCTTGCGCTACGCGGGTGGGCAGGTCTTAGTTCAGGTGAACGATGAAGGCGCGGCCTATCCCATCACGATTGACCCGCTCATCTACCGCGAGCAGAAAGTCATCGCGGACAGCGCGGCGTCTGACGACTTTGGCTATTCGGTGGCGCTCTCGGGCGACACGGCCCTGGTGGGGGCGTACGGGGATGAGGTCGGCGCAAATTCCAACCAGGGCTCGGCCTATTTCTACGACATCACGGTCTTGTTCGAGAAGATCTACTTGCCGCTGGTATTGAGAAACGCGCCATAACCAGGACCTCGCGCCGCTCAACCCTGTGTGGAGCCGACGCCCTCCCTTGCACTCTAATGAACCGCTATGACGGACGCTTCGCTCGCTGCGCTGCGCCTGCGTCCGTCATAACGGCGCGGCGGGCTGCGCCCGCTGGTTATGCTCCCGCTCACTGCCCGCTCGCGTCCGCCGAAGTTATGATCGGCGAGGGGATCGCCCCCCTCGCCGCCACTCCTAACCCGCTCGTGGCAGTATGCTTCGGCCCTAGCCCGTCTCAACACGATAAGAAGTCAGCTTTGGAAAAGCCCTCCACCGCCAGCCGCAACACACACAAAAAACCGCCCCCAACCATGCAGGTCGGGGCGGTCGTTTCTTCTCCTTGTTGGTGAAGCCAGTCTGCCGTAGCAAGTTGCTACGGCGGGGGAAACGAAACGCCCCACCGGTTGGTGGGACGTTATTCTATGTGGTGGCCCCAAGGGAATTCGAATCCCTGTTTCCGGCTTGAGAGGCCAGCGTCCTAGGCCGCTAGACGATGGGGCCACGTACAGCCACATTGTACCAGCCTCACCCAGTTTTGTCAAACCTCGC
>Ga0172363_10002414_pt1 | contig 15079 bp, 20 predicted proteins | sample LakKivs2_kivu2a2_FD_114541 | JGI IMG/M metagenome (GOLD analysis project Ga0172363, IMG submission 114541) | Sediment microbial communities from Lake Kivu, Rwanda - Sediment s2_kivu2a2 | ecosystem: Environmental > Aquatic > Freshwater > Lake > Sediment | place: Rwanda: Western Province, Lake... | reverse complement strand
TTTGAAAGAAACATCCTCTTCTTTAATTCTAGTTTTATAGAAACTTTAAAATCTTTTGTAGGAATGTTAATTCTCTCTTGTCCGTCTTTGTTATGCATATATTCTTCAAATTCCTCAGCTTTTATATAAAAGCACATAGTGGGTTCCTCCTTCCCTATAATATCATATAAAGTTAGTGTATTTTTCATAAATTAGATTCCTCCCATTAGTTTATAATTAGGTTCTTTGTAATATTTCATATATTAAATCCCTTTTCCTTCAAGCAATCTAAAATATAATTTACCCCATGTATATCTTTGTGCTTTTCCATTAGATGTTGATGTCCTTTTCGCCCAATCTCTTCTGTGTTAAGTGTTAGGGCATAATCTAATTTGTCAACTAGATTCTTTGGAGATCTTTCATAATTAATCACATTTTCTTCATCTGTCCAATCTTCTCGAATTAGAATGTGATCCTTTGGATTGGGTCTAAGCATTAATGTATTTGTAGGACTGGGAATTTCCCAATGACGTAAGCAAGTATTACCAGCACCAGGAATATCAATTGATATTCTAGCTTTAGCAATGTTTCTCATATTTTCTATATACGTATAATTTCTTTTAAATATTGATCCATCCCATTTTACACCTTTATCGTTTAAGTATTTTTCTAAAACGTGCCAGCATTTGATCCTCAATTCACTACTCGGATCCATTTGGAAATAAACATCTAGTTCTTTTTCCTGATCCTCGTGAATGAACTTTATATTTGGATTATCATACCATGACATAAGGTACTGAAGGGGTCTAACTCGGTCATCTTGGGAAGCTGGCCCATCTGGGGCATATTCACGAAGAAAGTACAGATCGGGCTTAAATAAGTCTAAATATGGCTTAATTCTGGTATCCCATCCGTTACTCCATCCCCAACGATTATCATAATCTCTTTTATCCGCTAAATCATGTCCATCATATATTATTAATGGTGTTATCTTGTTTCTTTTAACTTTTGATAAAATGTGCATAGCAGCTTTTACACCAAAATTTCCCATAGCATTAATTATGAACAGTGAAAAATCTCCATTATTAATCATATTAATAATATGGTCTTCTGTTCTATATGGAAGATTTTTTAATAATGGATTAAATAGATCATAAGGTTTGCTATCTTTTAGTATTAAATTTGGATATTCTAACATGTAATTAACATGGTATGTTTTCCAGTAAGGTAAATCAGAAATTGAGTTCTCCCCGTCCAATGATGGGTACTTATAGGATTTACCCATAAATGCCGGGCAAAAATCGAAAGTATAAATATTATCAGGAAGGAAAATTCTTGCAAATCCCTTAATAAGGGTGTACGTCATATAATCGGGATACGGAGTAGAAAACCAAAGTATTTTTTTATTTATCATTCTGCATCTAAATTAGATAAAAGATTGTTACTTTGAAATATTTTCAATAGATCTAAAAAGTCTGCGTATTTATTAATATTAGTTTGATTTCTGTCTATATCAAATAGGATGTATTGAAAGATTCTTCCATACTCCATTAGGGATGCTGATAGAGTTATAGAGTTATTTGCTGAATTTAATAATATATTTTTAGCACTTGTTAATAATAATAAGTTTAGTAAAGCATCTTGTTCAATTTCTACTTCGGTTAGAATTCCAGAATGCTTTGCACTCAACATACTTAATTTACTGTCATCGTGTTCCCCTAATATAGATTCTAAAAGTAGGGAGTCGTTGAACATATATAATGAGTTAAGTTCTGGTATATATTCTATTCTTCCGTATTGGTAATTAGATATATTTTCATCAAGGATGGATTTATCTTTTACCATTGATGGATAGAATTTACAAATAACTTTTAAGAATATTTTTTCTAAAAATCTAGCATCATTACTATCTATTAGAGTCAATCCGTTTGTGGTTCGCATAAAAGAGTCTAGATTTCCCGTAATAATAATTTTATCGTCATATCCGGAAATATCCAAATTTTTATCTATATTAATCAATCCCTCAAATACAGTTTCATAATTTTTAGTTTTAAAGCATATTCCTAAGAAACTGTTAATAGAATAAAAATCCTCTTTAGTATATATTCCGTTAGAAATATTTTCATCCAATAAGGGATAATCCCCAAGAAATAATGGTATTGAGGATGCTACGACTTTACTCATCTTTATTATCTTCCTTGTATAAATTTTTTAATAGGGAGTCTACTATTTTCTTATTCTCTTCACTTGTACTGTCTAGTAATTTCTTATTTTGTAATTTTAGAAACTTAAGGTTTGGATAAGCGTCAGGGTTGTTAGTTTTATTATTTTCTAATAGTGTTTTGGAAAAATTTGGCAATTCTTTTAAGAATGACCCATCTACAAGGGCCATTTTACAAAACACTTCGCCTCTGATTGACATTTGCTCGCACAAGGTTAAATAAGCTGTTGGATTTAATTTTAACAGTGCCGTTGATAGACGGGATATTGCTTCGTACATAGAGACGGTTATTATTAAATCAATATCTTGTTTAGTATCAATTTCTGCGAGGCTGCTTAGTGCCATACCAACCAAGTTATGGAGTGCCATCACTTCTAGTAGACTGTAATCGAACTTAAAATCAATCTTATCTACTTTCTTTAGAAATGAGCTAATGGTTTTCTCAATTAGCTTTGCCAGCTCATTATTTATTTCTTCACTATTTGGATTTTCTTTCATTTCTTTTTCTAACTTTCTTGCCAAATAAATTCAAATCTGTTGTATACCCATCTATAATTCCTTGTTCTTTTAAATCTTTCCCATTAAGCCATATACCTGGCTCGGTAGAGTTAGATCTAATAAATTCTCGCCTCTTTTTATTTTTTATTTTAGATAATATGCAATCGGGGGTCTTATCTGCTAATTCTATATAACTCCTTGCTTCTTTGGTCACCGAGTAATTAAATGAAATTTTTGTAGCATGCTCCATTATAAGTGTAGTTTCTGAGCAATATACCTCGTCTCCTGATAGTAGCAAGTCACACGCCCCAGAAAAACATCTTCCTAGACCAATAGTTATTATTTTTATTTTACTATAGACTATAAGCTCTATTAAGGGGTACAATACAGATGTGTCCCCGCCATTGCATTCTATAAAAATATAAAAAGGTTCCTTTTTATCTTGATCAATGTATTCTTTTAGTTTTAGAAACATTTCTAAGCAATTTGACCTATTTAAATCACCAAATATCATAAACATATTATCTGTATCACTAAGATTATATATTATACTACTTGAGAATCCTTTATTGTCCTCAAGTATTTCATCACACTCCTCCATAGGCTGTGTGTCCCTTGTACTGTTAGCTTTCATTTTTTTAGAAGTTATATACATGTATTTATTATCCCTTCTATACTTTGGGTTATGTTAATCTTATTTCTCTAAAACAAGTAATATCTTTACCCCTAACACTGAAGAATACCTGTGAAGGAGTGTGCGCGACTTTAAGATTTTTGGAAGAATACACATCACCACCACTCCAGCTTCCATTCACAATAACTTTTCCGCTATAGAAAATTGGTTGATGCCAGTGTCCCATTATTACAATATCTATATTATCAGAAATTTTTGTACAGTGGAGCCACTCATTCAGTTTCTGTCTTACAGTATTTAGCCCATTAGCTCCTTGTACAGGACAATCATCACCATGTACAATAATTGCTTTAATTCCTGCTAAATCCTGAATAGCATACCAGGTTGGGGGGAAGTTAAAGGCAATATTTGTATTTACAGATTCTGTAATGCGTTGTGCCATTCTATAGACAATCATATCCCAATTTGCCTTATAGTGCTCTTCATTATATTTTCCAGCTCGCCCATGATTGCCTATTACACCAGTTACTGCAAGATTAGTATACAATGAATTGGCCTGTGCTAATATTGTCACTATCATTTTAGTAGCCAAGTCTACCTGATCCATAATATGCTCATTTATATATGCCGGATTCCATGCTCCCGCGTTATTCAGCCCTCTTACAATATCACCTATTAGAATAATATGACAAGAACTACATGGATCCTGCTCATAAATTTCAACCATTTTATCTTTAAAGTTTTCCATGCGCCTAAATGCAATTTCGGAATTAAACTCCGTATTTCCACCAATATCGTCTTGTGCAATATACTGCCCGAGTTCAATATCTGATATTAAATAAACATGACAGTCATTGGACGATGTTTTTGTAGTTTTAGGAACTTGTAGAACAGTTGTATTAATTTCAAAATTATTAAATAGTTCATCAAGTCTATTCACTAAGAAGGAGTTACGATTTGCGGATAAAGCAGCCTTTCTTCTTCTAGACCTTTCCTCACTAATATATCCCTGCTCCGTATATTTATCTGTTGACATTCCGTCGTGATAAAAATCAGAGGATGTCATTATTTGTATAAAGTGTTCTTTATCAAGATTAGGATAGTTTTTAACTATTATATTATAAAGCTCATTTTCAGCGGTATCACCATATATATAAATAAAATCAATAGGAAGCATGTCCTTTTTATAATATGGTTTAACAATCTTAACAATTTTTTCTCTTAAATCCGTTGGAGCTATTTTTAATTTTTTTGAAGCAGAGCTAACATCCTTAAATTTATGATAAGCTAATAAGTAATCAATCTGCATCTTGATTTCCTCAGTACGTAATTTGTCATCCATTATCTTATAAATACCTTTCGTTATTGAACAATCCTACGGTAACTTGATGCGGTAAGATCCGCAAAGAATTCATAGGAATATTCAAATAAATCAGAATCTAATTTTATCATCAATGGCTTAAGTTTCGTATTATCATAGGCAAGTTCTACTAACTCTTGAACAAACTCTTTTAAATCATTTTTACCCTCATACACTAGTCCATTAGAAATTAAATGTGAAAAGTGAGAGGATCTTCTACATACAGTTGGGATTCTGTTAGCAACTAGTCTAGCTGCCGAACCAGAGTTTGAAGGTAAATTTCCCGGTACCCAACTAAAGCCTAATGTTAATTTTGATATTTCTTTTCGTAATTCCTCAGAATCTAAGAAATTAGTATTAATCCATAATCTACTCCTTGCATCATCTGACATTTCTAAACTATTTATGTTTTCAATAATTTTATTTGCATTATTAATCCAGGCCGGGGACGAATGTATTGCTGTTATATAATACAGTACTAAGTCTTTATGTTCCTCTAGATATGGAATAAATTCTTTTGCACACTTGTCTAACTCTTTTACCGGCGCAACAAAACCAGTTGTTCCAATTATTGTATATGGAGATTTTTCAACAATTAGTTTATCCCAAATATTAATAGGATGCCCTACCTTTAATATTTTTTGACTAGAATAAGCCCGTAGCGCTCCATGTGCAAAAATTAAATCTGCTAATTCCGTTACATCATTTATAAATGGCCCCTCAGTATGGAACGTAAATACTACTTTTGGTCCCCGCTTCTTAATTTCTTGAATCACTTTTATTAATATTTGTGGGGGAAGCATAATTCCATACTCATGCTCAAAGTGTACAATATGTGGTTTATATTCTATAATAGCTTTTAAAATAATTCCTATATTATATGTTTCGGATAATACCTTTATAGTTATTTTGTTAGTCTGCTTAGCTAACGCGGTGGTTAAGTCTTTAGTGTATTCTGCTATCCCGCATTTTTTGTTAAATGTAGATATAAATAACACTTTAAGTGTGTCTTCTGGGGTTTCCTTTACTGTAATCATACTTGGAGATGGATCCGGTGGACGTTTTGTTCTATCTTTGTTAAAATCACCATAATCCGATTTTGGAGCAAGCAAGTACTCACTCTCAAAATTCTGAAAAATATTATTCCATGGCCTAATTTCTAAACTGGGCACTTTCCACTCAGTCTCGATTAAATCAGACTGCTCTAGAAGACCAATACTTTTTACTGATAGTGTGTTAGAAATAAATATCATCTCTTGAGATTGATGGTTATACAATGGAATGACTGGCGTGCCGGTTGCTGATGCCTCAACTAGAATAGTACTTTTATCATCCACAATGAGAGAATCTATAGTATTTAAAAATACATTTAGATGATCTAGTGTTAATTTAGTTTTATTTGGAAATGCTCTATTCCAGAGTATTCTTTCCGGGTGATTTAAATATTTAAAATAACTGGCAATATTATGATCCCCCTCTGCTGGAACATGCAAAAATAATATATGATTTGGATTCCAATCAACAAGATCTACTTGCTTCATAATATGTCGGACAGAGCTATCAACATCATTGCCAGAAATATAGCCGATTATTTTTAATTCTGGATTTGAAATTCTAGAAATAGAACTAAAATGACTACGAAGTTCTTTTCTTCTTGAATCTGGAACTCTGTATATAAGTGAATCATCTATACCGTATAAAAGATCAATATCAAGTATAAGCCATGTATGAACACTAAGCGCTTTTTCTACATTAAAGTCTTTTCCACTAATAACGGCTATTCTTGCAAAATCCCCTTCACAAGAATCTGCGGCAGTTGCTATATAAAAATCATGACCAACATAAATTACTGCATCAGGGTTAAATTTTTCACAATAAGCAGGAAGGCTTCTTATTCCAAATTCATCACCAAATGCTGGTACTTTTTTATTAAGTTTTATAGCCTCATCAATTTGTGGTGTTTGCACTGTAAATTGATAAGAATGAGATTCATCATGCTCTGGACAAAATACAGAAACTTTATATTTCTCGCTAAAATAATTAGCTGCATATCTAGTCCAAACTGATGATGAGTATCCGAAATTTGGAGATTCACTGACTATTAGTATTTTCTTCTTCTGGATTCTCTTTAAATCTTGAAATTTCTGAGCTGTATTCACGGACGGCCTCCATTAAGCTTGGATTATTCATAATATAATTTTCTAAATTTAATTTTAATTCTTCTGGTGTTTTAGAATTAACTAGTTTTAAATATAATTGTTTTTCCTTAAACTCTCTATATTTTGTAGAATTTGTTACTGAATCAATTAATGGTTTTATTCGTTGATTGTACACATCCTGAGCAATATCGTCAGAAGTACTGGCATCAAATCCTAATTGATCTAAATATAAACTAAAATCCTCACAAGTATCATGTGGTAAAGATAGTTTTTCCTTTAAGTAGCACATTGCTTCTTCTTTTGAAAAATCCTCAACTCTAATGGCAAATCTTCCTTCCCAATTAGAACAGTTAGAGCATGTTTTTAATAAATCCGTATATTTCAAAATAAACTACCATAGGTTAATATATACATTCCTAAAGCTATTAGTATTGATAGCCCAACACAATTAAATGCCATTTCAAATTCCTGTGCTTTACCATAGGGCAATTTGCTCTTCTGGGAAAAAGTGCTAGAATATTTTGCCAAAAATTTTGGAAACCACCCATTGGGGTGCATAAACCATAATGATTTTTTAGTAAATGCTCTGTACAAAGCTTCTGAAAAATCTGGAGCATTTGAGAAAAACCATGATACAAGAAGTCCAACTCCAAGTATAGGATTGGCAACATAAAACCAATGAATTAAATATGCTTGTGCTAATAAGATAATTCCAATGACTACCCATAATGATAGATAACTTAGTGCATTTTTTATCGTTTGAATAAAAGTATCACCAACGAGTGTTCCCCATCCACCTTCAGGATAATAATCAGGATATAAATCTAATAAAAATAAATGTGAGCAGAATGACAAAATTGGAGACAACACTATTGCTCCTACCCACCCAAATAACCAGTAGGAAATTGCCGCTAAAAGCATTCCTGCTGTTCCATGCATACTAGTATAAGCCATTATTTATCCTCTCTCTAATAAAAGATTTAGTTTTATTTCAATATCATCTGCGTATGCCGTAAGACTAGTTACGGCATCTGTAAGGGATTTGCATACCCCACTTTTTATAGCAGTATTCCATTTATCAAAACTGATACTATATTCTACATCAAATGCATTTAATTTATTAGGGTCGGAGTACCCCTTTATCTTTAGTGTACTATAATCAGAACTTAATATAAAGGGGGCAGTATCTTCTCCATTAATATAATTAATGGCCTTAGTATAATTACTAATTAATTCTCTAATTCTATCAAGTTCTTTGCTTAAACTTATTAACGTGTCTGCCATTTAATCTCCTAATTATATTTGTTCTCTTTTAAGAAAGTAATTTTTTGGTAAGTAGTTATTAAATAAGTATTCTCCGAGTTCCTGATCCTTATATGAGAAAGTTATCAAATCAGTCGCAATATCCTCTTTAATTTTTAAATTCCTAAAAAATAATGGAAAATTTTTTGCCAACTCATTTAAAGTTTCTTTAGTAATCTCTTTAGATACTAAATTACCGTTCTGATATTTGACACAATACTTTGTAGTATCAAAGTCATGCAATGTCTGAGCATCCTTTTGTATATTAATTTTTTCCGTCATTGTGTAATCACCGTCTTTGTCACCGGTCACTAATGGATATTGCCATCCATATGGCCTTAGTAATATTGTATACTTTATTACCGAAGAATCACTTAAAGTGCCGATATAGCATCTCGGACATACAGAAAAATTATGGGATACCAATAAACGGCAGATTTCATTAATCTCTTCGTCTGGAAGATTATTAATATCATTCTCATTTAAAATTTTTGTAGTCTTGACACAATCAAATTGATTATACTGAGTTATGTATATTGTGTAATTATCAATTAAATTTTTCTTCTTTAGACTTATTGGAGGCCGGAATTCATTTGTTTCCTTATTACTTATTTTCTTCTTTACAGAATATACAGCTTTCCATCCCTCTGGAAATAAATGTGTAATATCTACTATTAATTTTGGCTCTTTTATAAAATCATGATCTTTTGCCTTATAATAAATTTCTGCTATCCCTTTATCATTTGGCCATACAGATAACCAATCAACTTCTTTTGCTGTATCAGCATATGGAGATCTTGTACAAGAAGTATTTGTCTGTAGGACTACTGGTTCAATAATATATTCTGAATTTAAGGTTTCCCGTATTTGTTTAATTGGGCAGTAAATTTCCTTTGGCTTAATTCTGCCTAAATTATTAGTTCTAAAAGTTCTCATTTTCTTATCCTCCGTAGAAATAGGGGGTGTTAAGTTCTTTAAAATATTTATTAATTCGTCTAAAGTGCATTCACTTTTAATTACAAAAATACGAGGATCGTTAATAAAATCTTCAATTACCTCATTAATAATCGATTCTTTGCTACAATATTTATCTGACCATTTACTCATAATATCTTCCAGTTACTTCATACCAAAAAAGTTATCATCAATATTCGCTAACATTTCTGTAGTATCTGATGACCTTCTGTATTGCCCATTAATGACTTGCTCAACTAATTCTGGATTAATCCTTATAAGAGTGATTTTTTCAACATGTCTTTTATCAGTTTTCTTTCTTCTATTAATTACTACCCACTTATCACCTTTATGGATAGATTGTGCTAAAGTTACTTTGGCCACTTGTTCTTCTATAGGCTCATTACCCTCTTCTGGTAAAAATGTTTTATTACAAATAGAGTGAAGTTTTATTAGGGTAAAACCATCAAACACATATATGTCATCTATATCGAATTCTATAGGATCTTTTTTATCCCCACGAATGACACTTTTAAACGGTTTAGTTAATATTTCAGTAGTCATAACTTCTGTAGAAAAATAAGTTTCAATCAATGGGCTAATTTTTAATAAATCTCTTAAAAATGGATGCTTTTCGGTCAATTCTACTTTCTCATTTAACCCGACTTTCATGTTTATTTCTCCTTATTGTCTATTAAATCTGTAATCATTGGGCGTCTTAAGTCCTTATCATCCTCAAAAATCTCAACGTCCTCTAATTGAAGATTGCTATCTATAACATATTCCATCGCATCTTTAATTGTTTTAAATTTTTTCTTGATACTCGTTTTCTTATTATACAGTGTTATCTTCTTCATCTTGTTCTCCTAAATCATTGAAACAAGGGTTTAATGCTCTACAAATTTTGTCAAGAATAAAATTTGAAAGATCCTGTTCATCATTACTAAATATATAATTATCAGTAAAGCAATCACCAGTGTCTTCATCATACTGATATAATAAATAACAGTACTTAGGTAATGAGCAGTTTACTTCTATCATATATTGATATCCGAGATTTCCCCCTGGACAAATAATTCTTCTTAGTTTATCTATTGCACCAATATAAACACAATTACCAACTTCATTCTGAATCATTATTGAATTTTTAGTCATCAATGGTATAATTTCAGATGCATCTTCTACAAAAGAAGAAGGAACCTCTTCAAAAGAATCTAAGTCCCTTCTTTCAGTGTATGCACCAATTGTAGAAGACAATACTTTAATCTTACCTTCTTTAAGAAGTGAGTTTAAGTATTCAATATTAGTCATTTTTTGATGCCTTCCTTTTTTTCTTTGGAGTTTTCTTTTCTTTAGTTTCTACAACAGTATCTTGTACTATCTTTTTAGATTTTTTTTTCTCTTCTTCTTTTTTTGGTATTACTACGGTTTTTGGATTTTTAAGAATTTTTTCTATAGTTTCTTTATCGGCCAGAGTCACTCTAGCTTCTTTGTTGCCTTTGTCATCCTCACGGACTTCTATTACTTCTGCAATTTTTGGACCTTTATATCCTGGACAATCTGCCATTGCAGGACTTGTTGATTCTCTTGTTCCGGCAAAAACCTCATCAATTTCTTCTTTAGATTTTTCCCAGTCAATAGTACCCTTTTTGGTTTTTATTCTAAATTCAGAGGTATGCACTTTAATAGGTTCTTCTTTTATACAAAGATTATTCCATTCCCCTAAAAATTCTGCCGCGCACTCTTCTGGAATAACTATTCTAATAGATTCTTTTCCTGAATCAATTTTTGATCCAGTCAAACCAAGAACATGCTTAAGATCAAACGCGCAATTTGGGTATTTTGGTATAAGAAAATTTATTACCGATGTAAGACCAATAAAAAAATCTACTTTGTCTAAAGTAAAACCTTTTATCTTTGGGTAAAAGTACCTCTTATTTCCGGCTATAATAGATATACTACTATTAGTTAATCCTTCTGCTAATTTTTCCATTGTTCATTTTCTCCTTAGTTAAATTACACCTAGTTTGATGAATTAGTACTACTTTTTATTGTTTTTGATGGCCGTCCCCTACCTCTTTTTTCTGGCTTTGGGGATACTATATCATCTTTAATCCTTCTATATGAAGGGGGATTTGTTAAATACGTAATATAATCTTCTGTATTTGCCCCTTCTGGCAAACTATATATTATTGGATTAATGTCTGGTATGACCGGAACATATCCATAATGATTTTCACTTTTTTCAAATTTTATGTCAGTAGACAGCATTTGGTCAGTATCACAAATTGTTCCTTGCCAAGTTGGGTAAATTGGAGCAGGAATGATAGGAGAAGTAGGAGTGTAGGGATAAGTATATTTTTCTTCTAAAATTGGAAACGCTTCCTGTAGTACATCTGCATCTTTTAATGTGTCCTTTAAAAGATTCAATCTTTTCTTTGATTCTGTCCAGTTTTCTGTGATGACTCTAATTAGATCATTGATTTTTAACTTTTCGTCTGCATCTGTACAGATGGATAATTTTTCGATCTCTTTTTTCATCTTTGACAAAAAAGCCTGGTCAACGTCCTCTTCAATCTTTGTAATTTTTTGACAAATTGTATCCCCTAATTTTACAGTCTGTAAAAAGTTTACATATACTCCAGTTGAGTCTATGGAAGCTGTTGTACTGGTAGACATTATTTTTCTCCTTTAGTCTATAATAAATTTTTGAGATACTCGTACTTATTAAAAATTAGATTTCGATGAATAAATTTTGGTAGTCCAAGCGGGTTTTTTCTATCACAAGGATCAACAAAATCATCAATAGTCGGGGCATCTTGATTATCCGTAGAATCTAATAGATCCACAAGTGCTTGAACTTCTTTATTGCACCTACTTCTTTTTGATTTCTTTGACACACTTTGCTCCTTTTTTTGGAAGTATTCTATAATACTTAGTATTACCGATCTTTTTAGATTTTATCTCTTTAAACACAGAAATGGTCTCTAAAATTTCTTTCACTCTATTAATCTCATTGTTTAATACTATTGTTACTATTTCGTCAGTACTTTTTTCACTACAATTATTATATTTTAATGCGTTTATTATTTGGTAAAGAATAGTAGAGTGCCTTCCTTTAGGGGCCTTAATGATCTTAAATCCAGGAGGATACACCTGTACTTCGTCATGAAGGACATGGTTTACACCTGTTACTAATTTGAAACCATTTCTATGAACATTTGATAACAGCATAAAAGCTAGTTCGGCACCATATTCTGTGAAATAAAAAGGTATCTTATATTTAGTTTGGAATGAAAATAAAAACCTAATAATTGAACTAACATAATAAGTAGTATTGTCTGATAGAATTCTCATAAACCAATCGCTATTTCCGGAACCCTCTTCACAATCTACTATTACAACTAGCTGTATATTTTGCTTCTTTGCGCGATTAATCTCATCAACTATTCTTTTTGCGCCTTTTCCATTTACACATCCGTTAAAAAATTCACTAAATCTTTTTCTTTCAATTGAAAAATTGTTAACGCCTTCAATCATATAATCACCAACTGCTAACCTTTTTGTCTTTACTTCTTTTAGGCCGAGTCTATTGTACTCCGGCTTCTTGAAATCAAAAGGAATTTTTTCTCTATCATCTTGGATGATGGTGATCAAGGGTTGTTCATTTTTCACTGGGAGACACACTATTATTTAATATTTATTTTGTCAAGCAGTTTTTGCAGATTAATTTTTCCATCATGATTATAGTACCGGTGATAGGATTTCTTTTTCCTATACATTCGTGTTATCATCGTTGCATGATTTTTCCTCATATTAGAGTAAGATTCATAATATGTTTTCCTAGTACTAACTATGACAATTTGGAATCGCATCATCTTTATTATCATTACTAGAAATTTCCTCTTTTAATACGGCAAAAACATCATCAATATTTATGATAATTAAATTACTTTTTCCTACTTTAACTTCAGAGCCGGCATACTTACTAAAATATATTATGTCTCCTATTTTAAATGAACCTTCTGCACTATCTGAAACAGCTAATATTCTACCTATTTGTGGTTGTTCTTTTGCTCTATCTGGAATAATTAGTAACGAGTCAGTTGGTTCCTCATATGGCTCGACAAGCACTCTATTCCCGAACGGAATTATCTTATAGTTCATTTATTCCTCTTTTAGTAACGAATTATTTGGATTTTGAATATCTTTTAATAATCTTAAACCATTATAAGTTTTTACATTTACAAAGAGTTTAGCATCAGACTTTTCGGGCTTTTTGTGCAAAACCCATAGCATGCATCCTGCTACACCCTCTACTGTAATCCACCAATCTTTTGCTACAATTGTAAGATCATGTGCAACTTTATATCCGTGTATAAAGGTTTTTTCAGCGATTGTCTTGAAATCCTTGAAGGAAATGGCTAAATCTCCAGAAAGATTCCCAACCCACTGAATATCTGATTCTAGTAAGTTGTTGTCTTCTAGAAACAACTGAATATCTTTTAATAAATTCTTTTTTTCTTGATCCCAATAAGACATTTTTTAATCCTCCTTGTTAATTCCGATTCCTGACATAAAAACATTATTATCGTAATGATTTTCAATAGCATTTCTATAAAAAATTAAATCTTCTTCGGAAATAGGTTTATAGTTATGGCAATCGACCCCCACATTTAAGCCATTTCTTTTAACTTTTTGTAGATTATGTATGTGCCCGAACAAATAAAACAAACTAGGATCCTTTCCCTTTTCAGGCTCATGGATACACCGGAAGTTCTTATCTCCAACTGTAACAGTGAGAGAATTTGATGGAACAATAGAAATTCTTTCATCTTTGCGTAGTATATCTAATATCTCATCATTATCATAATTTCCTGGTATTAAGTACATTTCTTGAAAATTGAGATACTTTAAATATTCTATATTTCCAAAATCTCCTAGATGATATACTTTATCCTTAATAGAAACTAGCTCATTCCAATTTTTTATGATTGCCCAATTCATATCTTTTATATTAGCAAAAGGCCTACGAAATAGATCTAGTGTCCTCTGATGATCAAAATGAGTATCTGCGGTAAACCAGGATTTTGAAATATTCCCTTTGATTTTTTTTAGTTTATCTATGGCGTTTATGGTACATTGGTGTAAATTATCAGTCCAGGGTATTCCAAGCCTAGAGCATTTTTCTTTGATATATTCAATTTTATATGCACTAGGAGGTGCTCCTGCAACAACTTTCCCGGATTTCATCCATTCTCCGAATTCAATATTTGTGGTTAATGCAGGAAGTGTCTGCATATTCCTAGGAATCCAGAATAGTATTATTGTTGCTTTTGATAAACACTCCTGCTCCCAATCAATTTGTCTACTTAATGTCCAATTCTCCGGCTCTTTATCATCCCGCCATTCCCCTAAGCACACATTTCCGTCATAATCTAATCTTATTAAAATATCAATTATATCATGTCTCCATGATTTTGGATTAATTTTTCCCGGCTCCGATCTATAGGTTGGACCGGCTAAAAATATAGTATCTTTATCATTTGTTATTTTTTCCATTGTATAAACTAAATTAATCACTTGTGTCTTCTTATTCTTCTGTTCAATGCTCTTATCTAATATCTTATCAATTTCTGAAAATGAATTATTCTCTATTTTTTTTCTTTTTTTCCCGCTGTCTCTATTTCATCTTCATAAACTGTAGAATACTTTTTCTTTAGTTCTTTAATCATTACTGTTTTGAATTGTTTAATACCAGATAAATATCCCAAAATGCGGCCTAGATTGTATCCTGTTTCCATTGAATCATCTAAAAGATCTTGCATTTCCTTATTTGGATTAGTTTCTGCGTTAGAAATTAATAATTTAATAGTTTGAAGGGTTGGCTTGTATAACGAAATCATTTCTGGAGAATCTTTAAAATCTTCGTCTATAGTAGCAAGCATTTGATCAAGATCACCAACAACATC
>Ga0172363_10002412_pt1 | contig 15083 bp, 16 predicted proteins | sample LakKivs2_kivu2a2_FD_114541 | JGI IMG/M metagenome (GOLD analysis project Ga0172363, IMG submission 114541) | Sediment microbial communities from Lake Kivu, Rwanda - Sediment s2_kivu2a2 | ecosystem: Environmental > Aquatic > Freshwater > Lake > Sediment | place: Rwanda: Western Province, Lake... | reverse complement strand
TGGGGTCGTTGGGATTTGAACCCAAGATTGCGGGTTTCTTCTATCATCTTGAAATCAATTCTCCATGAATTAACTGGAGCCCGCCGTGTTTTTGTGCAAAGTTTTGTGCAAAGCATACCAAGCTATACTACGACCCCCCTTATATGTTTCACAATAGTAAAACATAATATTTATAAAACTTAATATTTCTTAATTTAACGTTATGTGATGACTATGAATGACATGATAATACCGAAACATGTGGCTATAATACTGGACGGAAACCGTCGCTGGGCCACTAAGCATAATTTAAAGCCATGGGAAGGCCATAAGTATGGAGTACAGACTTTTGATAAATTCTTGGACTGGTGTATAGAGTTAAATATCGAACAAGTTTCTGCTTATGTCATGTCATCTGAGAACTTGAACAGGTCAAGAAGAGAGGTTATAGAACTTCTTAGACTACTAAAACATGAATTGGATAGGTTCGAAACAGAAAGGGCAGCTAAAATTGATAAATATGAGATAAGAGTTAGGTTCTGCGGTGATTTCAGCAGATTACCTGAAAGCCTTGTTAGAATCATGAGAAGAATAATGAGAAAAACTGAAAAGTACAACAAAAAATTCTTGAACATCCTGATAGCTTACGGCGGTCGTTATGAGTTGACTAATGCGATCAAGAACATAGTCGCTGATGCTCTAAGGAAGAGAGTCAAAATCACGGAAAAAACTATAGAAGAAAACTTACTCATTTCCGGAGACGTCGATTTGTTAATTCGTACTGGGGGGGAATTTAGGTTGTCGAACTTCATGCCATGGCAAACGACGTATTCAGAAATCTATGTTACTAAAATTCTTTGGCCAGATTTTACTAAAAATGATTTAATCAAAGCGATAAAATGGTTTAACAACGTGAAAAGAAATTTTGGAAAATAACATGGTTTATGACATTATCATAGTTGGGGCTGGTCCTGCTGGTTGTAAAGTTGGTGAGTTGACTGCAAAGAAGGGATTCAAAGTTTTAATCCTTGAAGAACATCCTGAGATTGGCACGCCAGTCCAATGTTCAGGCTTAGTCAGTCATAGAATATTCAAAGTAAGCAAAGTTTCTAGAAAAGTTGTCGTTAACAAAGTTAGAAAAGCGAGATTTTATTGTTCGAACAATTACATAGAATTAAAATCAAAGAAGAATGTTTATGTGATCAATAGAGAGAAGTTCGATAAGGAACTCGCAAAAAAAGCTGAATCCGCTGGGGCAGAAATAAAAACAAAGACGAGATTCTTAGGATATGAGAAAGATAAATTCCTGAAAGTGAAAACGAGCAAAGGCAATTATCAAACTAAATTATTGATTGGGGCAGATGGACCAAATTCTACTGTCGCAAAGGCTGCTCGATTAAAGTTACCAGATAATAAATTGGTTGGTGTACAAGCAACAATAAAATCTAATTACGATTCTGATACAGTTGAGTTGTGTTTTAACCCTGGAATTTCACCGGAATTTTTTGGATGGGTTATACCAGAAAATGAAAATTTAGCAAGAGTTGGTTTAGCGACAACAAAGAATGTCGTCAAACGTTTAGACAATTTCTTTTTGAAAAGATTTAACAGAAAGATTGAATGCAAAAGAATTATTGCAGGGGCAATAAGATATGGACTGATAAAAAGTTCAGTGGCAAACAGAGTTCTTCTTGTTGGAGATTCAGCATCACAAATAAAACCCTTTTCTGGTGGTGGTATTATTTATGGATTAATCTCTGCAGAAATAGCAGCTCAAGCATGCATTAAATCTTTGAAAGAGGAAAAGTATGATGAAAATTTCTTGAGAGAAAATTACGATGATATATGGAAAGAAAAATTATCTTGGCCTATTACAAAAGGTTTGTTCTACAGTAGAGTGATTCATTCTTTATCTGAAAATCAACTCAGTTTCTTATTTTCAGCTTTTAATAAAATCGGAATAAGAAAACTCTTAGAATATACTGATATGGACTTGCTTTAAGAATCAAAACAATAAAATAAAATGTGATAATATGGAAGACGCGATGAAAATCCTGAGTGACATCAAACCTTTAATTGATAAAGAAATCGAGAAACATATTCCTAGAAAAGGAGACCCACAAGTACTCTTTGATGGCTGCTGGAAATATTTTGAATACGGTGGGAAAAGATTCAGACCGGCTTTAATAGCATTAAGTTGTAAAGCATTAAATGGCAATCCAAAAGATACCATTATCGCAGGAGCAGCGTTAGAAATTGCACACACGTTTCTTTTGATTCATGATGACATAGAAGATTTTTCTGAAACAAGAAGAGGTAACCCTTGTTTGCATATAACTTATGGTACCCCACATGCAATAAACATGGGAGATTATTTGATGATGAAAGTCTACGAAACATTACTCTCAGCAAAAAAACTTTGGGGTTATGAGAAAACGATGAAAGTTCTTGATCTAATTACTGAGATGTTGATAATAACCGGAGAAGGCCAGGCGATGGAAATTGATCAACGCGATAAAGATTTATCAGAAGCGACGATGAAATGGTATGAAAAAATGTCGTTGCATAAAACAGGTTATTATTCTGGTGGTTCCCCGTGTGCAATAGGCGCTGTAATAGCTGATGGGAATGAAAAACAAGTAGAAGTTCTGAAAAATTTTGGTTTCGCTGTTGGTATAGCATTCCAAATACAAGATGATATATTAAATATCACCATGTCTGAAGAAGAAGAAGAAACTGCTCCAGGAACTTCTGGTGGTGGGTATGGAAAAGATTTTGCCGGTGACATAAAAGAAGGGAAGAGAACTTTACTAATTGTTCATGCGTTCGAACATGCAGATAAAAAAGAAAAAGAAAGGATGAGAAAGTTGGTTGGAAAGAAAGATATCACTCTAAAAGAAAAGAAAGAAGTCATTGGGATAATGAATAAATATGGTTCCATAGAATTTGCGAAAAATTATGCCAAAGAAATGGCGAGGAAGGCGACTGAAGATATGAAAAAAAATATTCCTGAAACTGAAGGGAGAAAAAAATTAGAATCTATAGCAGAATTTTTGATTGAAAGAAAATTTTAACTTATAATTTATACTAGTCAATTTTTAGTAGATTTCAAGATTTTGATGACTTAATAAGAACAGAAAAAATTACGAGACCATACGCAAAAATTGAAATAATTAAAGCAGAGTGAAAACCAATAGCAACTCCAAGAACAGTAGCTAATACAGAACCAAAAACTGAAGTTATACCATTTAGTCCCCAAGCAATAGGTACGTGATTTTTCCGAGTTTTCAATAATCTTATTCCTGAGGGAAAAGGAATACCCATAAAGAAACCTAATGGAAATAAAAGAATGAAAGTTGAAAGAATTCTTTGCTCAACAGAAAGAGGCAGTAAGTATCTTATAATCTGATTGAGTGAGAATAAATAAATAATCGTAATAATAATCACAGCAAAACTTGAAAGAATAATCAATTTGAGAATTTTTTTATTTTTTACGAAACTGCTATATAAACTTCCAATACTTGTAGAAAGTAGTAAGGAAAATAAGATAACGGAAAATGTGAAGATAGGCCTCCCCCATAATAAAATAAACTTTTGCAAAATAGGAATTTCTAATAACATAAACCCAACTCCTAAACTAGCAAAATAAATTAAATCAATCTTTGTAAGAGTAGTTCCTTTTCTTTTTAATATCCAAAGAAAACCAAAAATAACTAGACTAAACAAAAATGGTACAGATAAAGTCTGTAGAAAGACCAATGGGATTCCAATTGGTTTATAATAAGCGAAATAAAATGGATTGTCATCATGTACCGGAAAAACATTTATATTAAACTTAGATTCAAAATTTGACAAAGACATTTTATTTGATAAAAATTGGTTATAAGGTTCTTTTATATTGTTATAAGGCGTTATAACAGGGTCCCACCTACCAACAATTAGTGGTTTAATTTTGTTTATTTCTTCTACTTTAAACGGACTTTTCTTGACTATAAATACCATTTGATTTCCAAGAAATGGTTCTTTCTGAGTAATATCTGTTTGAGAAATTACAAGCATGTGTTCATCTATATTTTCTTTCACGCCAGTTTCTTCGAGCGCAGTTTTAGAAATTGTAAGAAGTCGTGGAATATCAATTTCATATCGTACTAAAGCCAAGATACCATCATTATCTAAATGATCAAAATAATCTTTAAAGGCTTCAACAGTATACAAATAATTTTCTGACATTACAAGTCCTCCAGAAACGATAGCACTTGATGAATCTACAAAACCTAGTTCTATTATATCAAATTTTTCATTAGAACGACTTACATAATTTCTTCCTTCGTCATTAATGACTCTGACATATTTGTTATCATAAATGTTTCCAGCTTTTTTTCCATATTCTTTCACATACTCGATTATTGTAGGATTGATTTCAACCGCTGTTATATCTTTACTTCCTGAAACTAAAGCAAGGGCAACGTCTGTTCCACCACCAGAACCAATTATCAAAACTTTAGATGCGGGTTTAACATGAAAGGGTATGTATCTAAACCAATCTTTAACATAATTCATCCCATCCTCATTCCAAGGAATGACATAAGTCCAGGCAAAAGTGTCAATGTAAATGTTCCCCAAAAAATATTGATAACCTTCAACTAAATCCACCCTAGAAAAAGAATTCCATTTCGTTTTAACTATGTGCAAGTTTTTATCCTGATCCAAATGTTGATAAAGTGCTTTTGTCGGACTAGGTTTAAGTGAAATAAAGTTGGATGTAACATTTAAGAAAAGAAGCCCAACTACGAAGAAAATTAAAATAAATATCAGTATCGTCTTCTTGTTTTTGAAACCTAAAAAAAGTAAAGAAGAAAAGAGCGGGATCAAAGATACCAGTAAAACTAGCGATTCGGGATTAATAAAAATTAGTAGTAATGGCACAGATAAAGCTCCTAGTGAAGCTCCAACCAAATCAGAAAAATATAGTTTTCCTGAAAATTTTGCATAAAAATGGAAAGCCAATGAAAGATTCATTCCTCCAAATAAAAAGGGGATTACAGAAATTATAAAAAAGTAAGGCAACACTAAAAAATCAGCAGAAAATTTTGTGACTATATATAAAAAGAAAATAATTGAGAGTGAAAATAAGACAGATGATATGAAAAAAATTTCATATTTCTTCTTTAAAAAAGTTAATGCGTATGCACCTAACCCCCATCCTAATAAAGCAGATGAGACTGCAACAAATGTAAAATGGTACCAAAGTAATGTCGAAAAAATTCTTGTAAGCAAAATTTCAAACATTAGACCTGCAAGTGAGATCAAAAAAATACAAATCAAAATAGAAAAATTAAATCTCATTTTTAATGACCTTTGTTTATTATTTCAAATAAACTTTAATTAACATTCATAATAAAAATATAAAAAGAACTTTAAAAGAAAATTCTGATTTTGTATGTTGCCTATAAAAGACATAGAAATTCATTTAAAGCGTGAATTAAGGAACAATAAAAGTGTCCATAGTTTTGGTCATCTAAAAAGAACTGCAATCGGTGCAAAATGGTTTGCCAAACTTTTCGGTTGTAATAAGGAAGAACAGAATATTGCTTACCTTTCTGGTCTGATTCATGATCTTAAAAGACCCTTAAGTGAAAAAATAGAACATTCTGACATAAGTGTAAGGGAGGCAAAAAAAATACTTGAAAAATTTGGCGTAGAGAGAGATATTAACAATAGGATCCTTTCCTTAATAAAAATTCACAGGGGTTTTTCAAACGAGTCTTTTTTCAAACAATCAGTATTCTTATCAGATAAAATCTTGGAACAGATGGGAGCTTATCTCGTATTCAGGAGGTGTATGTACATCGGTGAATGTCTTGACTTTAAGAATGTAGAATTTGGGAAGGCTGTCGTTTTTCATACATCAGAGAGGACTAAGAAGTATACACCAGACAAATTTCCAGAAAAGCTCAGAGTATTGGCTGAATATCAATACCAGTGGCTAGTAAATTTTTTGAGTGAATTTAAAAAAGGCAAGAAGTGGGCAATTTATCTTGCAAAGAAAGCATATGATAACGGTAGGACTCATAAATTATTGCTTGAAGGTTTTATTAAATCATTTGAACCAAAATTTGAAGAAAATAAAAGGATGAGAAAAGAAGCGTTGGATTACATTAACGGTAAAAAATTTAAAGAATTTGAAAAATTGATTAAAAAATAACTTATCCTCTTTTTAAACTTCCATGCGTCCTCGACAGTTCTCCAGCCGACTCAATCGCTATTAAATTTAATTCAGAGGCTAGGCAAGCAGCGGCTACAACTTCAGCAAAAGCGAGTTTAGTCTTACCCTCATTATCGCCCTCGCCATACAAACCCATCAACCGTAAAGTTTCTTGTTGCGTCTCTCTTTTAGTTCCGCCACCGTAAGTTCCAACTTCTATCGCTGGAAGATAACATGAAACATAAAGATTGTCATCAACAACACATGCATCAGTTATAGTTTGTGAACCCTCAACAACTTGAGCCGGGTCTTGACCATGAGCAATGTACATCGCAGCTAGGATGTTTGCTATATGGGCATTAAACCCATGTGAGCCGGCTAGAGCAGAACCTTGTAAACATTTAACTCTGCATAATTCAGCTATTTTCTCTGGTCTGACTCTGAAATTTTCCACGACGATTTTTTCAGGAATAGTTATTTCTGAGATAACAGAAACTCCTCTTCCTTCAAGCATGTCTATGTAGGCTGGTTTTTTATCAGCACATAAATTTCCTGTTTCACTCAGTAAAACAACATCAATACCAAGTTCTTTTTTTACTTTCAAAATCATAGCCTCTACAGCAGACCTTGAAGCTATTGTGATCATGTTCATCCCCATGGCCGCTCCAGACCCAGATTTGAACCTTATGTGAACATATCTCCCAGTGGTGTAAGCCTTAACTTCTTTTAGTTTGGCATAGATCGCTGATTTTAAGAATTCTTCTTTAAAAAATTTGAAACTCTCTTCATTATGGATCCAATCCAAGAGTTTTTTTGAATCTTTCGCTGAGTTAGTTCTTAGCACGGGTGCTCTGGTTATACCTTCTTTTATTACAGTTGTTGAAACTCCACCAGCAGAATTAACTACTTTTATCCCCCTAGACATGCCAGCTACTAATCGGCCTTCTGTCGTTGCGAGTAGGATTGGGTATACACCTTTAGCATAATCCCCTTTAATTTTTAATTCACCGGCAAACCCTAGTGGAATTTGGGTTGCGCCTATTGGATTCTCGATGTTTCTATTTAATGCGTCGTTAAAATCTATAGAAGTTTTACCGATATTTCCCAACTTGACTCCGAATTTTTTTTCTAAGAAAGTTCTTCTTACCATTGCTGCTTCATTATTATCTTTTACAAAATTCTCGATTTCACGTAACTTTATCTTTCCGTCCAACAATTTTTTTATCAATTCTTCGTTCTTATTCATACAATCACTTTCTCTATGTAAAATATTAAAAACTATTCTTCTCTCAAACCAGTCTTGGATATTTCCACATTTATAGGATACAACCCTGCTAATTTCCAAGCATCCTTGATTCTATCGGCAGTACCATGATCAAAACAAACTGCAATCCCACAATCCCCGCCGCCAGCTCCGCTGAATTTTCCAGCAGCTCCGAATTTTTTTGCGTTTTCGATGAGTTCGGTCAATTCTTCTGTTTCAAGTCGACTACCAGAGATGTCGCTCAACTCTTTCAGATAGATTCTGTTTTTATCGATTAAGTTGAGGATTTCTTTCTTGTTATTTTTCTTAATCGCCAAGATCAGTTTTTCAGTAACGTTTTTTATCGAGTTGATTATTTCCCAGTATTTTTTCTCGTTCGTTTTTTTGAATTCTTGTATCTTTGTTACAAGTTCTTTAGTGCTCGCACCTGTCTTCGTCCAACCTACACACAAAATGAAATCCTTCGGTAATAGAATGTTTTCAGCAGAGAATGCTCTCCATTTAGCATCGATTATCTGGTTTAATCCCTTTCCTGTACTCATCTCTTTAATCAACCAACCAGGATCAAACCTATGATAGACAACTGCTCCGCCGTAAGTTGATGCAGCGATATCGAATGCAGAACCGACTTTTCCTTGACCGATGTAATGGGCAACCGCAGCCAACTTGTAGATTCTATCCTTTTCTTCTTTTTTTATTATGCCAATCCCATGAAGTTTTAGTATTGCAGCGACTATTACAACTACAGCAGCGGCGCTAGAACCAAAACCTATTTTTGTGGTCGTTCCATCTTCTAGATTAACTTGGCTTATATCGCTCCTAGTCGTTATCTTGAAATTGATTAATTTTCTGATATCACGCAAATATCTGAGAGTTATTTCAATCGCTTTTTCAGGCAGGATGACTTTTTCTTTTTCACTTTGGGTTAATTCCCTTTTCCAAATTAATTTTTGTCCGTCGAACTTTCCCTTGAGATTTCTTATATCTATATCTGGAGCGTTCAATTCGATTTCATCGGATTTCTCAATCTTACAATAAACTCTCTCGCTAACTGCTAAAACTATGCATGGTACACCAACTTCTAATACGCTCCACTCACCACTCAACATCAATTTTCCAGGTGCAGAAACTTCAATCATACGATCATCTAGAATAAATGTTCTTTTACAATTCTTGGTTTCCCACCAGGCTTACAAACAAGAATTTCTTTTACGTCTCCAATCTCTTGAAGTATCTTTTTAATTTCTGGTACGTGTCTCTCTACTGTGAAAATGTTTGGGTTTGGCCCGGCATCGAAAGTATAACCTGCTTTTATTTCACCTTCATTAAATTCGTGGATAGAGTATATTACCTCTTTAGAAATATCATTTAAATAAAGAATCGGAGGCCATGTATCCAGCATCGTCGCATGCATGTTATTACTCTCTCTCATTATCGCTTCAAGAAGAGTTGGTAAATCTTTCTGTAGTATAGCATTTCTGACAGTATCCAGAGTCTTAGGAAGATCTTGAACTCTTTTTTTATATAAGTTGCTAGTTGCAACTGTTTGTTTCATGCCTGCTCGTGATTTGATTTTTTTCTCTTTCTTTTCAATCAACACTATAACGTTCCTCAATTCTGGCCAGTGATTTTCATCAGCTATTCGAACTGCGTGTGAATCTGAACCGTCTGGTTTTTCTCCTCTCTTCCATTCGACAAAACCACCATAAACAGACCTACAAGCAGAACCAGAGCCTCTTCTGCATACAATCGAAAGTTCTTTTTTATCGAGTTTTAAGCCTAATGCGGTTGTTGCTGCTAAAGCTAAAGCACATAACCCAGCAGAAGATCCGGCCAAACCACCAGCAAAAGGAACTGTACTCGAAGAAACGACTTTTGCCCTTAAATTTACCTCAGCCATCTCACGAATGAGATTTAACTGGGGTATAGGTTTTTCAAGCCCATCGGGTTTTGTCATTTTTATGTCGTTAATCCATATTTCATCTTGTTTGAATTCTTTTGAAAACATAACTGTAGTTTTAGTCGCTAACTGTTCATCCATAGTAACTGCAATGCTCCCTTCCATAGGGAGAATTAATTTCTCGTCTCTTTTACCCCAATACTTAACTAGAGCTATGTTTGGCGTTGCTATAGCAGTTGCTTTCATTAAACCACAGTCTTGTATATAAGAAATAATTATTTAAAAATACATCTTTTGTGAAATAATAAAACTTTTTAAAACCCATTTATTTTGTGAGAAAATAAAGTTATAAGTCATAAATAAGTAAGATTTAAGGCTCATATGATTAAATTTAATATTCATAAATCCATTTTAATTTAAGGAATAAGAATGCCAAAAGATTTGACATTAAGCGAAAAGGATGATATAGTTATATTAGTAGATAAAAATGATAAAGAAATTGGAGTTGGAAAAAAAATAGAAGTACACAAAAAAAATAAATTGCATAGAGCATTCTCAATATTTGTTTTTAATTCTAAAGATGAATTGCTTCTTCAGCGAAGAGCAAAATCAAAATATCATTCTGGCGGTCTTTGGACAAATACTTGCTGCAGTCACCCGAGACCAGGAGAATCCATAGAAAAGGCGGCGCACAGGAGATTAAAGGAAGAAATGGGTTTTGATTGTGAACTTAAAGAAATCTTCGGTTTTTATTACAATGGAAAACTTGACAATAATTTTTTTGAACACGAATATGATCACGTTCTCATTGGAAAATTTAATGGTAAGCCTGATCCAGACCCAAAGGAAGTTGATGACTGGAAATGGGTTAGTTTAGAAGAATTGAGAAAAGATATACAAAAAAATCCTGATGATTACACTTATTGGTTGAGGGTTTCTATAGATAGAGTAATTTGTAATAAATAATTTATCCAATTTTTTGCTTTATCCCATATTCAATCTTAAATTTTTAATTGGATTGACCATTAAATATTTTATTGAACAGGTTTCTGTGAGAAATATTTATTAATTAGTGGCTATCAAACAAGCACCGGCGACTAATAGTAGGTTTTTTGTAAAAATATGGCAATCGAGACTAAGAGATAAAGATTTAAATAGATTAAGGGATATTATCTATCTGTCCAATTATTGCCCAAAACGTTGATTAAAATGCCTGACCCCGATAAAGTAAATTTAGAAATCTTGACTTATCTTAGAGTGATTGCTGCATCTTCAATGCGACCTACAGCAGAGAAAATCATCAATAGCAGCAAGAAAGCCAAAGTTTACAAAAATTTAACTGGTGAGAATTCTCATCAACAAATTTCTGAAAAAACTGGAGTTCCTAGAAGAACAATTAGTATGTATGTCGAAGATTTCATAAAAGTAGGACTTGTGATAAGAGCGTCCGAATTATCAAAATATGACAAGGCTCTGTTTACTCTAGAAGAATTGCAGATAGACCCAGGTGCCCTAGAGCGTAGTGAAAAGAGTTCAAAGAAAGTTGAACCTTTAGGTTAGTGATGTTATGCCAATAATAGATCCAACATTAGAAGAATTGAGAAAAATATACAAAATACTCTTGCTGTCCAATTCCGAAAAAATTGAGAAAGAATTGAGCAAACTCGTTACATCAGATGAAAGGAAAAAGATATGGGTTTTGATAGATGGGAAAAGAAGCACAAAAGAAATAGCAAAAATAGTTGGTGTGGCTGTAAGATCTGTAAACAGATTTTTAGATATTGGTGAAAAAATGGGATTTGTTGAAAATGAATGGGGTAAGCCCCCAAGAAAAATAGTAGATTACACGCCATCAAGTTGGATTGAATTAATAAAAAAAGGAAAAATGGTGATTAGATGAGTGAAGATGAATTGAAAGAGTTAAAATCAATTAAAAAATTACTTATGTTGTGGCTCAAAAAACAAGGTGTAACTTCCGAAGAATTAGATCAAGCTACCGGAATGGGCGCAGGTAATATAAGAGCAATGTTTCCAACTAAAAAATCCAAAAAGAAAAGTGATTAAATGAGTGATAAGAATTCAGATTTTGAAAAGAAAGTATTAGAAATGTTAGAAGCAATAACAAAGATGAGGTTATATGAAATTCTTGTAAAAGAGCTAAAGGATTCAAAAAAGAAAAAACTCTATGAGATGACAGGAAATGCTAAAAGGTCTCAGATAGAAAAGGCGACAGGGTTTTCAGCTGGTAAAATATCTGCAATTTGGCAGGAATGGCATGACGCAGGAATTTTGAAGAAAGACGGAAAGTTATACAAGAAAATTTTTGATGAGTGAAAGTATGAAAAAACTTAGTTCGGAAATAGTTAAAATTCTAGCTACAAAATTGGATAAATCAGAAAAGACTGTAAAAAAAGATATTTATCTCCTTGCAAAAAATTATCCAATCTGCACTAAAAATGCTTTGGCACAAATTTATGCAATGCAATATGGTAAAACGGTCTTGAAAAAGTTGAATAAAGAAGATAAAGCAAGTCTACCTAATATTGAAGTTATAAAGCGAAAAATTACAATTGAACAAAAAACTAGTAAACCCAAATCAAAGGAAAAAATTATTCAGTTTGTAAAATATGATACAAACGACCCCTTCCGAGTTGCACACATACAAGAAATAAACAGAGCATATACATTCAAATGCTACACTTCGGCTTTCATCTTGTGTAGAAAAGTTATTGAAAATTTGTTAATTGATATATTGAGAAGTAAATTTCCTCCCACCTCAAAAGAAAACAAAGAACTTTATTATGATACAGCAAGGAGAAGGTATAAAGATTTTAGCGACATCCTTGATAACTTATCCAAAAAGAGTAGCGATTTTGAAATGGAGAGAACTTTGGTTGAAAAGATTGTAAAGCAAGCTTTACCGTTTAAAAAAGAAGCAAACGATAAAACACATTCTTGGTATCACATAGTAAAGAAAAAAAAGGAACTTGATGATATTGATATCCAGATATCGCTTGATTTAATTCATACTTTAGAAAACAAAGTGCTTGAATCCAAAAAGTAATTGTTAAATAATCAAACCAATTTTTAATGGGCAAAACCATTAATCCTTAAATCTTTAACCAATTATATAGATTTCTTCCCTCCAACTTTCGTCCTCAAAACTTTGAAACCTTCTTTTTCTATAATCTTTGCAACTTTCTCTTGGAATTTCTTTCCTGGTGTCAGAGCAACGATACATCCTCCACCACCGCCACCAGTCAACTTTGCACCGTAAGCGCCATTCTCTCTAGCAACCTTGATAAGATAATCCAATTCTTTACAAGAAACTTCTATGTCTTGTAATAGTTTATGATTCATATCCATCAACTGCCCAACTTTTTTCAGATCAAAATCTTCAAGAGCTTTTCTTGCTTTAACGACTAACTTTTCTTCTTGTTTAAAAATCTTGTCATACTTTTCAGGATATTTTTTCTTCCTCTCAGTAACACCCAATACCATCTCTTTCGTGTCAGCCACAACGCCAGAATTAGCCATTATAATCTCGACCGGTTCTTTTATGCTCAACTTCTCGATCGTATCAGGTCCGTTAACATTTTTCTTGAACCATAACAAACCACCGAAGGTTGCAGCAGTGTTATCGATACCAGATGGCGTGCCAGCATAAGCCTTCTCAGCTTCGTAAGCAGCCTCATTAATCCTTTCATCAGATAATCCCAAACCAAACTCTTCTGATATAGCTCTTGCTATGGCAACACTACTTGCTGCTGAAGCACCGATTCCACTAAAAATAGGAAGGTTACCACCAATCCAAATTTCTAAAGAAAGATTCTTATCCAATCCCATTTTTTCTAACATTCTATCGATCGATTCTTTCTGTTGAATCTTTTTACTCTCAGTATAACCAGCCGATCCTTTTCTCTCGTCTATTATATTGATGCCGGGGATATCGGCCTTTCTGACTTTCGCATCTGTCGTTGAATCTATAGCAGACACGATGCCAGGAATGCCATGAACAACGAAATGCTCTCCGAAGAGTATGACTTTACCGTAGCCTGAACCATTACCCATGAAACCACCTAAAATAAGAATGATTAGAAGAATTTAAATTAATTTTTCAATAACCCAGAAGAGATGTAATATAATTGTAACAATTTTGAGGATTAACATTTCTAATAAGTTATTGATTATGGCAATACAACGATTTTTGCATGAATTTTAGAAGCATCATGAACTAACTTTCTGACTCTTTCGTATTCTTTACCAGTAACAGTATCAAATCCACATCTTGGGCAAACATGATGTTCTACACTTTGTACAATAACATTAGGATTAATCTTAAATGTCATTGACATAATATCTTTCTTCATTTTCAGATCACAGTTAGGGCAAATTTCTTCACTCATAGTTGAACATTTGCGTCTAATACTTTTTCTCATTTACCAATCGAATTAAATAGAGTCTACTAATGATATAAAATTATCCATATTTTCGATTTTTGTTAAATAGTTAATAATTATTTCCCTATAAACCATTCTTAAAGATAATAATCTGTTATTCTGTCTTTTTAGTAATCTTAAGCCCTTTGTTTGCATATAAAATGACATAGCCTCGGGAGGGATTTGAACCCCCGACGTGCTGATCTCTTTCTATCATCTTTTTTTCAAAAGATCAGGTACAAGTCAACCGCTCTACCGGGCTGAGCCACCGAGGCATTAATCCAATATACTAATAATTCAAATTAATTTATAAAATCTGTGTTTTATGGTTTTTATTAAATTTTTTTCTATTTGACTTCCGTTAACAATATAAATGTTTCTTAAAAACGGTTAAATCTTTTTTTACATAGATATATTCATTGATACTAATGAATTTGAAATTTTCATTCGTCATTTTTTTAACTATTCTTTTGATTATCCCTGCATCTCTTGCTGTAGAGCATGAAGTGGCTGTTGACATAACACCAAAGACGATTGATGCTAAACCATGTGGTATAGCAACTTACGACATTGAAGTCAAGAATATCGGGGAATTGGAAGACACTTACGAATTTTCTATTAATGGAATACCTGAGGGTTGGTATACATTATCTCAAGATTCGGCCACGCTAGAATCGGGTAAATCACAAAAAATATACTTATTCATAACGCCCAACTGTTACGAAGAAAAATACGGCTTGTTTGAAGGCACTTTCGTTGTTACTGATACAGCTGGAAATTCTGTAAATTTCACGTTGAACGTCGTGCCCGACCATATTCTGGAACTAAAGATGCCTGAGCAAATAAAAGTTTGCCTGGGCGAAGATACTGAAATGAAAGTCACAGTTAAAAACAAGGGTAACTACACTGAAGAAGTTTATTTGACGGCTTCTGGGGATGCTGGAGAATTTGTAACTTTCTCAGAAGAGAGTTTCGTCCTTAACACTTATGAGGAAAAAGAAGTGTCAATAATTTTAACGCCTGTAGATGTGGAATATGGTAATTACAGCCTAACAGTAGAAGCCAAGTCTGCTACAAGCTATGCTAGATCTTCAGCCGTAAGTGTTGTGGAAGTAACAAAATGTTATGATGTTGAAGTTACTTATCCTGAAGAAGTAAAGGCTTGCGGCGGTGAAGCCAAGAAATTTGAAATTACTGTCAAAAACATAGGGCTAAAGAATGATACTTATGAGATTAAAGTAGAGGATTTGAACTTTTCTATGACAATCTCACTTGCTCCTGAAGAATTCAGAAGAG
>Ga0172363_10002411_pt1 | contig 15100 bp, 15 predicted proteins | sample LakKivs2_kivu2a2_FD_114541 | JGI IMG/M metagenome (GOLD analysis project Ga0172363, IMG submission 114541) | Sediment microbial communities from Lake Kivu, Rwanda - Sediment s2_kivu2a2 | ecosystem: Environmental > Aquatic > Freshwater > Lake > Sediment | place: Rwanda: Western Province, Lake... | reverse complement strand
TGAAAATGAATTTGTATTTGATATTGAAACATCATCTGGACGCTTTAATGGTGGTATAGGTGAGATTACATTGAAAAACACGGATTCTTGCTTCTTTGACTTCTCACAACATTGGGAGAAAGTTTTAGGGTTAAAATTAGAAGGAATTGCTGCATTAGAGAAATCTATTGAGTTATGTCAGAAGGCGGGTAAAATTGTTACTGCAGCTTTAAAGAAGCCACACGATTTAGAGTATGAAAAAACGTTTTTTCCTTTTGTTCAATTAGCGAAGAAGCGTTATGTTGGATTACTTTATGAGGATGACCCTCATGCGAAGCCCAAGATGAAATCTATGGGAATTGTATTAAAGAGGCGAGATAATGCTCCAATTGTAAAGACAATTTATGGAGGCATTGTAGATAAGATTTTATATGACCACAATGTAAAATTAGCTGTTGATTTTTTTAGAGATTCTGTTCAGGAATTATTGGAAGGCAAAGCTGATTTAAATGAGTTAGTTATTACTAAAACATTACGTGCTGAATATAAAAACCCAGATTCTATTGCTCACAAAGTATTAGCAGATAGAATGACTTTACGTGACCCTGGTAATAAACCTCAATCCAATGACCGTATTCCGTTTATTTATATACAAACGAAAGCGATAAAAGGTGAGAAAATATTACAAGGTGATAAGGTTGAACATCCTGATTACATTAGAGCAAATCCTGATAAGTGTAAACCAGATTTTATATATTATCTTGAACATCAAATTCAAGTTCCGTGTATACAATTGTTGGCGTTAGCTCTGGACCAAATAGATGGTTATAGAGAAAATTGGATGGATATGTCGATTATTAATCGCATGAAGGAGAAGGGAAAGACTGAGTCAGAGATTCAGGATAAGATAATGGCTTTAAGAGAGCAAGAAGCTGAAAAATTATTATTAGGCAATATTTTACGTGCCTACAATAATAATCAATCAGGATATAAAAAAGATATTACGAGCTATTTTCAATTAAGAAAAGGACCGTTACCTATTGATGATGAATTGAAGGATTTGTTGCCAAGAAAAAAACTGGAAACTCTTGGTATTGATAAGATAAAGGAGATTGCAGAGAAGAAGGAGGAACCTCCGAAATTGGAAGAACAAATTATTATTCCATCAGCTAAAGTTACTCAAAGACTTGCTAAAATAAAGCAACAGAAGTCTGAAGAAAGAAAGGCTACTAAGGTTGCTAAACAGGTTGATGAGGATGATGAGGAGAAGAAGGTTATTCAGAAGCGGGCGGCACGGGCCAGCAAGGTAGATTTGTTGGTTAAAAGTGTTAAGAAGTTATGAATATTTTTTTTATTATTTTATAATATGGAGAAGGAGGAGGCGTGGGATTACAGGAAAATAATTTTTGTTATATTGGTTTTATTTTTTATAATATTATTTTATATTTATTTGTTTAAGCCTTTATTTTTATTTAGAATTTTTTATCCAATTCAGCATTAATTTATTTTCTGAATTATGATAATGATTGAAATATTAACTGTTTATTCAGCATTTAATATTAAAATTTCAAATAATATATATAAAGAATTGGAGCAGCAATCTTTGTTAGATATTCCAGATGTTCCAATTTTTGGATTATTTATTACAATTATTCGTAGTCAAGTTTTAGATAAATGGCCTATAGATATTCATGGTTGCTTGGGATATTGGAAAAATGATTATACTGCCATGACAAAATTAGAGATAATAGATAAACTAAAAGAGTTAGCATATGATGCGAATTATAAGGATAATCGTAGAAATTTTTTTAAGTCATTGCAGGAGGATGCAGGTGCTAAGATAGAGATAAGTTTTATGTTATTACCCAGATTGGAGATATTGGATGGAAAGGTAGGTAATGAGAATTTTAATAATGATAAGTATGGTTTGATAGTTGAGTCAAATGTTGGGAGGGCAACATATTTACCAAAAGTTTTTCATAAAATTGGATGGAATAATTTAAGAAAATCTTTAATGAAAAAGGCTGGCGTGAATAATGGAAGATTTTATGGATATAGGACAAAAGTAATAGATATTCCAATTTATGATATATTATTTTCGGGAGAATCGATGAAATTATTAGAGATAGATATTGCGAAATTTTATATGGATAGTTATGTAAGTTTTATACCTTATAGTGTGGTTGGGGGAAGTGTTAATATAGAGAGGGGTGAGTCGGTAAGAAATTTGGGATGTATTGGGGATGTGATAAAGTTTTCTGGTTTATATGATTTTGGGGATAAGATTGGATTAATTAAAAATAATTTGGATTATTATTGGGGAGAGTATGAGAAAAATCCTGAATTATATAGGCAGGCAAGTGCTTTTATGTTAGAAGATTATTATTTATTGAGTGGTTATAATGATAGGGTAAAAATAATAGTTAATTATTTATATGATAAATTGGATAGATTGGAGCCGAGATTTGAGTTGGGAGAGGTGTTAAAGATATTGGCTATAGTGGAGCCGCGTAGGGCTGAATTTGATAGGCAGTTGAAGAGGATGGGTGATAGGTTGGGTAGATTGGATGTTAAATTGGATGATGTATTTGAGTTGAATTGGCAGGCGCAGTTTGTGAGGGAGATTGGGAGGAAGAAGCATTTGGGAAGGATATTGGATTTGTTATTGGGTATATTGGGAAGGGTTATGGGAGAATTGGAGACAAATTATTTGGCAGTGATTTATGAGTGTTTAAGTAATATTGGTAGTTTGATTGGGAGTAAGAAGTTAAAAAATAATAGATTGGATTATTTTATTAAATTGAATGGTAGAAGGGGTGAAAATGGTTTATATTATTTTATTGGAATGAAAGAAGCAAGATTGGATATAACTGGGCATGTAATATTCCAACCTTAATTTTATCCACAACAAGCCTTACAATTTGAAGAATTATTGCAATCTTCAATTGAACAATTTTTTTCAACACAACAATTGGATTCATCGCAGCAATCTGATTCTTGACAGCAATCTGAGTCATTTGGTTCTTCTTGATTTTGTTGGGAGTTTTGAAACATTTTCATCATTTCTTCCATATTAAATTGATTGGAGCCGAAGTTATTTTGGTTGTAGATGTTGGCTAATTCTTCTTCATCATCAGAATCATCCCATAATTCCCAATTAGTTTTAATGTTATTTTTGAATAAATTTTTATCTTTTTGTAGGAAGGACCATGATGAGGGTTCTTTTTTGGTAAGGATGATTTTGATGTTATTGTCGTTAATAGCGTATGCTGATTCTTTTGGAATGACAGAATTGGATAGTTCGAATGTTATTTCGTAGTTTTTTTGGTTTGATTGGCCGGAGAAGGTGAGGTTGTTTTCGGCTATTCCAATTTTTTCGTTGGATACATTATTAATTTCAATAGTAATGTGGACGTGTTTTGAGGTTTGATGCCAGAGTAGTGTTGGAATCATTTTTAATAATTTGTTAAGTTTTTTTTAAGTTATTTTCTAAGAAATGTTATGAGTAGAAGGTTGAATAATGTTAGGAATATTCCTTCTGATTTGGTGGTTAAGTTTGGTGATATAAATGTAAGAAATGGTGAGTTATTACGTTTATCGCAGGTAGAGAGTGTTCCTTCTTTTTCTTATAATTTGGATAGAAATAAGTATTATATGTTAGTAATTGTGGATCCGGATGCTCCAGCAGGATTTATTATTCATTTATGTCGTTATAATATGACAAGTAGTAGTAGAGGTGTTTTATATTATAAGTATAAGCCGCCGTCTCCTCCTGCTGGGAGTGGTCCGAATGGTGATGGTGAGCATAGGTATTATTGTATATTGTATGAGCAGGGTGGAAGGGTTGGAAGGTTGGGGGAGGGGGAGAGGGTATTTAAGGATTATATGGATTTTAGGTGTTTATTTGGGGATTTGAGGCCGGTGGTGTATAAGTATTTTCGGTGTAAGAATGGGTTGATATAAAGATAATTGGATATATATATATAAAAATGTATTATTTGTTGAGTAGGGGTGGACATAGGGTGAGGATGAGGGATGATTGGGTGGAGGAGTTTGAGAGGATAAAGTGGAACGAGGGTGAGAGTTGTGAGTTTTATGATAGTAGTGGGAATACTATTATAAAGACGGAAGCTGGAAAGAATCAGGGTCAGCGTTATTGGATATATATAACGAGGTGGGGGGATGTTTATGATAGGGGTAGGGTTGTGGAGTATTAGCTGTTATTTTTGTTGTAGTCGTATGAGTCGAGGGATACTTTGGGGTTATTTCTGATATCTTTTTTAAGTTTAGGTTCGCCGTCGTTGTGCATTGTGAGGAGTATGTTAACATTTTCGTAGATTGTTCCGATTTCTGCGCCGGTTAGTGTTAATTCTTTCCAGAAGGTGTTATTGTAGAAGAACATTATGGTAGGCATTGCGGTGATGTTAAATGCGTCGGCGATTTTGAAGTAGCGTTCAACGTTAATTTGAATTACGAGGCATTTATTTTTGTAGTATTTTTCCATGTCAATGAGGAGGGGGGTAAGTAGGACGCAAGGAGTGCACCAGTTGGCGTAGAAGTCGAGTACTACGACGCGAGGTTCTTTTTCGATTATATATTTAAGTTGTTCTAAATTATCGACGTTATTAATCATTTTATAATAATATATTATAAAATTATTATTTTATTTAATCATATATTGGAGTCGTTATCTTCTTCCATTTTATTGAATATATCTTTTCTGAATGCGTTTATTAACATGATTTCGATAGCAGTAAAAATTTTGTTGTAGGCTTGTTTTGCATATTTTTTTTGAAAGCTTGATAATTCTTTATCGTAAATTAGGTAAGCTATCCAATTATCTATATATTCAGAGAAGTCGTTGTAGTGGTTAATAATTATTGGTTGAATTCTATCTGTTAGATTTTCAACTTCCATATCGACGATATCTTTATATGTTCTAAGTAATGTGATTATTACGTTATCTTTAGTTTCAATTATCCAGTTAACGCCGTTATAAATTTCAAGATGAATTGAGCGAGGATTTTTAATGCGTATATTATGGTATCTTATTTCAACGGGATTGAAGTGATATTTTTCTATTAAATCTGGGATACCTTTATAAGGATTTTTTATGGCATCTATGATTAGGTTTATATCGTATCCGATAAATTTTTCTGTTCCGAAGGTGAACATGTGTTTATCGCCGAAGAGGTTCATAAATTTATTTCTGAGGAATTTGTTTTCAAGGTAAAGGTTTTCTATTTCTTTATCTAAAACTTTGATTAATTCAATGTATTTTTTTCTAATACAACAATTTGCGCTCATATGACGATTACGGTGACTATTAGTAACAAAATGTTTATTACAATATACGCATATAGGTTCAGATAGGTCAGGATTGAATATTGTGGGGGTATTAGTATCGTTTAATTTTTCTTGATTATCGTCTTCGGTTTTATTTTCAAATACGCTAATAATTTTGTTGGGTATAATATTGGTTGTTAGGAATTTATTATTTAATAGTGATTTTTTGTTAATAATTTTTTTGAGTTTGTCGGATATATCGGTGCATCCATTTTTCTTTTTTTGGGTATGATATATATAATTCCATTTATGGGTGAAGATTCTTGAACATTTTTGGCATGTATATTCAACCATTTGTTATAGAAACATAAATTTTTTTTAAGTAATAAAAAAATTGAATTAAAAAATAGTAAAATACATATATTATAAAATGGAATTAAATATAGAAAAAGATAAAAATTTAAAATCATTAATTGGATTTGGGCAAGTAGGACTGGAAAATTTAGGAAATACTTGTTTTTTGAATACAGCTATACAGTGTTTAAGTTCAATAAAATATTGTTCAGCATATTTTTTAAGTAATAAATATGCTGAAGATTTAAATTTAGATAAACGTGAGAATGAATTAGTTGATGAATTTAGTAATTTGATAAAGGATATGTGGAGAGGAAATCTAAAGAAGGTATCTCCATCTTTATTTAAAGAAATATTAGGAAAATTTTACCCATTATATGCCAGTTTTGCTCAGAATGATTCTATTGAAGCATATTGTAAAATTATTGAATTATTACATGAAGGATTATCTTATTGTGCTGTAATAAATATACCAGATATTGGTGAGAGTTATTCAGATAGAGTTAATAGAGAGGCATCTGAGTCATGGAATATGTATTATGAGAAGAATTATTCAGTTATATTGAAGATTTTTTATGGGCAATTTTGGAGTAGAATTAAATGTCAATCATGTTTAAAAGTATCTAATAAGTATGATCCTTTTAATGTTTTAAATTTAAGCATTGATAAGACAACGAATACGATTTATGATTGTATAGATAAGTTTGTTTTGAGTGAGGATATGGAGGCGGAGGATAGTTTGAGATGTGATGGATGTAAGAGGGAGTGTATGGGAAAGAGGAAAATGTCTGTATGGAGGTTACCGGTTGTGTTGACTATTGGATTTAATAGGTTTGATATGAGGGGTGATAAGATAAATAAATATATAGATTTTCCGGTTGGGAGGTGTTCATTTGTTAATTTAGTTGATAGGCCTTCTGAGAAGAAGAAGGTTTATGAATTGCGGGCAATTGGGAATCATTCAGGAAGTCTTTTAGGTGGGCATTATTGGGCTTATACTAAAGGATTGGATGGAAATTGGTATCAATTCGATGATTCTCGTGTTAAGGAAATTGATGAGGGAATGTTGGTATCAAGTAATGTTTATTATTTGGTTTATGAGATGGTTGGAGTTCGGATTGAGGATGTAATTTATTCTTGAGAAATTGGGACTCTTTTTTTTCTATGTTATTATAAAATATGAATCGAAATAATGGAATAAAAAATATTATTGTCACTAACTCTAATCGCTCAAAAGGTTCAAATTGGATTCTCTGGATGATTATCTATTTAGTGGTTGGATTTTTAGTCAGTTACATTTCAGTTATGTCAATTAAATATTTTACAACCGATTGCATAGATAAACGTTCTTGGTTTAGATATGTGTTTAGATTTTGTTATCAAGAAGTATGTGCTAAGCCTCAAATGTCTACAGTTACTCATGTAAATTATAATTCAAAGTTGCCGAAGGAGATATTATTGCCAAAGAATGAGGAGATAAAGCAGCCAAAACCAATTGCATTAGATAGCGTTGAAATACAAAATTATAAAAATACTATAATTGGAATGGGTAAAGGTAAATCCTCATTTGAATACAACACATTAGACCAAAAGGAAAAACCTCAAGTTTTCCACATTGCAAACCAAGATTATTCATATAATCAAGCTAAATGCAAATGTGCGAGTTATAATGCTAAATTGGCCACTTATTCACAATTGGTTGATGCGCATAATGGTGGTGCAGAGTGGTGTAGTTATGGTTGGAGTCAGGGTCAGAATGCTTTTTATCCTACGCAGAAGTGTAATTGGTTGAAGAAGAGTCCAGAGGAGAGGAAGGCGTGTGGTAAGCCGGGAATTAATGGAGGATTTTTTGGGGACCCCAATTTAAAGTTTGGTGTAAATTGTTATGGAAAGAAGCCAAAAGGTAAGATTCTTAAAATTAATGATGAAAAATGCGATTACTGTGACATCCAATCCAATTATGCTGCTAAACATAAAATGGAAACTGACCAAATTTTACCATTCAATGAGAAGAAATGGTCTGCATAATTTGTATAAAAAAATTTATTTTATTATTCCAATATCTATGTGTGGAATAATAGGTTTTATTGGAAAAGTTAATTGTATACCATTTCTTATAATTGGATTAAAATTGTTACAAAATAGAGGCTATGATAGCGCTGGTATTTGCATTATGAGTAATAATAAATTAAAAACCATTAAATATGCTTCAACTAATAATATAGATTCAATTAAAAAATTAGAAGAAAATATAAATTTACTTCCAGAATCTTCTTTAGGTATAGCTCATACACGTTGGGCAACTCATGGTAAAAAAACGGATGAAAATGCTCACCCACATTTATCTATGGATGAATCCGTCGCAGTTGTTCATAATGGCATTATAGAAAATTATTTAGAGATAAAGAGTTTTTTGATGAAAAAAGGTTTTGAATTTAGGAGTCAAACTGATACTGAGGTAATTGCTCAATTATTACAGTATTTTTTACAAGATAATAATCTGCAGGAAAGTTTGGAGAAATTGTGTAATACAATGAAAGGGACGTGGGCTTGTTTAATTCAGTTGGTATTATATCCTAATTTATTGATTGCGATTAAGAATGGAAGTCCGTTATTATTTGCTAAAAATGATTTTGGATATTTTTTTACATCTGAGGTAAGTGGATTTCAGAATCAAGTTGATGACTATCTTATAATAAAAGATAAAGCGTATTATATTGTTGATAATGACAATGGAAAAATACATACAAAACAATTGGAACATGGAGTAGATTTTGATGAATTAATAGTTAATCAGAAACTTCATCCAATTGATAAACAATTAATAGATTTATCTCCAGAACCTTATCCACATTGGATGATAAAAGAAATATATGAGCAAGTTGATAGTAGTAATCGTGCTATTAATTATGGAGGAAGATTGGGGGGAGAATTGGGTATAAAATTGGGTGGATTGGATGAGCATAAAAATGAGTTATTTAGGTATAATAAGGTATGTTTTTTAGCTTGTGGAACATCATATCATGCGAGTATGTTTGGTAGTATTTTATTTACAAAATTTGGGATATTTGAATCAGTAAAAGTAATTGATGCGAGTGAGTTTTATGAATATAACTATGAAAATAAAACACTTTATATAGTCTTATCCCAATCAGGCGAAACAAAAGATGTTCATAGAGCGATGGAAATTATAAAAAATAAAGGTGGAGATGTATTGTCGGTGGTTAATGTTGTAGAGTCTTTAATAGCGAGGGAGGCGTTATGTGGGGTTTATGTAAATGCTGGGAGTGAGAAGGCGGTTGCATCTACGAAGAGTTTTGTGAATCAGGTGATAGTTTTGGTTTTAATTGGGATGTGGTGGTATAAGAATTCAGGTTGTGAGAAGAATGATTATAGGGACAAGATGTTTAAGAATTTAAGGGATGATTTAGGTGATATATCTAAGGCAATTAAGAGGACAATAGACAATAATGTTGAAAATGTTAAGAATCTTGCTAAAATTTTATCCAATCACAAAAATATGTTTATATTGGGAAGAGGGTTATTGTATCCAATTGCTATGGAGGTTGCTTTAAAGATAAAGGAAGTTTCTTATATTCATGCGGAAGGATTTTGTGGAGGAGCTTTGAAGCATGGGCCTTTTGCTTTAATAGAAGAAAATACTCCAATTTTTATATTATCCAATGATGATACTCATGCAAGTCGAATGGAAAGTGCTGGAGAAGAAGTAAATAGTAGAGGTGCATATACAATTTTAGTTACAAATAATCGAGATTTGTATAAGGAAAATATTTATAGGTATGTGATAGAGGTGCCGAAATTGAGAGTATTATCTGGTTTATTAAGTGTGATACCTATGCAGTTGTTATCTTATGAGATGGGTATATTGAAGGGTGTGACGGTGGATCAGCCGAAATCATTGGCGAAGGTGGTGACGGTGGATGGATAAAAAATATTTTAGATATTATGATATTTAAGATATTATCGGTTGAGGGAGGAGGAATTTTAGCGATAAAATTTTTGATTGGATTGCTTAAAATTTCTAAAGAATTTGATAAGGAGAAGAAAGATTTATTTAGTTATTTTAACGTCTTTTCTGGTGTAAGTTCTGGAGCGATTATAAGTTCAGTCATATGTTTAAGAGAAAAGATATTGCAGAATATAGCGAGAAATGATAGTAAATTGTTTGGAATAATATTGAGGGAAAGTGGTTATAGTGATGTAAAGGTGATAAGAGATAAGATTTTAAAAAATAGTATGAATTGTTCAACATTAATTTTAAATTTTTTGATATATTTTTTTAAGGAAAAGGGGAAAGAGATATTTGAGGTAAATAAAGAAGAAAATGGGACTAAATATACTGATAAAAAGAGGGAAATATTTAAAAAATATATAAATTATTCATTGAAAGACATTGTTAAAAATAGATATTTGATATGTAAGGCATTTAATTTGAAAGATTTGAAGATTGATTATTTTACAAATTTGGAGAAAAATAGTTATACGAATAATATTGCGGAAATAATTGATTGGTCAAGTAATGCACCTACATATTTTCCTAATAATGGTGTGCATATAGATGGGGGTAATTTTATAAATAGTGTTTATTATACGGAGAGGGGTTTATTTAGGGATGGTGACATGGTGATATTTTCGGTAGGTTCGAGGGTAAGTAAGATAAGGTTGCCATTTTTGGATGAGGAGTATAATTGGATAAAGACGGCGGTAAATGTTTTATATAATTTTGGAAAACAAATTGATAAAATGGTAAATGATAAATATTATCAACTTCAATTAGATTTTAAGGATTATCAGTTGGATGATATAGGGAAAATTGATGAAATTATTAAGAGTGCAAATGAAGTTTTGGTTGATGATGGAATTGATTTTTTAAGAGAAAATATAATGCAGGGTTGTGTGTCTAAAAAGCATGTGAGGTGTGTTTCTGTGAAAAGATGTTGTAGAAAAAGTTAAAAATAAAAGATTTGAAAATAAAAATGTTTAGTATAATTACCGAAGGAATGGAATTCAGTAGTGAGCCATTGTTACAGCCTAATGTGAATCGTCACGTTCTTTTCCCCATAAAATATCATAAACTTTTTAAGCATTATAAGGATGCTACGGCAACGTTTTGGAGGCCGGAGGAGATAGATTTGACTCGGGACAAGAATGATTGGGAGAGATTGAATGATAATGAGAGAAGGTTTATAAAATACGTATTGGCATTTTTTGCGGCCAGTGATGGAATAGTGATGGAGAATCTTGCCGAGCGTTTTATGAACGATATTCAGATACCTGAAGTTCGTGCCTTCTATTCATATCAAATTTTTATTGAGCAAGTTCATAGTGAAACGTATAGTTTATTAATAGATACTTATGCGGATGATGAGGATGAGAAATTGGGATTATTTAAGGCAGCGCAGACTATGCCGGTTATTTCTAAAAAAGCTAATTGGGCGTTGAAGTGGATATCTGATAAAAATGCTAATTTTGCGAGAAGATTGGTTGCGTTTGCAGCGGTTGAGGGAATATTTTTTAGTGGAAGTTTTTGTGCTATTTTTTGGTTACGTAAGAGGGGATTGATGCCGGGTTTAACATTTAGTAATGAGTTGATTAGTAGGGATGAGGGAATGCATACAGATTTTGCGGTAGCATTGTATAATATGTTAAATAATAGGTTAAGTCAGGAGGAGATATATGATTTGATTGTGGAGGCTTTGGAGATAGAGAAGGAGTTTATATTGGAGGCGTTACCTTGTAGTTTAATTGGGATGAATGCGGATTTGATGACGCAGTATTTGGAGTTTGTAGCGGATAGGTTGATTATGCAGTTGGGTTATGAGAGGAGGTTTAATACGGAGAATCCGTTTGAGTTTATGGAGTTGATAAGTTTGAGGCCGAAGACAAATTTTTTTGAGAATAGGGTTGGGGAGTATAAGAAGGCGGATGAGGGTGAGAAATTGGAGTTGGTTGATGATTTTTAATATTTCCGAAATTTAGTATTAAAGCATTAGATTAATTAAATGAAGTATAAAAAGAACAAATACTTTGATAAAGGTGGTTATGGAAATAATCCATCTCGAAATCCAAAGAAAGATGAAGAGGAAAATGTAGAAAATAGAGAAATTATTTATTATTATCCTGAGCAAGAATATATTGACCCACAAACCGAAGACTTTTATCATCAAGAATTTCAACCGAATTACTATCCTCCCAATTATTTTCCTAATTATCATCCTCAGCCTTTTTATCCACCTCCTCCGATACAAACGGAAAACTTTCAAGATTGTCCTCCAGATTGTGAATTATGCAAGAAAGAAAATAAAGAACCAAAAAAAATAATCCAATCAAATCGTAAAACTTTAAACAGGGAGCGTCCGGCAAGAGAGTATCAAGGAAAAATAGATTGTTTAGATGATTTAATTGATTTATCGTTAAAAGTTGAGGATAATAATTTTGTGAATATTTCTTTAAATCAGGAGCATTTATTAAATTTGAGGGAGCCGTTGATAAGGTTGAGGGATTTGATTGGGATGGAGACGATAAAGAAGAATATATTTAATCAGTTAATATTCTTTTTACAGAATATTGAGCCGCAATTTCCGCATATGTTGCATACTTGTATAGAAGGGCCGCCAGGATGTGGTAAGACGGAGTTAGCGAATATATTGGCTTTGGTATATGCGAATTTAGGGATAATTAGTGAGTCGAAGGTGGTTATAGCGAGGAGAAGTGATTTGGTGGCGGGTTATTTGGGGCAGACTGCGCAGAAGACGCAGGATTTGATAGATTCGGCGAAGGGAGGAGTATTATTGATAGATGAGGCGTATAGTTTGGGTAATGAGGAGAGGAAGGATAGTTTTGCGAAGGAGTGTATAGATACGTTAAATCAGAATTTGACGGAGGGAAAGGGAGATTTTATATGTATAATAGCGGGTTATAAGGAGGATTTGGAGAAGTCATTTTTTGGTTTTAATTCAGGTTTGGAGAGGAGATTTCCGTATAGGTTTGGGATAGAGGAGTATAGTGCGGTGGAGTTGGGAAGGATATATAGGTTTATATTGGAGAAGAATGATTGGAGTTTTGAATTGGAGAGGGAAAATGAATTGGTAAATTTTTTGAAGGAGAATAGGGAAAATTTTAAGTACAATGGGGGAGATTTGGAGAATTTGGTTCATTTTACGAAGTTGGCTTATGCGAAGAATAGGGTATTTAATAGGGATAATGGTGATAAAAAAATAAGGATGGGAGATGTGAGAAGTGCTTATGAGATGTATATGTTAAATAAAAAGAAGGTTATAGAATTAATTCCAATTATACCGGGAATGTATAATTAAAATATATTATATAGTTATGATAAAATTATTATTGATAATTTTTTTGTCAATTATTTTTATTTTCAATATAAATAGAGAGAACAAAATACCAAAAATTATATGGGCATATTGGGATTCAGATAAGAAACCAAAATTTATAGAAATATGTGAAAAAAATTGGAGAAAATATGCGAAGAATTATAAGATTATAATTGTTGATAAAAAAACAGCAAGAAAATATGTTAAATTACCTGATAATTTTGATAAATTAGAGCCATACCGTCAATCTGATATTATAAGATTAAAATTGATAGAAAAATATGGAGGAGTATGGTTGGATGCGAGTATTTTGTTATTAACAAATCCGGACAATTTTATTTCAGATGATAATTTGACATTATTTACAACTCCAGGAAGTAAAGATGATAATAAAATGTTTGAAAATTGGTTTATAGCATCTCCACCAAATAATCCGATTATAAGTGATTGGATTAAAGAGGTATTGATTGCCTTAAATGATAATGAATATGTAAATAAATCATCAGAATTTAATAAAAAGCCGATAAAAGAATCGTTGCCTTATTTAATATGTCATTTGGCGTTAAAAAATGTATATGAGAGGGATAAAAATAAATTTGATAATATAAGGTTAATTGATTCAAACAGGACAGCATTTTTTGAACATAATCGGCTTAAATGGAATAATGTTGGTAAAAATATATTTAAAAATTATAGGATTGAAGGGAGTAAGATGTTAATTAAATTTAGGCGTGATGATAGAAAGAGTGTTAATGTTAAAGATATACCGAGGGATTTGTATATGTAAAAAAAAATGATGGTAAAAAATTATTATTTTCTTATTGTTTTAAAGAAGATAAGATGAACACAAATCTTGACCAATCAGTTGAATTTATCAACAACTATACATTTAAAAATATTTCCAAATATGAAAATAATTCAAGAATTAGAAAAACAATTAAGAGAACTTTTATATCAAAATATGATAATATTGTAGTTAGCACAAATCCAGAGAAAATTGTGGATTGTGGTGGTTGTGGAGGAATGGGATGTGGAAGATGTTGTTAATTTATTATTTTATGATTATAATATATGGATAAGATATTCCCTTTAGAAAAAAATTTTTGTAAAATATTTAAAGGAAAAAATAATCCAGAACTTTTAGAAACAAAATTACCAAAATATATTTCATCCCATATTAGCAAATGGACAATGGAATTCGCTAAGGAAACCTATTTTAAAGTTCGTCTATGTTTACTTCACAATAAAACAAATCATATATATTATTTTAATTATCCTAATATAGAGGTAATTGATGATTATAGTTTGTTGTTTTTATTGAAAATTTATAGGTTATATGAGTTGTTAGGTATGAAGATGGTAGATTATGGTTCTAAGAAAGATTCGGTAGTTATTTATAATAAATTGGTAGATTTTGAGAGGTTGTCGAGATATTTGTTTATATTAAGTATAAAAGATGGGCAGCAGTATTCTATAAATTTTACAAAGGAGGAGAATATTTTAATATTATCGATATTTGGTTCAGGTGAGTTATATTTTGAGGATAAGGGTGCTATAGATAATATTTTTAATAGGTATTTGAGGGAGATAATAATGACTGATGATTTTTATAGGAATTATGTTGTGGGAAAAAAGAGGGGTGAGGTAGAGAGGGCGTTTGGGGATTATTTTAGGAGGTTGAAGAGTGAGAATAAAAATTTTGTGAGGGATACGAGGATGGTATTTATGAAGGAGTATTCCAATTTATTGGAGAAATTGGATAATTTTTATAAGACAAATGAGTTTAGGAAGTTTCAGAAGAGTTTGAAGATAAGGGATTTTAATTTTCCAATGAAGGAATATTTTGGAAATGATAAACCACTTCAATATCAACTTTTTAAAAACTTAGTAGATGAGTTTGAGAAAGAAGTTTCTGATAAAATTAAAACCTAAAAATATGCAATTTAAAGAATTTTTTATTCTCTAAATAAGAAAATATGACATCTATCGATGAATATATAAATTATCAGCTTGAAGCTGAAGCTAAATATGGTCAGAATACAGTAGTATTTTATGAAAATGGGACATTTTATGATTTATGGGGTATTGATAATGATAATGAGAAGGTAGGGCAGTTGAAGCGTGTT